>Ga0209285_10000021_pt1 | contig 56152 bp, 64 predicted proteins | sample PPLLak3March2015_2_FD_187249 | JGI IMG/M metagenome (GOLD analysis project Ga0209285, IMG submission 187249) | Freshwater sediment microbial communities from Prairie Pothole Lake near Jamestown, North Dakota, USA - PPLs Lake P8 Core (3) Depth... | ecosystem: Environmental > Aquatic > Freshwater... | reverse complement strand
GAAGTAAAGAAAGGAATAGGAAAAGATAAATACTGAATTGAAATGTAGACTCATGGAGGTAAAATTATGGCTGAAAAACCACACCTAAATTTAGTAATTATTGGTCACGTCGATCACGGCAAGTCCACACTCGTCGGAAGAATCTTACTTGATACCGGACAGTTCCCAGCGCACATGGTTGAGAAATTCAGAGAAGAAGCAAAAGCAAAAGGAAAAGAAAGTTTTGCTCTTGCATGGATTTTCGATCAATTAAAAGAAGAGCGAGAACGAGGAGTTACTATTGATGTCGCGCACAAACGATTTGATACGGATAAATATTACATCACTATCATTGATGCACCTGGTCACCGAGATTTCGTCAAAAACATGATCACCGGTACATCCCAAGCTGATGCCGCTATCCTTGTTGTTGCTGCACAGCATGGTGTCATGGCACAGACAAAAGAACACATGTTCCTTGCTCGAACACTGGGTGTCAAACAGATGATTGTTGCGATTAACCAGATAGATGCGACCACGCCACCGTACGACAAAGCCCGATATGAAACAGTGAAAGCCGATGTCCATATGTTAGCGAAAAGCGTCGGTTACAAGGATGAACAACTTCAGTTCCTCCCCGTCTCAGCTTTCGAAGGAGACAATATAAAAGAGAAAAAAGCAATAACGTGGTGGACTGGAGACACTATTTTAAAAGCGATTGACAAATTTGTCCTTCCTGAAAAACCAGTGAATCTCCCACTCCGATGGCCAATCCAAGATGTGTACACCATTAAGGGTGTCGGAACGGTTCCCGTCGGAAAGGTCGAGTGCGGTATCATGAAACCAGGGATGACCCTGATGTTCAAACCAAGCATGAAGCCTGGCGGGGTTACCGGGGAAGTAAAAACCATTGAGATGCACCATGAGATGATCAACCAAGCAATGCCTGGTGACAACATTGGTGTCAACGTCCGCGGTGTCAACAAAGGAGATATCAAACGAGGAGACGTCGCTGGGCCAGCAAACGACCCGCCCACTGTTGCAAAATCATTTATTGCGCAGATCATGGTTCTGAACCACCCGTCTGTCATCACGAAAGGATACACACCTGTTTTCCACTGTTACACCGCACAAGTCGCATGTAGATTTGAAGAGATCCAAAAGAAACTTGATCCGAAAACCGGACAAGTCAAAGAAGAGAACCCTGATTTCATCAAAACAGGTGACGCCGCGATCGTTAAGATCATCCCCACTCGTCCGATGGTTATCGAATCATCAAAGAAAATCCCACAACTTGGGAGATTCGCCATTCGAGATATGGGGCAGACTGTCGCAGCTGGTGTCTGTTTAGAAGTCGAGGCGGTAAAGTAATTTACTCCTCTCTTCTTTTTATTATTTTAATACATGGGGGCAACCGAATATGCCAGCACAGAAAGCACGAATTTCATTGACCAGCACGGAATCAACCAAACTTGAGGAAGTGTGTATGCAAATTAAGATGATTGCAGAAAAGACCGGTGTCGCGTTGCGAGGACCGGTGCCGATGCCGACGAAACGGTTGCGGGTTCCCTGCCGAAAATCACCTGATGGTGAAGGGACAGAAACCATTGACCATTGGGAGATGCGTATTCATAAACGGCTGATTGATCTGGATGCAAGTGACCGTGCGTTGCGGCAGCTGATGAGAATCCAGGTCCCTGATGGCGTTCATATTGAGATTGTTCTTAAATCATAGAACAACCATTTTTTATAAGAATATCTTATACCCTTTCAGTAGTTGGAACACTGCTGAGGTAGCAAAGCTCGGTCCACCGCGCCGGCCTTGAGAGCCGGTTCTCCGCAAGGGGAGCGGGAGTTCGAATCTCCCCCTCAGCGCTACTCTCTTTGGGCGTGTGGCCTAGCCTGGATAAGGCACCGGCCTTCTAAGTCGGTAATCGCGGGTTCGAATCCCGCCACGTCCGCTTCTCTCGAAGATGATTTGTGGGAGAGGATTCTTATTTTAGATCATCGCGAAATCTTTATATATAGAGCGTTATATAGTATCTATAGGTGACATATAATGAATAATGTGACTACGATTCAATTGGATAAATCTGTTGTCGATTCTCTGAAAAAAAACAAAGAGTATCCGAGACAAACTTATAATGAATTAATCTCACATATGATCGAAATTATCAAAAATCTAAAGAAGAGAAATCAGTATGATGAATTCTTGCATAAAATACAGCAACCCAAGATGAAAGAATTATGGGACAATACGGAAGACGAGGCGTGGAATGACGCTTAGATCCGGTGACGTTGTCCTTGCACAAGTTCAATTTACTGATACATTCGAAGTAAAAAAAAGACCAGCACTCGTCTTATTCGAAGAATTCGACAACATCATTGTTGCAGGTATAACAAGCAATACAAAAATGAAAGGGATCCCTCTCTCAAAAGAAGACGGAATAATAAAAGAAAGCGTCATAAAATTGAATTACATCTTTACAATATCAACAGCAATGATTTCAAAAATTCTCTTTCACCTGAATACAAAGAAAAAACAAATGGTCTTCAATGAACTACAAAAACGATTAAGTGAATTGAATAAATGATAAAAATTTTCTTTTTAGATTCCTATCTCACATTACCTAGCAAGTTCGACTGCCGCCACGTCCGCTAGTTTTTATTTTTCTTTCAGATATACTTTTTTTTCTATAGATTCATATATTTGGTGACTCTTTAACCATACATGAATGTAGATTGGAAACTGCTCTCATATGCAATGGTTTTTTCTTTGGTTATTATCTGGATTTGTGCGTTGATTGTTTCAGTTCTTTTCATTCAGCCGTTGCTTGATATGTGGAGATGTCTTCCTCAGATTCTTGCAAATATGTCGGAGAATCACTCAACGACTTTTGCAGTGTCAAGATTCCCAAGCATTCCCTTATGGATTCTGTTGATCATTTCATTGTTGTTATGGTGTGTTTTGACAGTTTTTTCATACATCATCATGGACTATTTAAAAAAAAAAATGAAAAAGAAGAAAGTACCTCATATTGAGGAGTAAGATCTTCTCTTTCGCTCAGAGTATTTTCCAGACCTTTATCTGATTACTTGTCGTATTGACTGCGTCGTAATAAGCAATGATTTTTATCGTATGGCTGAAGAAGGAAAGCTTATTCCACGTCCAGATGTATGGTGCATCAATATCAGTGAATTGTAATGTGTTATCTTTGTAAAACTCTATTTTTTCGACAGCCCCTGAGACTCCGTTGATTTGTGCTTCTACATCTATTTTCCCGATGATAAGAGAGACAGGGAACGCCCCTTTATCTGAGCCAAAGACATAGAGATGTTTTTCTAACGGAGTTGCAAATACGACTCCGGGGCGTACAAACTCTTCGCCGAATGTATGATAATCGATGCCATTTCCAGTAGAACCAGAGTATCGATCTGAGGAGAAGATATCGACCGTTCGATCCCAGTGTTCATGGACCCCAAGACTTGTCGAGAGATAGGTTCCATCATGTTCAGGGTCGTAGACATTTGGTGCTGGTACCGCGGACTGGTGAAGATAGTTCTGCGCTCCTTCGATCGGGTTCGTCCCTTCTGTTAAGAGGAAATCATACATCACAGAATCAATAGCAACCGGGTCTTGCGAGAAGAACAAGCTGTTCGTCCAATCATCATTAAACGGATACATCAAGAACTTCGCAATGGTCTTATGATCTACCTTGGTAGCGAAGGTTCCGTCACCAAGATACAAAAGTGTTTTTCCTCCGAGGTGTTCATAGGCAAACAAATCCACCTGTGGTGCAGCATTCCCCATGGTCAACCCGGAGATATGGTACGGATGGATATCGGAGACAGGTTCGATGAAAGATCCGAAAAAGTTCTTCCCTGATAGAGTGACACCGGTGTTAATGGGATGTCGTTTCAGTATCGGAATGTTGATGAGGTATTTTGCTTCGACAACGCAGATGGGAAGCGTGCGAACAACCCCATCAGAAAAACGCATCGTCGTTGAACTGGGGACTACCTGTTCTCGACCAGGTTCTCCTCCCAGCGAGTCGACATAATGGATTTGTGCGAATTCCTCGACTAAAAGATCAGCAGGATAGTTCTCATAATAGATTCTGTTATAGAGACAATCCACGATCGGCCGTGAGGCGTCAAAGACCGTGATGTCCTGCTGGGCAACACCAACAACGTTGACAAGTTGATGTAACAATGCTTTCACCACATACGGACTTGCGTCTCGATCGTTATCCTCTTTTGGATAGGGATCCCCGACACCACCAAGTGCGTTATTCAAATTCATCTTAATCGCGATTTTTTCACCAGGTTGGTACCCTACAGTTCCATGTCCGTGGACTTCATTAAAATAAGAAAAGATAGCGTCCCATGCCTCAGGATCAGTTGATGTCCCGGTGAACTCTTGAACTCCTATCGAAAACATCTGATCAATGACATCCTGGTTATTGTTCTGCTGTTCCCACCAATACCCTTGCAGCTCTTCTTCAGTTGCGTTCGGGTTCCATACCCAGACGACCCGACCCGGAGAAACCCCGGTTCCGACCCCCATTGGTTCTTTCGGGATAGGATCCCAGGATGTTGCCGCAGGTTCTTCGCCTTGGAAATAACTCGTGGCAAACACCGCACCAGTGATGGTGAATAATACAACAAAACCAGCGAAGACAGTTGGGATTGTTTTTGCGAATTTGGTCTTCGCATTGCGTAACCATACCACAAGACCAGTGAACAAAATACCCCAGAATGCGATATATCCCAGTGAAAGTGACATGGCGACCTGTTGACAGGGATATTGTGCGCGTTGCGGTTTTGGGACTACCCTGAAAAGAAACCAGGCGATAGCGATGATTCCTGCGATATGGAACCAGATGCCTTTCCACCCGCTCATTTTTTCCCATATGCGTGATTTTTTATGATGTGTATGATTCTTCATGAGATATCCCCTTATAAAAAGAGTAGCTGTTAGGCTATAAAAAGGTTTGCTCATCTGTCATCAAACGTATCAACTGGTTGTATGAAACTGATGGTTTAGATTCGACGTCGTTTCAATGCTGTTAACCATTTAAATTTTGTAGTCCCTGTAAGCAGTCGGTCGGTCTTAAACACCCATACCACGATACTGATTGTGACTATCGCAAAAACAGCGACATACACGATACCACCGATCACCAACACATAGTCATGGAAGAGTAGCGCACGTGATGCCATCATCGGATGGGAGAACGGGATTGCGAACGTAAAGATTTTCAGAGCCAATGGGAGGGTATCATAATCTGCAAACATGGTGATGAACATAGGGATCATCGCAAGCATCGTAATTGGGAATGTGAGTGTTTGTGCACTCTTATAATTCTTGGCAAAGGTCCCTAAAAGCATACAGAGTGAAAGACCTGCGATGAGAGCAAGGAACAATGAAACACCAATCCAGATGAAATCTCCTGTGGTTAACACAAGGTCATACGTCGCAAGATTCACTCCAATTGAACCTACAAAACCACTGAAATAAAACTGCATACCGACCATGTAGATGACCGCAAGGATAAGTCCGATGAACGCTGCCGCAATAATCTTCCCAGAGACAATACTAGTCCGTTTCACTGGTAACGTCAGCAACGTTTCAAGGGTTTTATTTTCTTTTTCCAGTGCCATTGATGTAATGACGATGCTTCCTGCCATAATGATGATCATCATAATCACTATCGGGATAAGCAGAGATTGAGATGAAAGCATCCCTGAAATCGCGTTCGGTGAAATCCCAACAAACACCCTATCCTTGAAATAGGTCGTTTCAAGCCGTTTAGTCGGTGAAAGGACAAACGAGGCGTTTACCGAGGAATTCTGTCTGATCAACTCTTTCGATATATTCGTATTAATGAAGGCAATCAATGATTCAACGGCACTTGATGAGATGGTGTCCATGAGTCCTGCGCCTTTCATGATCCAATAAACCTGGAACGTCCCTTGTTGTTCCTGGGTTATTCGTTCCGTGAAATTCTGTGGGATAATGATAACAGCGACACCATTGTGCTGTGTGACGGTTTCCAATCCGTTTTTAAGATCAGAAGAAGTTGTTGAGTTGTACACTGATTTAGCATGGGTATGCAGAAGTGTGGATGCATAAACACCTAAGGTGCTGTTATCCTCTATGATGACCCCGATGGTTGGCGGGGCTGTTGATTGTTCTTGGATGCCTTGGATGCTATTTCCCATGGTTGCAAAAATCAAAGCGACAAGGATAATTGGGACAAATGTCGCTGGTGTCAGTAACTCTCGAATCTCTTTTTTCGTGATATTCCCAAGTCCGCTCATTCATGCACCGTCCGTATGAACACTTCCTCGATGTTTCGCGCCTTGTATTTTTCCATTAAGGTTTTTGGTTTTCCCTCTTCGACTATTTTTCCTTCAGATATCAAAGCGATACGGTCGCAGAGGTACTCGACTTCAAGCATATTATGTGACGAGAGGAGAACGGTTGTCCCTGATTGGGCTGTGGTCTTGACGAGTTTACGTATTTCCTGGGCGTTGATGACATCAAGACCTGAGGTGGGTTCATCAAGGATAGCTAGTTTAGGGTTCGTCATTAACGCTCTGCCGACCAGCAGCCGGCGCATCATTCCTTTACTGTACGTGTCAACACGGTCATCGATACGTGTTCCAAGATCAGTAATCTTGATTCCTTTTTGCACCATCGCTGGTGCTTCTTTTGAATCAAAGAAGTTCGCAATGAATTGAAGGTACGCTCTTCCACTTAGATTCTTGTATGCTCCAGCATCCTCTGGTAGGTAGCTAATGAGTTTTCTGATCTCACCAGCATGTTTACTTAGATCATGTCCTAAAATGGTGACAGACCCACCGTTGATGGACAGTAAGGTTGATAACACCCGTAATGTGGTAGTCTTCCCTGCGCCATTCGGACCGATAAGCCCAAAGATCTCACCTTCGTTTATCGAAAATGAGATACCTTTTACTGCATCCATGGATCCATATTTTTTTACTAAATTTTTTACTTCAACTGCTGGCATGGTTTCGGCTCTTGTATTTCTTTTTTCTTTTTAAGGTATTCTCTTCTTTCTACCGAAACACTGAAACGAGCAAAACTCATTCGAACAACGACATCAAAAGCAGATCTTACATAAGGTATCCAATGAACAAGCAATCCTTTTTCCAAGGGCTGTCTCGAAATATTATTATTGTTGGTTTCGTCAGTCTCTTTACCGATCTGTCCAGCCAGATGGTGTTCCCGGTGGTTCCCTTATTCTTACTGTCTCTTGGTGCAAGTGCTTGGGTTGTCGGGCTTGTCGAAGGAGCTGCGGAGACCACTGCGTCGTTACTGAAGGTCTTCTCTGGATATTGGTCAGATAAAATAAAACGACGAAAACCATTTGTTTTTACCGGGTATGGGCTATCGTCTCTGACAAAACCACTCTTCGCGTTTGCACAGACATGGCCGTTCGTTCTTTTTTTCCGGATAATCGAGCGCGTTGGGAAAGGAGTCCGAGATGCTCCACGTGACGCTATCATTGCTGAATCGGTGGATGTGGCTATACGAGGAAAGGCGTATGGGTTTCAACGGGCGATGGATGGCATCGGCTCGTTTTCAGGTGCGATTATCGCAGTTATTCTTTTGCCATTATTTGGGTATCGGGATCTCTTCCTCATCGCATTCTTCCCTGGTCTCATCGCGGTCTTATTTATCCTGTTTATTAAAGAAAAACGAGAACAAACGATTCCTCAAAGGCGTTCAGCAACGCCGTTTCGCGTCAGTATGAAAAGACTCCCTCGGAATCTTCAGATATTCATTCTTGTTTCTGCATTGTTTGCTTTGGCGAACTTCGGGTACGCATTCCTGATCCTCAAGGCAAAGAATATTGGTTTTTCTGACAATATCGCACTGCTTATGTATGTCTTGTTTTACGTGGTATATACCTTATGTACAATCCCGGCAGGGATGCTTTCAGATAGAATAGGCAGAAAACCAGTCCTTATGTTAGGGTATGTCCTTTTTGCGGCAACCGCGGTATGTCTGTTGTTCACGTCGCAACTTACTATGCTGGTGTTTGTCTTCATTTTGTATGGAATCTTCTTTGGTCTCATCGATGGAGTACAGCGCGCCTTCGTCGTTGATTTAGCGCCTTCCGATCTGAAAGGGACTGCCCTGGGGACATTCCATACCGCGACCGGATTGATCGCATTACCCGCCGGGATGATCGCAGGTACGCTTTGGGATACGATCTCCCCGGAAGCAACGTTTCTCTTTGCTCTTGGGCTGAGCCTCTGCTCCCTCCTCCTGTTTACTTTTGTGAAAAATACAAAACAAACCAGCGCTTCTTTATAAAAAGAGGACCATGTGTTTTTCCCGGAGGGACAAATCTTTAAGTAACGTGAATGAGTTTACCTCCTTGAGGGGTACCCGTGCAGAAACAGGTTGAGATGTCTCGGAAACAAATCGATTTTTTAAAATCACTTGACACCGAGGAATTTTACAATAAAGACGAAGATGACGTCTGCAGATACGCTCACAACACTATCCAAGAACTCATTGAGTTAGGGAATCAAGCGACAGGCGAACTCATCGAACTGCTCCAAACCGAGTTTACCTGGAGTTGTTTTTTTGCATTAACGATTTTTCGTCAAACCAAAGATCCACAGGCGATTCCGGCGCTTATCGCTTTTTTAAAAAGAGAATCAGATGATTCCATGGCAAATGAAGAAGCAATGTTTGCTCTGCAGGATATCGGAGACCCATCGATTATCCCGCTCATTGAAGATATTGAAGAAGCGTTTGATACTAAAAAATATAACTCCTATTTGGTCGGCGGTTTAACTGGGATTATCGGACCCGAGTCTTACGAGTTCATGGTGAAGATCACCAAGGATTTTATTGGCAAACCCTGGCGGTATAAAGGATGGTTCCTCATCGAGGATTTCACTTATAATTTTGTGAAACAGGGACGAGCCGATGCGATCCCATTACTTCTGCAGGTCCTTGAGGTGAAGGGTATCACCGGGAGCGAAAAACGCGAGCTTGAGGATACCATCAGAGCCCTTGAAGACCCGCAAGCGTATGAAAAGGATATTGAGGAAACTGAAAAAGAGCTTGTGGATGCTTCCCTGCAGTCTGATGTGTAAGCGTAGAGAAAACAACACCGTGATAGAAAAAGAGTCTTTCCCAACGTTCCTATTATGTTTTTATGATATAAAGAATATTATCAGTAAATCTAAATAATGGCAACAGTATTGGTCTATCTGGAGGGAACCGTATCAGTTCTCAAAAACCATCACTCAGAGCCCTTGCTGGCAAGAAGATTGATGAATGGGAGAAATACGTCATTCGAACCTCAACAGCAAAAAGGATTCTTGCGGCGTTCTATCGTTCTTCGCTGTATCATTTTTTTTCCATGAAAGTCAATGAATTTCTGGACGTCAAACTACTTGAGGAAGTACAACACTACCCACCTCCGAAACATATTGCCATTATTATGGATGGAAATCGTCGGTTTGCAAAGGAGCTTGGATTGTCAACAGAAGCAGGACATATCTTTGGGAAGGAAAAAATCGAAGAGGTTTTAGATTGGTGTTTTGAACTAGGGATACGTGTTCTGACGGTGTATGCATTTTCCACTGAGAATTTCAAGAGAAGCGAAAAAGAAGTCAAGACATTAATGACCCTGTTAAAACAAGAATTGGATCAAGCAAAGGAAGACTCACGTATTCATAAAAATAAAGTACGAATACGGATTCTTGGTCGGCTTGACTCCTTACCTAAAGACATTCAACAGTCCGCTCAGTCTATTATGCAGCTGACCCAATCCTATAAAACCTATCATTTGAATATCGCCCTTGCATACGGGGGTCGAGAGGAAATCATTCAAGCGATCCAGCATATGGGTAGCGACATTAAGAAAGGGAAACTCAAAGTCAAGGATATTTCCCAGAGCACCGTTTCTTCCTATCTATATACCAGTGGACTGCCTGACCCGGATCTCATCCTTCGGACATCTGGAGAGGAGCGCATCTCAAACTTTTTGTTATGGCAGCTTGCATACTCGGAATTGTATTTCTGTGATGTGTATTGGCCTGCGCTTCAAAAACGTGATTTCTTGCTAGCGATTCGAACGTATCAGCAGAGAAAACGAAGGTTCGGGAAATAAAAACAGTTATGGTTCCTCATCAGGTTCTTCTAGGTCCATGAGGGATTCATCATTTTCTACTTCTTCTGCAATTTTTGAAAGTTTTGCGAATTGACAGGAAAAAAAATAGGAGATTAACCCAAGGCCTACAAAGAGGATTGAAAATGCTAGGATAGTACCGGTCGTATCGTTGCTCAGGTTGAGAGGATGAGCTGCTATTTCAACAACATAGAGAATGATGAGGAAACATCCGAGAATAAGAAAAAATTTGCAGAAGAATCCTGTCTTGAGGTCATTATGTGCTGAAAAAATATGTTTTTTAACCATTCAGGGGTCCTGCTCCACCCGCGAGTTTTAAGGAACTTTCTACCTTACTTTGTAACTCGGTAAGTCTCTCTCTGCTCCGTCCTTCTTGTTTTTCTAAGGTGGTTTTTCGCAACTCCAGGGATTCTTTTGTCGATGTTAATTCTTTTTTTATGTCACTTTTTCCTTTGGTCTTAATCAAGAGGGCACCGATACTTTTGTAAATCGGGGTTTTCTCTGTTACCGCCTCGATTTCCTTTAAGGCTTCTTCTGTCTCTTTCAGCTGAATTTCCACCTGTTGTCGTTGTTGAGCAATCATCTGAAGTTGTGCTCGTGCTTGCTGTAATCTGTTAATTTGATCCTGCAGTTGAGGAGATAATTCTTCACCTGGCATGTTGTTTTTTCTCCTTTTTTGGTGGTAATAATCGTCTCCTTCTTAAACGTATTCATTCATCATGTGTTTTTCCACAAGACCCCCTTCCTATAAATAATAGAAACTATTATATAGAATGTTGTAAATATAGAAAGACACAGATTATTATCCTTGCTGGAGGATTTATAAATGATGAAAAACGATAAAATCATTGTAGTAGTAGGCATAGCTATACTTATTCTTGCTGGAATTGGAGTATATTTTTGGGTTCCACAAAAAGCAGAAATGCAGTCGGTAAACACAAACGATTTTATCGATATTACTGGTGATTTAAAAGACATGCCTGATTCTATCATCGTCTGTCCTTGTAATCCCTTTTTCCCACTGATTGCAACACCATTATCCGTGAATTATGATGAATCCGGCGAACAGATGATTATACCTCTATATGTAATGAATTTTAGCAACCCATCGACGGCCGTGACGCGACTACAAGACCAATTGGCTCGTAATGGAAATATAGAAACAATTAAACATGAAGAATCTGCAAAAAACGCATCCTTGCGCATTGCAACGAACTACTGGGCTAGCAGCCAAGCAGCATTAATCATTGAAAACAATGAACAAGGTTATAATTTAGGTGTCATCGCCACACCACTTGCGTCTTATCTACGGATACCTGTGATCGTTACAGATGAAATCGATGCCGATGTGACCAGAGTCCTCAATGACCTTGGCGTAGAAAAAACCATAGTCTGCGGCAAGAATCTCAAAGGATACGGTTCTGTTTTGAAATTCAACTCAGTTGAAGAGATCGTGAATGCCTCTATTATAGTCGTTACAGAAAAACTCAAGCAGGAAATCGACTATATCACTCTGACAAATCCAGTGGATGCGTGGCCACCGAAGGTCTTAGACAGTAAAGAATTTACTTTTGGGCCTACAAAAATACAAACAGGTTCTATGAGCCAGCTGGTAACAACTGCTCGGGGTCTGCTAAGTGGGAAAGGCTCTGTCACCTGGAGCTTTACCATCCCTGAGGATTACAAATATGCTTTGATTAAATTCGAAGGTATTAACCATGATGCTGAAAATTGTGAGGAGATGGGCGATAGGGTCACATTTGTGATGGGTCCTAATTTACCTGATGAACCAGCTAGTCTACAGAAATTCGAAGTCTACCCAGGTAACACCGCTGGGGGCGGTGTCGCAGTTCGAGATGCGAGTGGAAACATCATCAAAGACGTAATCTATTCTGAAACAGTCGTGTATGGCCGAGACGGGGTTGAGTATAATATTGTTGTATCTGGGAGTTGGTTAATAAAAAAAGAAGGTGAAGTATCTGCTCGGGTTGTTGTCGAACAACTCGAAGACCCAGTCTATCCAATGATGAAAAGTCTTTCATCGGTGGCACCATATTTAACTGCGTATCACAAAGGGATTCTTTTCGGGAAACCTGAGTTTGCGTTTACCGCTGATGATGATAAGATTACGGCTGATGGGAAAACATGCCCTGGTATCTATGTGGGTGGAAAGAACCCAAAACTCGTACCAATCTCAAATAAACATTTCTTCGATGAGATCCATGATCCTTTGAATAACTTGCTTGCGTACCTCGCAGGAATTACCCTAACTGATGATCGAGATATCAAAACATTACGGGATTATTATGTGAATAATTCTGGTGTGTATATTGCGTTAGTTGGTGATGGGACTGTTCTTCCGAATTACATCTATCAAAATCATGTGGAGCCTATCGGAGATCCCGATGGAGATGGTGTTGACGACACCCCATACTATAACGGTGGTGGAACTCCCAGTGATGTTCTTTATGGGAATATCGACCCGATACGGTATGACTGGTCTAACATGGCAAATGATGTCTACAGTGACACTGAGGAGAAATACCCCTATATAGAAAACATCGTGGGTCGCATCACCGGCTGGGATGCTCAGGATGCAGATGCATTGATCCTTAGAAGCCTGTTCTATAAGGAACTGACAAGCGATTTGAACACCTGGAAAGACAACTTTGGTCTGGTCGTCGGAGGAGGACAGGATTTCCAAAAACCCTTAGTTCGATATCTCATTTTTGGTGACATACTTAAAACGGTCAAACGGGGAGAACCCATGAAAGCGTTCACAGGATACGCTGAGATGACCTACAAACGGGCATCCTATGACATTGTTGAACCCTTAGGGTTCACCTTGCAAGGAGCCTTATATGAAGAAGGTATGGCAAAGGGATTGAGTGAAGAGACGTTAAACAAAATTAAAACCAACAACCTCGTCAACAGACTTCTCTTTCAAAAATGGCAGATCCGAAGACTCGTAGGTGAAGGGAACGTGAAAGGCGGGAATATCTTCGAGAACAGCAACTTTTTGTTTGTCAATGGTCATGGGAATCAATTCCAATTTGGAGTGGCTGGGAATGATATCGTCGCGTCAGGACTTGGTGGCCCGATTATTAAAGGATTATTAACACAGACGTTAGTACCGATTGGTGGTGGTTTCATCGGTCCTGGCGGTGACTTAAGTACGGTAGGTGATTACACCACACGGACCGTATCAAACATGAATATGGGTCCTTCATTTATGTGGTTGGAAAGCTGCATCTGTGGGAAACTTGATGGACAGTATTCACGAACGAATATTGGTCAATCCTTGATACATGCAGGAGTGGCTTCTCTTATTGCCGCCCCGACTGGTTCAAATATCGGCGGTGGGTATCTTGAACCGAAGAATACAAAATACGATTTTCCCATCCAAACCTATCTGAAATACATCAAAGCGAAGAGCCAGTGGAAGAGAGGTATCTTCCCTGATGCACATTTCGGGGAGAAACTCTATGAAGACCTCTGTATCAATATGAAGAAACTCAACTGTAGTATCGGAATGGCGTTCCGAGATGCAAAAAACAGTTATTTACCAGGAGATGCGGACTGGCTGTTGTGGTGGTCTCCCCCTCTGAATATTTACACAGGGGACGCGTTGTTAGATCTTGAGATGGCGAAGAACAACTATGCTGATTTGTACAAGACGACTGCATCCAAAGGCTTAAGTCCGATGATGGAATCAAAATATGTCAGTTTCCAGGAGTACATCCTCTTTGGTGACCCTGCGTTAAACCTGTACGAGCCGTGCAACGAAGGAATTTAATATTTCCTTCATTCATCTTTTTTTTCTGAAAAAAGATTTTTTTTTATTGAATGATCCCTGCTGACTTCATTTTCTGCAGGTTCTCAGGGTGCATCTCAAAGAACGTATGAACTGGTTCAAGAATGGTATTGATGTGTTGGGCGGTCGCGTTCTTCAGGTCTAGCGGGTGGAGTCCTGCTGCGAATGCGTTCGCAAGCTCCTCATATGACGTGAACTGTAGATTCCCTCCGAATTTCTCAGGCCGCTCGATCATGAACGGTTTTCCCTCCAGGTCGGGGAAGATGACATACTTACAGACCTCTAGAACCGGGTTTCCCTCGATTTGCTTCTCCGGGCAGTACGCCTTGCTCAGTTTCTTTTTTACCACATCTGGGGGGTCGTGAATCGAGATCATGGTGTCTGGTTTGCTTTTACTCATTTTCGCTTCGATAGGGTTCATGCGCCCGTCTGCCTGCAAGCTTGTTAACAACGGTGTGTGCATTGCGACCGGGGCGGTTCGTCCTATCTTTTTTGCTACATCACGGGCAAGCATATGGGCATGGCGTTGGTCGGTTCCCCCATAGGCGACATCCAGTTGAAGATAGAAAATATCAGAGACCTGCATTGCCGGGTAAAACAATTTTGATAAATCTTTTTCTGCTTCTTCCTCTCCGCGTCCCATAATGTCCATAGCACGTTTCACTCTGGCGACTGACGTTGCTTTTGATGTTTTCAGCACCAACTCCCAGTAGTTCGCGTCGTTGACATAATCGCTTGCATAGACGAACCGTACCTTGCTGGTGTCGATCCCCATCGCTGCGAAACAATCCTGCATGTACCGACCGCAGAGCTTTATTTTCTCAAGGTCTCCTCCGAGTTTATCGTTGATGTACGCATGCCAATCCGCAAGCAGCACCGTAAAATCAAACCCGCAGGCGATAAAATCCTTTATCTTGTTTGTGCAGATCTTCCAGCCGAGATGCACCACTCCTGATGGTTCAAATCCGATGTATGCTTTCGGGTTTGGTTTGTCCAGCACTGTTTTGAGTTCTTCGATGGTGACGATTTCTTGGGTGTTTGCAATGAGTCTTTCAAGTTTATCCATGGATATGCACCTTTTCTTTTACCGCGTGAGTTTTTTAACCACGTGATCAACGATTTTATCGGAGACGCCAAGATAGTTCCGGGGGTTCATGACTTCTTCAAGTTCTTTCTTCTTGAGGAGTTTTACCACCTTGGGGTTCTCAAGTAACACAGAAAGGAGTTGTTTGTCGTCGCTGACTGCTTTTAGGGAGCATGTTCTGACTAGTTCATGGGCATCCCCTCGACCCATGCCTTTCTCGACCAGTTTCGTCATGACTGCTTCTGCCATCGGGAGTCCTTTTGAGTTCTCAAGGTTCTGTCGCATCCTCTCTGGGTTCACCTGCAGATTTTTGAACACCTTGTTCATCTGAAACACAATCCAATCCGTCATTATGAGGGAATGCGGGAGGATGAACCGTTCTGATGAGGAGTTGCACAAATCTCGTTCATGCCATTGGATCGCGTTCTCATAGGCTGGGATGATGAAGCTTCTGATGACACGGGCGATGCCGCAAACCTGTTCACAGAGGATCGGGTTTCGCTTCTGCGGCATCGTAGAAGACCCAACCTGTTTTTTTGCTTCGAACGCTTCTGAGACCTCACCTATCTCACTGCGTTGGAGATTGCGGATTTCTGTTGCGAACTTTTCCATGCTGCTTGCAATATTTGCTAACACGGAGAGTAACTCGATGTAGCGGTCACGGCCGACGATCTGAGTCGCTGCCTCCTCTGTTCCGAGTTTGAGGTCAGCCATGACTAACTCCTGGATTTTCAAGGCATGCTTGCCCATTGCTGCCCCAGAGCCGACCGCACCAGACATCTTGCCGACCAAGAGACGTGATTTGCATTCATGCAGGCGTTCCAGATGTCGGTCGACTTCCATGGCGTAGACTGCCATCTTCAAGCCAAAGGTGATTGGGATCGAGAACTGTCCATGGGTTCGTCCTGCCATGATCGTGTTTTTGTATTCCTTCGCAAGACCAACAAGAGTGACCCGCAGCTCACGTACCTGTGCTTTGATAAGATCAGTTGCTGCAGCAAATTGTAAGGCATTTGCGGTATCCACGATATCGTAGCTGGTTGCACCAAGATGGACGTATTTTCCTGCATCACCGCTACAGAGTTCGCTTAATGCTTTCGTGACTGCCATGATGTCATGTCTGGTCTCTTTTTCGATCTCATTGACTCGTTTCACCGTGACGTATTTCACTGTTGCTTTCTTTGATATTTCATCAGCTGCTTTCTTTGAGATGTTGCCAACAGCGGCATGAGCACGCGCAAGTGCTGCTTCGACATGTAAAAGATATTGGAGTTTGCTTGTCTCGCCAAAGACGTCTTTTATCTCTTTTCTCCCATAGCGGAAATCAAGGGGACAGACAGGGTTTTCCATAGGGCTTCCCACCTAGAATCATCTATGAGTTAATGTCTTTTTTGGGACCTGCTTGCTTAGGAGATTTTTTCTAATAATAAAGCAAGTTCAGCAGCGAGTGCCTGGATTCGTGGGTAATGACGGTGCAGCTTCTCCACTAACTCTCGGAGTTGGGTCACCGTCCCCATGATTAAAATAGCTGCAGGGTTTTTCTCTAGCTGGAATGCTTCGCGTGGGACTGCAACCTCCCCTCCAAGGGAAAGCATGTCTTGTTTGATGATGATCGCGTCTTGCAGTGTCACCTGTTCTAGTTTAATGACCTTAAAAACCGCTTTGGGAGCCATGATGTCCAGGCTCTTTGGATCGCTTCCTATTTTTTTGATTTCTTTTTTTGCATCAGAAAGGGATTCAATGGAGATGAACTGAGGATTATGGGTTGCCATTGGAAGAGGAATCAGAATCGGTCTTATAAGAACCTATGCTCATATCCTTCTGATGAAAGGGGTCTACCTTCTTGTCATGGAACTCCCAAAAAATACTTCAGTTATGGTTGGAAAACATAGGCTTGTTCATTTTCAGAAAGGATACTACGTCTACGTTGGTTCTGCGTTAAATGGACTTGAGCAACGGATTGAACGACATCTGCGGAAACAAAAGAAGATCCATTGGCATATTGATTATCTTCTTCCTTCCACAGAGATTGTTGACATTTTTTATAAAGAAAGTAATCGAAGAGATGAATGCAGGATTGCTCGAGTGTTCGAGAGGACTTTTCCAGGTATTCCAGGATTTGGGTGTAGTGATTGTGCTTGCAGTAGTCATTTATTCTATGGAAGTTCCAAAGAAATAAGTAAGGTTGTATTGAACCTACAAATGAAATCATATCTCATGAAAGCAAACTCTTAAAATCTTCTTCTCTATTGGTGCGACCATGGTTTCTGTTATCTATTCAACAACTGATACTTTGGACACTGCAAAAACCATCGCCCGCTCTCTGGTAAAAGAAAAACTTGTCGCCTGTGTCCATATCCTCCCAAAAATAGAATCGATCTACCGCTGGCAAGGGAAAATCGAGGAGGCAAACGAATGTGTCCTGCTTGCGAAAACCTCGGAGCGAAACGTCCAAAAAACAATTCAGAAAATCCGCTCCCTGCATCCCTATGATGTTCCGGAAATCATCGTCTTTCCCCCTGTTGGTGGCCTGAAAGAATACCTAGATTACGTCGAAGAGGAGACCGCATGAAACTTGTCGCATTGATTTCCAGTGGTATTGATTCGCCGGTGGCAACATACCTGCTATCAAAAAAAGCAGACGAACTCATTTTGCTTCATGCAGATAACCGTCCGTTCACCGATGACCGTGAAATAGAAAAATTCATCGCACTCGCAAAGTATTTGAAAAAATTCATTCCATCAAAAATCACTGTGTTGCTCCTTCCCCATGGACCAACCCTTGCAGCTTATCAGATGCAGTGTAACAATAAATATACCTGCGTGGTGTGTAAACGGATGATGCTGCGCTACGCAGAGGCGATTGCACAAAAAGAAGGTGCAGATGCAATCGTGATGGGTGATTCCCTGGGGCAGGTCGCATCGCAGACGTTACAGAATCTTCGCGTCGTTGAACAAGCAGTCAGTATCCCTATCCTCAGACCATTGATCGGATTTGACAAGGAAGATACCATTAAAATTGCAAAACAGATCGGGACCTTTGATCTTTCCATCGCACCCGCGGACGGATGCGCTGCTGTGCCTGTGAAACCGTCGACGCAAGCTCGTTTAGAGCAGATCCTTGCTGAGGAGCAGAAAATCAACATCGATGAACTTGTACAGCACGCAATTTCGCATGTAAAATCCGTCACACTCTAACATGTCACAGTGACTTTTGTTAATAAATCAGACGGAAGAAAATCATATTTTTTTAACAAAATGAAAAGACTTAAAAACCATCGAATCATACTACAGTTTGTAGCTTATTTTTTTAGCTATACCATATATTGTATCTGGTGATGGGAGATGAATTGCCCCTATTGTAACCATATTGAAACAAAAGTTACCGACTCGCGCGATACCGGAGGATCCATCCGCAGACGACGAGAATGTCTCAGCTGCAACAAGCGATTCACGACCTACGAATACATCGAAATGGTGCCCCTGTTCGTCATAAAAAAAGACGGCAGACGAGAGCGATTCGACCGCTGTAAAATCAGAAACGGCATGGAAAAAGCACTCGAAAAACGCCCGATCAGTCACGAAAAAATCGAAGAAATGATCGATGGGGTCGAAGAAAAGATCAGACGCACCGGAAAAGAAGAAATCGAAACCAAACTCATCGGTGAATACGTCATGGATGCGTTAAAAGAAGTTGATCAAGTCGCCTACATCAGGTTCGCATCGGTCTACCGCCAATTCACTGATGTCACCAGCTTTGAAAAAGAGGTTAAAAATCTCATAGAAAAATAAAAAAAGAAGGAGAGATACACATGATACGAAAGATAAAAAAACGAGACGGAAAAATCGTTGATTTCAACCCCGTGAGAATCACAGAGGCCATCTGGAAAGCCGCCCAGGCAGTCGGTGGAAAAGACTACAAACGAGCAGCAGAACTCACTGATAAAGTCCTTGACATTTTAGAAAAAGAACTCAAACGCAGTGAAATACCAACCGTTGAACAAGTCCAGGATGTCGTCGAAAAAATCCTCATCGAAGATGGACATGCAAAGACCGCAAAGGCATTCATCCTCTACAGAAAACAACACCAGGACATGCGAGAGATCGGAGGCTTGCTCAAAGACATTGATGTGGTCGACGACTACCTCAACATGCTTGACTGGAAGGTAAACGAGAACAGTAATATGAGCTATTCTCTGCAGGGACTTAATGTCTATGCGACAGAGAGCATCGTATCTCATTACTGGCTCAATAAAATTTATCCTCCCGAAATCGGAGATGCGCATACCCGCGGTGACTACCATATTCATGACCTTGGAACCCTTGGTGCATATTGCGTGGGATGGGATTTACAAGATTTATTACTCCTGGGCTTCAAAGGTGTCTCTGGGAAAATCGAAAGCAAACCAGCCAAACACTTCAGCACAGCACTAATGCAAATCGTCAATTATCTGTACACCCTCCAGGGTGAAGCAGCAGGAGCACAAGCACTCTCAAATTTCGACTCGTTGCTCGCTCCGTTCATCGCAAAGGACGATCTGCAGTACGATAATGTAAAACAAGAAATGCAAAAATTCCTTTTCAACATGAACGTCCCCACCAGAGTCGGATTCCAAAGTCCGTTTACCAACATCACCATGGATCTTACCGTACCTAGTTACTTGATCAATGAACCAGCTATCATCGGTGGGAATCCTACAGATAACAACTACAGCGAATACACAGAAGAAATGGACATGATCAACCATGCGTTCGCAGAAATCATGTATGACGGGGATGCAAAAGGACGACCCTTCACATTCCCGATCCCAACCTACAATATCACGAAGGATTTCAACTGGAACAACGACGGACTCGCACCACTCTGGGATATGACTGCGAAATACGGCATACCCTATTTCTCCAACTTCATCAACAGCGACATGAAACCAGAAGATGCCCGAAGCATGTGCTGCCGTTTGCGGTTGGACAATCGAGAGCTTCAAAAACGAGGTGGCGGACTGTTCGGGGCAAACCCCAAGACAGGATCGATAGGTGTCGTCACCCTTAACATGCCACGACTCGCGTACCTGGCGAAAGACGATACTGATTTTTTCGAACGACTCGACAAACTGATGATGCTTGCCAGACAGAGCCTGGAGATCAAACGAGACCTCATCGAGAACCTCACGGCAAGCGGACTACATCCGTACTCACGATTCTATCTTTCTGATGTGAAGAACACGTTTGGAGAGTACTGGAAGAATCATTTTTCCACCATTGGCCTTATCGGCATGAACGATGCACTACTCAACTTCATGAACAAAAGCATTGCTGAACCTGAGGGGAAGGCGTTTGCTGAGAAAGTCCTTGACTTCATGCGTACACGCATATTAGAATATCAAGGGGAAACCGGCAACATCTTCAACCTTGAGGCAACACCCGGCGAAGGAACAAGCTATCGTCTCGCACGACTTGACAAGAAACATTTCCCGGATATCCGCACCTACAACCAGGAGATTTACGCCCAGAACCGGGGCAGGGACGTCCAACCGTACTACACAAACTCCACGCAGCTCCCGGTCGGTTTCACCACCGATGTGTTCGAAGCCCTTGATTTGCAGGATTCCCTCCAGACCAAATACACTGGTGGTACAGTGCTACATATCTTCCTTGGCGAGGAGGAACCATCACCGACTGCGACGAAGAACCTTGTCCGGAAGGTCGCAGAGAACTACGAGCTCCCCTATTATACGATCACCCCGACGTTCAGCGTCTGCCCTGACCATGGATACATCGCTGGTGAGCATCAGCTCTGCCCGACCTGTCAGGCGGCACAAAAGACCACGGAATGTGAAATCTACTCCAGGGTCGTTGGGTACATACGCCCGGTGAATCAATGGAACAAGGGGAAACAACAGGAGTTCCGCGATCGAACCACCTTTGACCTTCGAGAGAAAATCCTTGTCACAGCATGAAGATAGGCGGCTTTCAGAAAACATCGTTGCTTGATTATCCGGATCGGATCAGTGCGATCGTGTGGACCAGCGGATGTAATTTCCGCTGTCCCTTCTGTTATAACAAGAATCTTGCACTGGGGACCGCAGAGTTATTCCCTCAGGACGAAATCCTTTCGTTTCTCTCCAAGAGAAAAGCATTGCTCGAAGGCGTGGTCATCTCCGGAGGCGAACCACTCCTCCATGATGATCTGATTGATTTTATAAAACGGATAAAGGACCTACGACTGCTGGTAAAGATCGATACGAACGGGGCGTTCCCTGAACGACTGAGTGAACTTTTGGAACAACAGCTTGTGGATTACGTTGCCATGGATGTGAAAGCTCCAAAGAAGAAATACCCAGAGCTGACAGGTGTCGACATAGATCTTTCTACCATAGAAGCATCGATCGACCTGTTGAAAACAAAAGCACCAGCCTATGAGTTCAAAACCACGTTCATCCCCAGTCTGTTAACAAAAGAAGACATCATTGAGATAGCACAATGGTTGAAAGGAGCGGATACGTACTTCCTTCAACAGTTTAAAATCAAAACACCACTCTTGTCCCCAACGCTTGAAACCAACATACCATATCCTAGAGAGTATCTCGTTGAAACCCTAAAAGAAATACAACCATTCTTCAAACGTTGCAAAGTCAGAGGTGTTTAAAAAAACTAAATAGTACATATTCAATGAGGTTTTTCATGGACTATGAATTAGCGATCATCGGTGCCGGTCCTGCTGGATTTTCCGCTGCGATCTATGCGAAACGATCTGGGATCTCAACGATTGTTTTTGATCGTGGGGGCGGTGGTGGTCTTCTCCAGGTCGCCCCGAATATCGAGAATTATGCAGGGTTTGTTTCCATACCTGGGATTGATCTTGTCGAAAAGATGAAACAACACGCAAGCAAGTACGCTGATTTCCATTTCTATGAGGAGGTAAAGCAAGTCAGCGCAACAGCTAAAGGATTTCTGATAACAACAGAGAAAACCAAGTATCAGGTAGGCGCGGTGATCCTCTGTACCGGAACTGAACATAAGAAACTCGACGTCCCTGGTGAATCCGAGTTCATCGGAAAAGGAGTCTCCTATTGTGCGACATGTGATGGATTTTTCTTCAAAGGAAAACGCGTTGTCGTGGTGGGTGGAGGTAACACTGCACTGATGGAATCGATTTTTTTAAAACAACTCGGATGTAAAGAAGTCACTGTTATCCACCGTCGTGATCAATTCCGTGCGGAGAAGATCTACGAGGATGAAGCACGTGAGAAAGGAGTGCATTTTGTCTTCAATACCATCGTTGAGGAAATCAAAGGGACGAAAAATGTCACATCTGTGAGTCTTTTTAATCTAGAGACCAGTGAACGATCAACAATACCGGTTGAGGGCGTATTTGCTTCTGTTGGTGTGTTGCCTCAAAACCAGATAGCAAAGGCACTGCAATTACAGACAAATGAGGATGGGTATATCATGGTCGATAACCAACAACGCACAAGTGTTCGAGGCGTGTACGCAGCTGGAGACATCACTGGTGGTCTGCGACAGGTAGTCACCGCCTGTGCCAAAGGTGCGATGGCTGCGTTGTCATCAACTGAGGTGCTTGGGAAGAAATACCCTTACTGAAGCACCGGTATCTGCTCGATTTTTTTCTGTTGTAAAATCCTGATCAGATCATCACCACTTTTTTTCACAGGATCACTAAGTGTTCCCTGCGTCGTTTCCGGTTGAATCCCGATGAAAATAATATGTGGCACATCTTTTTCCAGGTACTTGATGAGCACAGAAAGTGGTATCCCATGGGTGCTGAAATGCATGGTTGCGAGTTTCTCTTTCGGAATGATACGGATTTCACCAGGATGAAGATTCATCTCTGCAGCATCGATGATGATCAATGTTTTCGGTTTTTGTCGTTTGATAACCCCGGTATAATTCTCCGGGATCGTCCCACAGTCAAGCACATTATCCTGAGATGAATCATCCTTCAATCGATCAGCGATGTATGGCCCAATCCCGTCATCGCCTCCTTCTTGATTACCGATGCAGAGTATCAGTATGTCCATCATCGTCCCTTCATTACAAAATCATTTTGAATAAATAATCTTCTGATACGTCAGGAGAAACCACATAATGCCGGTCCCTGCGGTAGACACACAACTCAACAGCATGTCTAAGGTGAGAAATACATAGGCCATGACGGTCAGCAGGATTGCTGTGATAAGATACATGGACAGCGACTGGCTTTTCGCTTCCTTATGTTGATGATTTCGAAGAATCGCGGGAATCGCGGTGATCATGAACCCGAAGTTGATGATCGTTAGGACAATATCCTGCCATTGCCACATATGTCGCAGGGGATGGCAACAGAGAATATAAATAAATCTTTTCTATGGCCTACCATAACAAATAATGTTCTTGGGGAAATTATGGCGAAGAAGATAACACTTGCACAGGGCGCTGGTGGTGAACTGATGGACCAGCTCATCAAACAAAACATCTTGAGGTTTTTTAGGAGACAAGGCAATGCGGAGGTTCCACTGACTGCCCTTGATGATGCAGCGGTGGTCGATGACATTGTGTTCTCTACAGATTCCCATACCGTGCAACCCTTGATTTTCCCTGGTGGTGACATCGGATCACTTGCTGTCTGTGGGACTATTAATGATGTCGCTGTGGTCGGTGGAGCGCCTCTTGCGTTATCAGCCGGCTTTATCATCGAGGAAGGATTCCCCTTAGATACCTTTGAGACGATCGTCAGAAGCATGGGGCGTATGGCAAACAAGGCAAACGTCCCGATAGTCACGGGAGACACCAAGGTAGTCGAAAAAGGTGCGATTCAGCAGTTCATGATCAACACCAGTGGCATTGGAAAACGAAGCCCTGCTCTAGAAAAAAATATTAAAGAGGTGAAACGACATAGAAAATTCAGTAGCCGCTGGTTACTTGACAGTAATCTTTCTGCTGGTGATACTCTGATTCTCTCCGGTAATATCGGCGAACATGGTATCGCGTTGTTATCATTCCGTGAGGGATACGGATTTGAGACCACTATTCATTCAGATATCGCACCGTTAAATGGATTGATGAACGTTCTGCTTTCCGAAGGCGGCATTGTGTCAGCAAAGGATCCGACGCGAGGAGGACTTGCAAACACAGTCAATGAATTTTGCGAAAAATCACATGTCGGACTCCTTCTGTATGAAGATGCGATCCCTATACCAAAAGGTGTCCAATCCGCCTGTGATATGCTTGGTATCGACCCCTTGGAGATCGGCAATGAAGGAAAAGTTGTTCTGGGTGTGGTCAGGGAAAAAGCAGACGACGTGCTTGCTGTGTTGAAGAAACATCCGTTGGGAAAACACGCAGCTATTATAGGTGAAGCTACGAACAAGGTCTCTGGCGTCGTCCTGCAGACCGCGGTTGGTGGGAAACGGATTCTTCGTAAACCGCTTGGTGACCCAGTTCCAAGGATTTGTTGATGTGAACAGAACTTTTTTAATCGTCTCGTAGTTTACCTCAGTAGCAGATAGCAGACGAGGGGTGAATGCGTTATCGTAAAAGGACTGACGAAATCCTTTAAAAAAGCATTATGGGTCTATCATATTAATTCAGGGTCCTGTAACGGATGTGATATCGAAATTATTGCATCGCTCTGCCCGCGGTATGATATTGAACGGTTCGGTATCAAACTCGTTGGGTCGCCCCGTCATGCGGATGTGCTGCTCATCACCGGACCGGTCTCACGACAGATGGTTGATAAGGTGAAACGCACCTATGAACAGATGCCTGATCCAAAGGCTGTGATCTGTGTCGGGAACTGCGGTAACACTGGTGATGTGTTCTATGAATCGTACAATCTTGTCGGACCGGTTGATAAAATCCTACCTGTTGATGTGTATGTGATCGGATGTCCTCCTCGGCCGGAAAACATTATTCATGGGATAGCAAAAGCATGGAAAAAACTTGAAACACTGGAGGCGAAAGCATGACAACAAACACGATAACACCCGAAGACATCCTTAGTTCCTTCCAGATGAAATTCCCAAAGAGCATCACTACGCCTCGTATTGAACGTCGAACCGGTGGTACCCTGAAGACTGAATTCATTCATCTGTGGTTCCATATCGAAACAAGATTTCTTAAAGACGCAGTGAAGCATCTTTTCACGTTTGAACAGTACCCTCATTTTGCGGTGACCTCTGGATATGACCTGGGGGATACCATTGAGCTGGTGTATCATTTCTCGTTGTTTTATGGTGAGCGGGGACGAGAGCTTTCATTGAATATCACAGTTTCCCTACCAAAGGATAACCCTGTGGTCGACACCATTACAGATCTTATCCCTGGGGCGTTGATCTCTGAGCAGGAAAAACAAGAGATGCTTGGGGTAAAAATACATGGGATCCCCAAGGACGCCCGGGTGTTTGTCGCAGATGATTTCCCAAAGGATGTCTATCCCTGGCGTCGGGATGAAACCGGTCCAGCAAAACTTGTTCGGAATCTTCATGAGGGAGACGTATGACGACCTCAAAGACATCATATCAGATTCCGATTGGTCCGATTCACCCTGCACTGAAAGAACCTGTGAACTTTACCTTTGAAATCGATGGTGAGAAAATCATCAACGTCGATGTACATCTTGGTCATGTGCATCGGAGCATTGAATGGGCTGGGACGAAACGAAATTTCATTCAGATTTTGTATCTTGCGGAACGCATCTGTGGGATCTGCTCGTATTGTCATCCGATGTCTCTTGCCTTGGCTGTGGAACGTGCAGCCCATATTCAGGTTCCAGATCGTGCAGAGTATCTCCGAGTGGTCCATGCGGAGCTGGAACGGATCGCCTCTCATATCCTCTGGGCTGGCGTCGCAGCCCATGAGATCGGGTTTGACTCCGTGTTGTTTTTAACCTGGCAAGTCCGGGAGACGGTCTTGGATCTCACTGAGTATCTGACGGGGAATCGGATCACGAAAGGGATCACGATGATCGGTGGGGTACGACGTGATATCACTGCCGAGATGGTCCCGCGGATCCATGAGACACTGCAGGATCTGAAGAAGCAGGTGGAGAAACTCCATCATGTGATGCTGGATGATTCCACGATTCAAATGCGCTGTCGGAGCTGCGGGGTGTTGACCAAAGAAGACGCATTGAAATTATGTGCGGTCGGGCCGACCGCTCGTGCATCTGGTGTGCGAAAGGATGTGCGTCTTGACCAGCCGTATTTCGCGTTCGGTGACCTTGATTTTGAGTACACGACCCCTGACCTGCTCACCGGTGAGGTTCATGGGGACGTGTATGATCGTATCATTGTCCGGTTACTTGAGGTCAAACAATCCATTGATCTTATCGAACAGTGTCTTGACCGTATTCCTGCTGGAGACATTGTTGCAGAGCCGAAGATCCCTGCTCTTCTGGCAGTCTTGAAGAAGGTGACTGGTGAGGGGATCGGTCGGATGGAGGCCCCCCGTGGTGAGGTCTTTCATTATGTTAGACTCACAGCAGCAGAATCTCCGTATTCCTGGAAGGTTCGGGCACCAACATACAATAACATTCTCCCTTGGATTCCTATGCTGCTCGGTCAACAGATCGCAGATATCCCGATTATCGCAGCATCAATTGACCCGTGCATGTCCTGCACGAACCGAGTGACCATTGTTCATCACAACCAGCAAACGATGGTTGATAGTGAAAAACTCCATCAGTTAAGCATCGAAAAAACACAGAGGATGCGTCTATGAGATACACGATGCTTCCTCAATTGCTTGCACAGCTGTTTAAGAAACCATTGACGAACAAGCATCCGAGGAAGTATATCCCTTCCTCTTCAACAACTTTTTTCAAAGACGTTCAAAATGGGAAGGTAATGATGACCCCGCCGATTGGGACTCCTGAGCGGTTCCGCGGTAAGATCGTCTATGAAAAAGAGAAATGTATCGGTTGTAAGCTGTGTCTAAAGGTCTGTCCTTCTGATGCTATCATATTTAAAGATGAAGAGAAGAAGATAAAGATTTATCTTGCTCGTTGTACTTTTTGTGCACAGTGTAATGACGTCTGCCCGGTGAATTGTCTTTCCATGAGCAATGAGTTTTTATTGGCTGATACTGAAAAATATTCTCCGAGTCTCATCGTTGAATAACGTAGAAGAAATAGCTTTTAATAGGTCAGTGGTTGTCGGTACTTGTATGGGGAAAACACGAGATCTAGCGAAGGTTCTACTGTTGATTTTGATTGGGATGTTCATCCCGTTTCTTGGATCGATTACTCTTTCGTACGGGTTTGTACCACAGACGATTGTTGTTACGTTCCTTTATTTCCTTGTCTTTTTTGGACTTGAGCTTGGATTTGTGTATCTGTTTTTCTCTTTGAGTGGGAGACGAGCGAACAAGAAAATGGAACAGTATAAACCAAAATAAAAATGTATGGGATTATTGTCCTACTTCTCCTTTTATTCAGGTTGTTTCCCAAAGGGAAAAGATAAATAGGAAAACCGGTATCAGGGGTGCAACGAGGTAGAACCATTATGGCAGTAAAAGTTGATAAAGCGACATGTACCGGTTGTGCAGCCTGCGTATCAGTATGCCCTGTTGAGGCAATCAAGGTCACTGAGAAAGCAGAGGTCAATGAAGACATCTGCATTGATTGTGGCACCTGCGTTGATGAATGCCCGGTGCAAGCACTCAGCATGTAAAAGTAAAGAACTCGTTTATTTTTTCTTTTTTTTCCTTTCTAGTCTTTGTCGTACTTTCTGACTGGTCAGTTCTCTGATTGCATCAGCTGCTATCCATCGTGCTGATTTTGAGTCAATGTTCTTTATTTCCTCAGCAGTCTTGAGTGCTTTTTTATTCAGTGAAAGATTCCTTTTCCCGATGTTTCGTAACGCCCAGTTCACTGCTTTTTTTACGTAGTTTCTCTCATCATTCGAATGTCTGATACATAAGGATAAAAAGCGTTCGAAATCCTGATCTGTTGCTGTCTTGTCATGGACCGTTAATCCTGCGATAAGGGAGAACGCTGCACGTTTGACAAACTCTTTTTCTTTGTCGGCCCATTGGAACACTTTCTTGTATGCAAGAGGGGAAAGGTCAAAGAGACTCGTGCACGCTTGGTCACAGATGTCCCATGAGTCAAAATCTTCTGCCCATGCATCCATCTGCTCTGAAGTGATTTGTTGTGGGTCATCGATAAAGCAGGCGAGCAGTCGTGCGTCATGGAGTGTAGAATCCCAGAGTTTAAGGGCAAGAGCATGGTTAATGCCGATTTCTTTTGCAAGAGGTCGCAGTAGATAAATCGATATCCCAAGGTTGTTGTGTTGGTTGATTCCGTAGCGTGCCATCCCTTTGACGTTCTCTGGGTTTGCTAGGGATTGAAGTTTTGATATGATTTCATCGTAATTCATTGTATGTTCACGTGAATGCTTAATGTGCTTTTATTTCAATATTTTTCCGGTTTCTAAGAACCAGAGGTATAAGTCAAGTTCCGCGAGTGTAAGATTGGTTCGTGTTGCGATTGTTTGTAAGATTTTTTCGATTTCCCTGTATTTTTTTACAGTCAGCGTCTTTGGTTTTTCGATGAGGTGATGTCGCTCGAGAAGATCTAGAATATGGAAATCGATGATCGCATAGTCATCAAACCCGATGTTTCTGAGGAAATGACTTGCTTCTTTGTACCCTAGTCCCTTGATATTGTCAACAAGCCAGGCTCGCCGTTCGTGCCATCCTAATTTCTGGATGACTGATGGCAGTAGGTCTTTAAAAATGACCGACTCAGTAATATAGGCTGCCCTGGTGTTTGGGAATCGATAACCGTGCTTTCTGAGTTTTTTTGATAATGTTTCTTTGGTATCGGTGCAAAAACAAGTATGGAGCTTCGCATGGATATGAATACTGCGTTCTGAATTGAAGTTTGCTGTCAGGATGCAGAAACAGATCTCGTTGAAGAGTTCCGCAGCGGAGTTCGTATCGATGTGTTTGAACTCCTGGATCCGCTGTTGTATTGTTGGCTGTATGCTGCTCTGTTTGAGGTCGTTGATGGTGGAAAGCAGGTCATTCATACGTTCTCCGCTTTGGAATGGGTGTATGGAAAAATATGGTGGAGGATGTAAGACAAACGGGATTTTTTTTGGTTGGTGAGGAGAGGAGGAAAGGATGGGATTAAAAAATTTTTTTCCCGTTCGTTTTTACATCTCCACGCGTGTTAACGTGAGTTGTTTAATACCCTCTTTATTTATCTCCAATATACCCCTATTAACAATTGTTAATACACCTACTCTATTTAAACCTTTCGCATCCATATGAACAAAAGGACAATCCATTACCCTCATCTATTTTTACCAATCTTTAAAAAAAATAAAAACATTAATTATAAGTATAAATTAACAATTGTACCCTTTGATGAAACGCGTTCCCTGTGAATATGTGATATGGAATGGACTTCCCCTCATCAGAAAAGAGATTGCAGAAACCTTGATGACCAGCTTCGGATTGAGCCAAAAAGAAGCGGCAGAAAAACTCGGTATCACACCAGCAGCGGTCTGCCAATATGTCTCCCATAAACGAGGAAATAAGACCATAGATGATGAAGAACTCTTAAAAGAAATCAAACTTTCTGCACAACGTATCCTCAACTACACCGACGATACCATGATCAAGGAGACCTGTCGTATTTGCAAGATCTTCATGGCAAAAGGAATCTTTCCTTCTGGATGTGACTCCTGCCCGCATGAGTAATACCTAACTGCCGGGGAAGAACATGGTAAAAAGCGAAATGATTAATGGGATACTGACTAAGGAACCGATAAAACTCGCAAGGAGAAACTGATTCACAATCGACTCATTCCCACCAACACGCTTCGTAAAAATCGGCAGCGCAGTGACCGGTGGCACAGCACTTTGTAGTATCAGGAGCAATGCAATCTGATACGATGGTCTGATGATCAACAACACCCCTAAAAAAATCAAAGGAAACAAAAGATTTTTTATCAGAACAAATTTCGCAATCTCACCACTATATATTTTTCCTTTTCGCTGAAAATCAAGTGAAAGACTTCCACCGATCACCAGCATCAACAGCGGCACCGTCATCGCCCCAAGCATCGTTAATATGGTAAGAACAATACTTGGGACATACGTCTGGACGTCCGCAAAACGAATCACCAATGCAAGAATCGTAGAGATGAAAACGATATTAAAGATGCGTCTCCAATTTATTTTTCTCTCGTTTTTCCCAAAGAAAAACGGATAAATATTAAACAAAAATGCAGGGTAAAAGATCATAAACAAAAATAACGAAACAATATAGGGGGACGAAGCACCAAACATCCCTGTAAGAATCGCAAGAGGGAAAAACAATCCGTTATGTAAAAATAGGCTCATGGCAAACTCACGTCTGGTCGTCTTTTTTGACACAAACATAAACATCCCTGTCAAGAGTGCGGCAAGACCGGTAAAAACAACCCACCAGAGCGGAAGCACCCACCAGTCTGGTATCTCTTGAGGTGAGAAACTTGATACGATATTCACAAACACAAGACAAGGCAATGCGAGATCTAAGGCAAGGTTCGAAAGAGCGCCTAGCGCGTTTTCTGCGACAACCTTTCGTTGCACGATCAGAAAACCAAACACACCAATGCCCAGCAGAAGAAGAACTGATTGGAACGTGATTGAAACAAGATCCATAAGGTGATCATAACATGGAAAACATCGAGGACTTAAAGAGATTACGATAAAGGAAACAGTATGGATTTGGTTCTAACAAGCTAGGTTTATAAACAAGTACCTTTATCTCATAGCGATCGACGATACAAGGGGTTATGTGAGTATGAAAACGACATCGATACTTGAGCTGATGACCGCAGATCATACAAAAATCCTAAAACTGTTACATGACGTTGAAAAAAGCATAGGTATCGAACTTGTATCCCTGATGAAGGTTTTTGATACCTTCGAATGGGAACTGGAAAAACATATTTTCACTGAAGAAAAAGCGATTTTTTCCTCATATAACCCAAAGAACATTTCTGAAGGATACAAAATGGTCCCAGAGCTTGTCCAGCAACATAATGTGATTCTTAATCAGGTTCGGGTTATGCGGAAGGAACTGATGTGGAACAGACCGGTGAAGTATCAAGAGTTCAAAGAATTAATCATGGCACATAAAACATTCGAGGAAGCCTCATTGTATCCGAAACTGGATCAAGAATTAACTGTCGTGCAAAAAGAAGAAATCATAAACAAAATTCGTGAGATTGCCTCTTAATATCTTTTTCATCTGATGGTAAAAGGCTCAAAACGCTCCGCTTTTGCTTTACAGATCGGACAGAGTGGCGGAGGGGTTTCTCTAGCACACAAATACCCACACACGGTGCATCTCCATACCGAGATGGCTCCATCCTTTTTTCCTTGTTTCTGCTGATGCAGCGCTTCTGAGACACTCGGTTTTTTTTCTGCTGCGGTGAAAGCTGCATCTATAACATCCTGAGGTCTCCGTTCCGGGATTGGTCCTAACTGAGATGGATCATTTTTTATCTTTTCATTGACAAACAAACCACAATAACACATACCGTACTCGTTCACATCAGCATCTCGATATTCACAAGGGCAGATGATGTCAACATCGTATTTTTTCATCCCACTGGCGACACGACAGGGACAAGACCCATACCCATATCTGGCAGTATTTTTAGCCAGACCATCGATAAGATCACTGAAAAGCTGTTGATCGGGACATAAGAAATACCCATTGTCTTTAGCGTTTCTTTCCATTGAATCAATGATTGTATGATTTCCAGTCATCAACCGAGTTTCTCCTTTATTTCTTTATCTTTGAATCCAAGAATAACATGTTTTCCATCATCGATTACAATGGTCGGATACGTACGATACGGATTATATTTTTTTACTTCTTCGCTTGCCTCAGTGTAATCGTTCCCTGTTAACGTATCGACATCGACATATTCATATTCAACATCAAGAGCCTTAAGAAGATCTTTTGTTTTTTTACACCATCCACAGGTGCTAAGCGTATAGATTTTCACATGATGTACTTTTTTTTTCCCAGGAACCGTTTCGCGTTTCATTGCATTTATATTCTCTTGGTCTCTAAAAACTTTATGCTTCTCTGAAAAACTAGTTTTAAATACGAAAAACCCATGTGATACATGAGGTTAGAGAATGACTGTCGATTATTATCAATGTCAAACCTGCAAGAAGAAGACCATAATAACTGATAAGAAAGAAAAACCAGAATGCTGTGGGAAACCAATGAAGCAGATATCGGTTGATATCTGCCTGCAACCAGATCATGCTGAACATTCTCGGCCGATGGGCGAAGACGAGCCGTGTGATGATTTCCGCGGTGTAAACTAAAGCGAGGATAGAATTATGGCAAAATGTGTTGTCTGCAGTTGTGAATTTAAAGATGAAGAAAAAATAAAACACATCCATATAAAAGGGCAGCCAAAAAAGGTCTGTGAAGAATGCATTGCAGCCATCAAGGGCTTTGCATAATTACCTGTTTTTATTCATACAGATGTAGACGGTCCTGTGTCGTGGTCCGTCACCTTCATAAAAAAAGATATGCTGCCAGGTCCCAAGAACAAGTTTTCCGTTTGTGACCAGTACTGTTACCGATGCACCAAGCAGGCTTGCTTTGATGTGCGCGTCACTGTTTCCTTCAGAATGGTGATAAGACGCATTTTCCGGTATCAGTTTTTCTAGTGTTTCGATAATGTCTTGTTGAACGTCGGGGTCCGCTCCTTCGTTAATGGTGATACCAGCAGTCGTATGCGGGACATACACGATGAGATATCCATCAGTGATTTTTTCTTCCTTGACAAGTTGTTGGACCTCATCGGTGATATCGATCATCTGATTTCTTTGATTCGATGTGATATGGAGTTCCTTCATCAAGAAGACTCATCTGTTTTTTCTATTTAAAATGTGATGATGAGAAAACATTTTTGTACCACCGCCTGGTACTGCAGCCCCAGAAGAACATGAAACTAGCTCCGAGTGCGATTCTCTTTGATATGGACGGCGTCCTTATCGATTCACTTGATTCCTGGTGGAAAGCGTTGAACAATGCGCTACAGAGATTCAAACATGAAGAAATCACCCGTGATGAGTTCATAAAGACGTATTGGGGCCATGATCTCAAAGCAAACCTCAAACGATTGCACCTGAGACCTGAGGTCGCCAAGTTCTGCAACATCACCTACGGCAATCATCTTGATTACGTCGCGATATACCCTGATACAAAGAACACATTACAATCGCTGGCAAGCTACAAGAAAGCAGTCATTACAAATACCCCTTCTGATTGCGCACGACAGATCCTTCGAAAGTTTCAAATTGAACAGTATTTCGAAGCAGTCATCACCAGCGACGATGTCGTCAGATCAAAACCTGCCCCGGAGATCGTCTTCAAAGCATGTGAACGACTTGGAGTCGATGTAAAAACCGTCCTGCTCATCGGTGATACAGAAAGTGACGTGAAAGCAGGCCACGCAGCTGGATGTACCGTCGTTGGATTGAACATCCCTGCGGATATCACGATTCAGAGACTATCAGAATTATCATCTCTCATATGTTAAAAGAGATAGTTGTTCCTTTTTTCCTTCTGAATCGGAATAGTTAAAAAGAACCTATGAGATGCAAGGAAAGTGAGTACCATGGAGGAAGAAATTCAAATCATTGAATATAAGAACGTTGACCTTTCAAATTCAGTGCTTATAGAGGCGTTCCCCACTGTTGGGCTTGTCAGTTCGATCGCAGGTCATTTCCTTGTTGAACAATTGAAACTAGAGGAGATTGGCACGATCAGCTCCCGTTACTTCATGCCTGCCGCCGTGATCCATAACGGAGTACCATCTCCCCCTGTGAGAATCTACGCGGGGAAGAAAATATGTGGGTCAACGGGTGAGTGTAATCAAATAGTTGTCATCATCTCCGAATTCATGCCATCAGTCGATATCATCAAACCAGTGGCAAACATGATTCTGACCTGGGCACAGAAAAAGAAATGCAGTCATATCGTGACCTTAGAAGGGACCCATAGCCTCAATCCAAAAAAACCAAAAACCTATGGGGTTGCCACCACACAGAAAATGAACGACATCCTCAAAAAATACACCATTGAAGAAACCAAGGAAGGTATGATCACAGGAATAACCGGGGTCTTGCTCTTTGAGGGAGCGCGATTGAAACAAGATGTTCTGTGTCTTCTCGCTGAGGCTCATTCCTCATATCCGGATTCTCGTGCCGCAGCATTACTTGTCGAAACACTAGATAAAATGCTCCCTGAAATAAAAATAGACACCCAACCCTTGTACAAAGAAGCAGAGGACATCGAACAGAAGATCCGGTCGTTCATCAAACAAGCACAACCGACTGCGCCGTCTTCAGTCCCTCATCCATCACAGATGTACGGCTAAAAACACTATCCGTTGTCGGTATAACGGTTCAGGAACACAAATTTCTCAAGAGGAAAACGATCAGGTCTTTTCTTCTCAATCGCCGCTTGTTTTTCAGAGAGAATAGGATGGATGGTCGATGCATGTTTTCCTACATTTACTAAGGTTATGACCTCAAGATCATCTGGGATGCCAAGGATTTCTCGTGTTTTTTTCGGGCTGTATCCTGCAATAGGATGGGCAACTAAACCTAGTTCTGTTGCTCGCAGGATGAGAAATGCAGTCGCCATCCCGGTGTCAAACTGATGGTACAGTCGCTCCCCGATGATGCAATCATACTCTTTTTTGCTGAGTACTACAATTATCATTGACGCACGCTGCGCCCATTCGTTTCCTTTTGAGAGTGCCTCATGCATTTTCTTTAGCATTTCTGTTTCATAGACAAACACGAATCTCCATGGTTGATTGTTATTGCATGACGCTGAGAGTTGTGCGTGTGATGCAAGATCCTTTATCAAATCCTGAGTGATTTCAACAGTGTCAAGTGAGCGGTACGCCCGTCGGTTTTGAATCGCCTCTTTTACATCCATTTGATACCTCCATGATAGATGAAATTGATGAAGAATAATTATCCATTATGCACATAAGCGTTTCTCTTACTGACCATCGGGAAAGAAAACTATAAGATAGTGTGAGGCTATTTCCTGTCTCATGGCAATTGGATTTGCGTTGTTAAGTATAAGCCCGCTTCATGAAAAAACAGTGTACGAGAAACTGAAGCAAATATCGGAAATCATCGAAGTCCATCCACTCTTTGGGGAATTCGATATCCTGGTTAAAATTGAGGCATCAGATATCGACTCTATCGGATGTATCGTGATTAATAAAATCCGGTCGATTCAAGGTGTGATGGATTCAAAAACCTTGATCGGGACAAAGAGCTTATCTGGATAGGACGATATTCCTTCTTCATTCCTAACCAAGAGCTTCGAAATTTTTTTTATCCTTCTTTTTCTTTCCTTCCTTAATTTGATACAATTATTGAATAATTATATTTATAGAGATACATTTATGTATGGGAACTGTACATGTCTCCACTTGGGGAATATCCATGAAACGACACAGTCTAACGATTTTTTTACTTGCCCTGCTTCTTTTTTCAACAATATCAAATCCTGTTCTTACCGCACAAAAATGGACAAAAGATATCTCAACACTGCCTAAAAACACGATTTATGTCGATGATAGCAACACCCAAGGACCATGGGATGGATCCTCAGATTATCCCTATCAATATATCAACGACGGCATCCTGTATGCAGCAGAGGGTGACACCATCTATGTGTTTAGCGGACTATACAACGAGACCGTATTGATTGATAAATCTATTTCTATCGGAGGACAACAACAAGATACCACCATTATCGATGGACAGAACAATGGATCTGTCATCACCATCACCAGCGAGAATGTAAACCTCAGAAGATTCACGATACGGAACTCTGGAGGATATCAAGGGGACGCAGGGATCGCGATCAGTGCAAATACCACCACTATAAAAGAATGTACCATCTACCGGACACGAGCCGGTATCTCTGTTCAGACGAGCAGTGAAACCACCATAACCTCGTGTCGATTCCATACGAACGGATTCGGTATATGTTCTTCGTCGTCCGTATTTATCAGTATCGATCAATGTACCTTCTATCATAATGGCGCAGGTGTCTATCTCTTTGACACCTCTTGTGTCATCATCACGCATTCATACGCAGACACCAATGGTATCGGTTTTCTCTGTGAACGATCCTCGCATATAGACATCTCAGAGTCAGCGGCTCGTGATAATGATGATAATGAAGGCGGGATGTTTTTCGTGGATTGTCAGTATATTAACCTTATCAATTCTTATCTTGTCCATAATGGCGTTGGTGTGAATCTTGTCAATTCATCAGCCTGTTTCATTGATCGGTGTAATTTTTCTTTGAATACTCATTTCTCCTGCAAATTATTAAAATCTGGGTCGAGTATTCTGTTAACCAATTGTGTGTTTACACAAAATCTACGCTTTGGGCTCTTCGCCGAGGACAGTGCTTTTTCCATTTCTTGGAGCAATCTCTTTAGAAACGAAAACTATGGTCTGTATGCGAAATCATCAGCAATTGATGCCAGCTATAACTGGTGGGGCTCCAGAAACGGACCAGGGCATACTGGTCTTGTCAGAGCAGATCGTGGAACCTGGAATCCCCGTGAGATATCGTATCGGCCATGGTTGACGTTTCCGATGCCTGAGATCGGACCTAACTGGGACCTGGAGAAAACGTTCCAGAAACCGACCTATACCGATCCATGGACTGAGCATATCAGCTTTGCTGATCCTGACACAGATAGTGATGGAGCACCGGACTGGTGGGAAATGAAATGGGGGTACTCTACAACGGTCTGGGATGATCATCAACATCTTGACCCTGACAGTGATTCTCTGAACAACATTGAAGAATGTTACATGGATCAAGCTGGTTCAAATCCTTTTATAAAAGATATGTTTCTTGAGTTTGATTGGACAAAAAGTTTATCAGCGAATAGCACCAACAAACCACCAATTGAAGAAATCACTCAAATGATTGATGCGTTCGCCCGGCAGAACATCAGCCTTCATGTGGACACTGGTGAGCTTGGCGGTGGAGAGGAACTTCCCTCACAATCACATGTTACCTATGCTGAGATCATCGAGATCTACTGGGATGCTTTCCTTCATAATGATTTGAACAACCCTCGACAACAGATCTTCCATTATGGTATCATCTGCGATTACTCGCAGAGTGCTGGATTTGCAGTTATGGGATGGAACCATCTCAATGCATTTATCATTAGTGCGCAATTGTTAGCAGAATTATATCCTTCTCATACCAAAGGCTGGCTTGCCACTGCAGCGTCGATGCATGAGGTCGGGCACACCTGTGGTCTCATCGCCACAATATACAAAGGGATTGATAATCGTAATTCAGTCAATCCGTTTTACAAAGAATTCTGGCTGTATTTACCCTATCGGAGCATGCTGAACTATCATTATACGTATTCATTCTTGGATTACTCCGATGGTTCCCATGGACCTGGGGATTTCAACGACTGGGGAAACCTTGATTTCTCATTTTTTAAAAATACACGATTTGATTATCCTGTCTCATAAACAGCATCTCCCTTACATTTCATAAAAAAGGAGTAGTATGCTGGTGGATGATGATACAATCTTATTCTTATAACAAATATCTTTTCAAGATAACTTTTATATATTCATGGTTATTATTGTATCTAGGGAAGGAAACGACAATGCATAATTCTATCGAGCGGAAGAAAGTATTTGTTTTTTTTCTCCTTGTTTTATTAGTTGGTACTGGAATTAATGGTATATCAAAAGATGTTTATACTGAACTAATTCCATCCGATAATAACAATGACGCAGGGTATAAAAAAGACGCAGGAAATGACCAAGCTCGAGCATTAGCCGTATACCCGGGTGAACTGATAGACAATACCCCTGGTCGAGGAACAACAGGGACTCTGTCATCAACCGATCTTAATGATTGGTTCTTTTTTTCAGTTTGTCAAGGTCAAGAGATACACATAACGGTTACACCACCCGTCGGGTTTGACATGAACTTATCGCTCTGGACTAAAACTAATATACTGGTTGTATCTTCGAACAATTCAGGCAGTATTTCTGAGACTGTTGCATATACTGCTACCTACTCTGGTTTTTGGTTCATGGAAATTACGTATCTGAGTGGAAATGAAGTAGGACAGTATGTCATCGACTTTTATCTCCAAGGCCAGAACGATGCAGGTAGTGGAACCGACGCTCCAAATATTCCTAATGATGCGCTACTCATCACACCAGGAACATATTTCGGATATCTTGATATGACTGATCCCTATGATTGGTACACCTTCCCGGTGATCATTGGACAGTGGGTTCATCCTATATTGAAAATGAAAAATTACGCATATCTTACTGATTTTGACCTTCAGATTTATGATCCAAATGGGATGCTCGTCTATGAAGGAAACAGGTATTATGATGATAACATTAGCTATCCTGCGGATATCACCGGTCAATGGAGCATTCGCGTTGATATCTTCCCGGGATGGGTGGATTGTCCCCATCCGACAAACTGGAGTTATTACTCGTATGGTTCTGGGGCATATAATCTGACATTGATGCTTGAAAGTTCAGGAGATGATATCCCTGGGACTATCCCACAACCCGACATCACGCCTATGACCAAGACCTATACGATAAATAATGACCCGAAGAGCACCAAAGACGATTTCGCATATCTTGCTGCAATCCCTGCCTGTAACTACCTTGAAAGTGGAACTAGGTATCTCGCCCCAATCATTTACACCAACGATACAACACCGACGGTATATTATGATGATAATACATCCTTTGGAACCGTCGATGATACCACTCAATACCTTGTTGATGATTGGAATGACTATCTAGCATTATTCGGGGAGACGCCAGAACAGTACACTCTAGCTGCCGATCCTATACAAGCAGCAGCTGATATCGCTACAAAAGAGTGGGCCTCTTCTCAGACCGCGGTCGTCGCTGTCGATGGAAGCGGGTTTGAGGACACGGTGAAAACCGTTCTGAACAGAACCTCACTCCTGAGACATCATACAAGAGCTCAAGAATTCGTCGTCAGTTCTTCGCGGATAAAACAAATCGGTGGGTCCTATGCATACCCTTTATTCCTCGGACCAAACTGGTGCGCTCTGAACGTGAGCATGTTCGGAACAAGTGGGGCAACACCATCAATCAGTGCAATATTTCCCTTTTATATGATGATGCAACAAGACTGGTGGCCAAGCCCGTATGACGGCCAAGGTCCGAACATCGATATGTATTATCCAATAACAAGGATGGGAATCTGGGCCGCAGGATTTGATTATTTAACCCCAAAATGGACGATGAAGATAACACAATACGCTGGGGATCGATATCATTTCAGAATCACTGATGCAGATTCATCAATCTGTGCAAAACTTACAACGAATCAACCATCTGATCTGCTTGTATTCCTTATCGACCCACAAGGATACCTCAAAGCACCAGATCTACCTAATTGGAACGGACCCGTCAACCCGATTCATATCTGGAATGGATTTGAAAACCCATCGTATAACCCCTGGAGAACCTGGCATCCTGCACCACACACAGAATTCTCAGCAGAGGTACTTCACCCAGAGACTGGGATGTGGACTGCAATTGTCGTTCCACGAGATGCGAATGGATCCCTGGTGAAATATACTCTAACCGTTGATGTAAAGACAGTCAACCAAGACCGCGCTGATGCAACTATCTCTGCAACAAACGCAGCGGTTATCGCATCATTACACCATTACCCGTTACTCTACGTCAACAAAGATAGTATTCCAAACGCAACTGCAGATGCATTCACGCACCTTGGAGTCACAAAAGTGATTTTTGTCGAACGAGGTCAAATAGGCGCAGGTGTACGCACCAGTCTACCAACGATTGAAAAAGATTTAACAACCATGCAGGAAATCGTTGATGAGATAAAGCGTAGTTCTTCTTCTGAAAACTATATTACGGTTACTTCCTTAAAAACTGGAGAAGGGTTTTTTGCTCCTGCAGCAATGCTTGCTGCATATCATGGGTCACCGGTTCTGCGCATTGAAGAAGCATCTGGAAACCCAGCGGCCGTCGCAGATCGAATACATACATGGAGACTCTGGGCGGGGGACTATTATCATGGAGGTCGAGATCTTGGTTCGTTACCAAAGGCAAGCGCACCAATACAGATCAGCAAAGTTGAACTCCTCATTCAGCTCATAAAAGCACTACTGGAAAAAGAGACTGTCCTTCCGACCTTCGGATTGGATGCAGATCGCTATTGGAACGAAGAGATGTACCACAGCATGAATGGGTATATCCAAAGTCTTGGTCTTGATTGGGAGGGACCAGAAGGCTTCTGTTTCGTTGCTCCACGAAACGATATCCCTGCTGAATTGCATTCAACGATGATGGGCAATAACTCCTATGCGGGTGATATCCCAGGGTTGACTCCTGCGTATTCATCTGCTCTTATTGTGCGGGATTTACTATATCCGGCCTTAATCTGGGCGAACCCTGGCAGAAACATTACCACATCGCAATTAATCAACTACGGTGACAGCGCCTCTTGGTGGTGGACGACTACAGGAGCTCAGGGGTTCACATCACGTGCTATAAAAGATATTTTACAATCACATCTCAGAGCCTTTGAAGGCCACTGCCTCTGGGATGCATCAGTGCAGAGGATGAATCAAGGGGCAAGTGTCCTGGTGTATACTGGTCATGCCACAGGCGGATCTGGGCTTTCTGGTCAGTATCTCCAAACGAATTATTCGAAATATCCGGATCAGATCTGGTGGGATGGCTGGCGAGGATATCGTTATGATAACTGGAAGACCCCCCGAGATAATGGAATGGTCTGGTATAACCCAGAACCACCCATGCTCTATGACTTCATTCATTACAAATGGGTTGACAAACAACTGCAAAACCTTCGAAGTAACGCTATCTTTTATGCAAGCCTTCAGACAGGAGATAGTGATGGTCCCTTCGTGTACCTCGACCATGGAGCTGCTTGTTGGATCGGATATCAAGGAGCAGGATATGTCACTGGAATAGAAGAACAAAGTGAAGTACTCCTGCGCAATGTCCTCATCAATGGTGATCGTATCGGTCCGGCTCTCTCAAAATACCTTTGGGCATACTCAAGGGATTATACAGCAGGAGATCTCGCTAACATGTATAACGAGAATTCATTAGATTCTCGTTTTCATCCCAATATCTACGGAGACCCAGATTTTCGCATCTACGACCCTGAATGGACGTTACCTGTACCTATCGATGTGTAATCTCTTCTCAGCATCGATTATAAAAAAGTCGGACTAGAGAAGAGTCTCTTCTGCTTTTCTTAGTCTTCCTTCCACTTTGTCAATACAACCCCTGTGATAAAGAATATTGCAGCGAAGATAAGGACGATGCCACTGTTGATGAGTGCTTCTGTTTGATTCATGTAAATCATGGCATTACGTAACCCTTCGTTGACATAAAACAGGGGAAGTGCATGGGCGATTACCTGGATAATCGAAGGCATCGATTCTACTGCAAAAAAAGTACCTGCGAGAAACATCATCGGGAAGCTGATTGCCCCAGCAGCCATATCTGCAGTTTCTTCTTCTTTGACAAACCGACCAATAATCATCCCGATGCCTGAGAAAAGAAAACTTGTGGCAATAATGATAATGATGGTAAGAAGGTTGATATTGACTTTGATGCCGAAGGCAAGGATCCCAACGCCGATTGCAACTGAGGTTGATATAAACGCTAGAAACAGCATGAAAAGCATTTTTGCAAGAATCCATTCTGATCTGGTAATCGGTGTGGTCAACAACTTTCGGAGGATACCGTCTTTTCTGAATTTTGTGTTCCGCTCAATACTCCCATAGATGCTTTGTTGCATAATGGTAAAGCCAATCATCCCTGGGATGAAAAAATCAATAAACCCAAAATTTTCTGTAACGGTGCTTTGTTCCGAAATTCCGATAATAGTTCTCCCCTGTGAGATCTGCATGTTGATCCCCTGCAGCACGCTGGAGATCACACTGCGTAGGATCTGATTGGTTTGCTGTTCTGTCGGATCAAAATAATAGGTGAGATTCACTTGAATCGTCGGATCAACGTAGGAACTGGTGATAGCGTTTTTATACCCTTTTGGGATGACGATGAGGTTTTTGATGTTGTTCTCTTTGATGTAATCGGTGATACTATCACTCGTCGTGACGTTTTTAATATTCATAACCCCTGTGCCATCCAGGATATCAACGAAACTCTGTGACATATCGGTATTATCAAGATCTTGGACGTATAATGTGTATTTTCCTTCACCCATGCCTGAGAAAATCGCTCCGAAAAGAAGAATGAGCATAATTGGAAACAACAAGGACCAAAATACAGTTCCTCGACTCCGTGACCAGCTCCGGATGCTATAGAGAAAATCAATCCCGACGATTTTCAAATTCATGTTTCTACCTCTTCTGTGAGTCGTGCTCCAGTCAACCGAAGGAATACCTCCTCCAGGTTCGAACCTCTGATATCTACGCTATCGTACTCGATACAGTCATGCCGAAGCTCCGAGAGGACTTCTAAGACTTTTTCTTTATAATCGATCTTTACGGTAATATCCCCATTTCCGCTCGAATGAACCTCAAATCCTTTGGTTTCTAATAGCTGTCGTGCTTCGTCTGATTGGCAGTTTTTTATAAACAAGGTCGTTTTTTCACCATACCGGCTGAGAAGCTCTTGTAGTGAGCCTTCTGCGATGATTTTTCCTTTATGGATAATTGCGATATGATCAGCTAAATGTTCAGCTTCCTCCATATAATGTGTGGTGAGGAACACGGTTTTCCCCTTGTTCCTGAGATTGGCTATCACCTGCCAGACTTCCCGACGTGCTTTTGGGTCTAACCCTGTGGTCGGCTCATCAAGAAAGACGATCTCCGGGTCATTGACAAGGGACAACGCAACACCAACCCGTTGTTTCAAACCACCAGAGAGGTTTCGGTACAGTTTTTTCTCATGGGATCGCAGATCCATCGCATCGAGAATTTCATCAATGTCCCCTCGTTTTTTATAAAGTTTTGAAAAATATGTCAACGTCTCACGAACCGTGAATCGTTCGAACGAATGAAACTCTTGAGGCAAGATGCTGATGCGTTCTTTGATTTGGTTAAACCCTGTTTTTGTGTCTGTGCCAAGCAGTTTGATGGCTCCTGCTGTCGGTGTCCGGATCGATTCTATCATCTCGACCGTGGTTGTTTTCCCCGCCCCGTTCGGCCCAAGAAACGCAAAAATTTCTCCCTTTTTTACAGCAAAAGAAATATCATCAACCGCAATAAGATCACCATAGACTTTTTTCAGATGAGAAACCTCGATAGCAACAGTATTGTCCTGTTTCTCCCCTGGGATGGTGACGCGCCCCTTCAAATCACAGGCTGAACAGGTAACCACCTTTGTTTCTCCAGAGTTACCGTCAAATGTGGAAATTTCCCCACAGTTCGGACATTTGAATCGTTGCTCTATCATATCCTTTCTCTTCTGATATTTTATATGATGACCGTGATTAAAACCAGGTATTTAGGTTTTATCCTATTCAAGGAGGACCTTTTTTTGTTCTTTCATCTGAGAATCAAAGGTATACACAATGGGTACACCTGTAGGAATCTCAACATTTGGGATCTCCTCATCGGAGATGTTTTCGACGTACTTTGTAATCGATCGGAGGCTATTGCCATGAGCGACGATAAGCACGTTTTTACCTGCTTGCAGTTCCGGTAGAATATTTTTTTTGTAATACGGAATGGTGCGTTCACAGGTGTCTTTCAGGCTTTCCCCCGAGGGTGGGTTGATATCGTAGCTGCGTCGCCAGAGATGGACCTGAGCTTCCCCGTATTTCTTCATGGTCTCTGCCTTGTTGAGTCCCTGTAGATCACCATAGTATCGTTCCGCAAGGTCAATCGATTGATAGACAGGGATCTCCTTATCCTGATTCCCTGTATAATGCTCCCAGGCATGGATTCGTTGTTCTTCATGGTACAGAATCGGGATTCGTTCATCTGATAATTCAAGTAAAATATAATGCAGCGTCTGGATCGCCCTCATGAGATGAGAGACATACATCGTATCAAAACGCATGTTTTTCAGTTTCTTTCCCGCTGAGGTTGCTTCCTGTCTTCCTTTTACTGAGAGTGGGACATCTACCCAGCCGGTGAATCTGTTCTCTAAATTCCATTGTGATTGCCCATGTCGTACTAAGACTAAGGTTGTCAATGACCGTACCTCCTTATACTCCATACAGCGGATAATATTTCTCTTTTAGATATCCGACGAAGACTTTAGAATTTAACCCCTCGCCGCAGGTTTTTTTAATGATTTCATCAGCAGTCATCAGCGAACCATATTGGTAGACATGTTCGGAAAGCCATCGTAGGATTGTTGTGTAATCGCCTTTTGAGATTTCGTTATAGGCACTCTGGTGTTCTTTGAGGAATTGCCTGAAGAGCTGTGACGCGTAGATGGTTCCGATCGCATACGTAGGGAAATATCCGAACTCTCCCCCGCTCCAGTGCATATCCTGCAGGACTCCTTCCTTGTCGTTTTTCGGGGTGATTCCTAAGAAGTCTGTGACTTTCTGGTTCCAACACTCTGGTAACTCTGCAACCGTGATTTTATCTTCTAGAAGATCAAGTTCTAACTCAAAGCGGAGGATCACATGAAGACAGTAGGTCAGTTCATCAGCCTCCACTCTGATGAACGATGGTCTGACTTGATTGATCGATTGATACCAGGTTTCAGTGCTCATGGTTTTACATTCATCCGGAGCGACTTTCTGAAATATCGGTGAGAAATAATCCCAAAATGGTTTGCTTCGCGCTATCATATTTTCCCAGAACCTGGATTGTGATTCATGGATGCCCAGAGACGGCGCATCTGAGATCACCGTGTCTTTGTATTCCCCTTTCAGGACTCCAAGCTCGTAAAGCGCATGACCTGCTTCATGTGCAGTTGAGAAAAAAGACGACAGGAAACCTTCACGTTCGTAGTTGGTCGTAAATCTCACATCATCGTCTCCCATCGAGGTTGTAAAAGGATGAGTGGAGATGTCAAGGCGTGCCCGGTCAAAGGGCAGATGCATCCGTGCTAGAAGGATGTCACAGAGCTGTTTTTGATGATTACTGTCTAATGTAAACTTGACAGGTTGTTGTGTTTGATATTTTTTAGTTGAAGTGATGTTCTGTAAGAGCTCCACCAGCTGCTGTCGTAGAATGGTGAATTCTTTTTGTAAGACATCAACAGTCATACCTTCTTCGTAATCATCCAGTAAAGTGTTGTACGGATGGCCCGGGAGTTTGACGTAATCATAGTATTGTTTTTCGAGCTCGACGATTTTTTCAAGATGTGGTTGGAACAGGGAAAACTTGTTTTTTTCTCGTGCCTCCTGCCAGACGCCGTACGCTATCGATGTTGTTTTTGTCATTTTTTCAACGAATTCTGCTGGGAGTTTCCGTGCTTTTTCAACATCACGGTATAGCTTGGTGACGACCAATCGATCTTTTTCCGATAGTGTGCTTGCAGCATCATTGAGTTTCTTCAGATGGGTATAGAGAGTTTCTGAGGTCACCCGTTCATGGGCTAAGCGTGAGATGAGCGACAGCTGATCTGCTCGTTCTTCGCTTCCTTTTGGTGGCATATACGTCATCTGGTCCCATCCCAGCAACGCAGCAATGCCACCATAGATGGATACTTCTTTTTGTTCCTTGTAGATATAATCCAGTGATTCCTTCATAGTATTCTTCCCTTCTTCATATGGTGATTTCAATGCCAACAGGACAATGATCCGATCCTAGGACCTGCTGGTAGATGAACGCGTTTTTTATCTTTGGGAGAAACTCTTTGTTGACAAAGAAATAATCGATTCTCCAGCCGACGTTGCGTGCTCGTGCAGCGGTCTTCAAGTCCCACCAGGAGTACTGGTTTGGCTCTGGATGGAACCGTCGGAATGTGTCGACATAGCCATGGTCGATGAACGTATCAATCCATGCCCGCTCCACGGGTAAGAACCCTGAGGTGTGTTCGTTTTCCTTTGGTCGTGCAAGATCGATTTCTTTATGCGCGGTGTTGAGGTCCCCGCAGACAATGATGTTTTGTTTTTGTGCTTTGAGGTTATCTGCATAGCTGAGGAACTCGTCATAGAAATCGAGTTTGTATTGGAGTCGTTCTTTGTTTTTCTTCCCGTTCGGGAAATAGATATTGAACAATGTAAAGGACGGAAATGTGGTGATGAGGATGCGTCCTTCGCTGTCAAACTCCTCTCTGCCAAAACCGTTTTTGACAGACAGTGGTTTTTGTTTTGAGAATGTTGCAACCCCGCTGTAGCCTTTTTTTTCTGCAGGGTTCCAGAAGAGATGATAGTCGGGGACGTTTCTGAGATGTGGTGGGAGCTGCTCTGGTGTTGCTTTTATCTCCTGGAGACACATGATATCTGGTGATTCTTTCAAAAACCAGGTGAAAAACCCTTTTTTGTCTATCGCTCTGATACCGTTGACGTTCCAGCAGAGTAGTTTCATCAGAGAACACCTTCATTGTTTTTCTTTCGGAATTAGTAGGTATTTCTTTTTCCCTTTATATGGTTTTGAATATGATGCTATGAGGTACGTTGGAGACGTGCGATGTAGAATCCATCGGTTTGATCGGTGTCCGGCCAATATCGTTTTTCTTCTAAGAGTCGATAGTCTGCATGGTTCTTGAGGAATCGCTTTATCTGCTCTTCTCCTTCTGAGGGTAGGATGCTGCAGACCGAATAGACCATGGTACCGTGGGGTTTGAGGAGCGTACAATATTTTTCGAGAAGGTCTTGCTGTAAGACTGTCAGTCGTTCGAGATCCTTTTCAGTAAGTTTCCATCTGATATCAGGATTTCTCTGTAGCGTGCCTAGTCCAGAACAGGGGACGTCCAGAAGCAGTCGATCTGCGGTTCCTTGTATTCTTTTATAGACTTTCGCGGAAGTGATAAGTCGGGTTTCAATGGTGTCGGCCCCTGCCTTTGCCGCTCGTTTCTGCAGCTCTCGCAACCTCCATTCTTGGGTGTCCATGGCGATGATTTTGCCTTTGTTTTTTAGCAACGCTGCGAGATGTAATGTTTTACTTCCTTCCCCTGCGCAGGCGTCAACGACGCGCATCCCTGGTCGTGGGTCAAGGATCCGACTGACCATCTGAGAGGCAGCATCTTGGACCTCAAAGAGCCCTGCGTTGAAACTGGAAAGTTTGAAAACATTTATTTTTTCTTTAATACACAGTGCATCTGGGTTCCCATCGATTGGTTCAGCAAGGATTCCGTCTTTTCGGAGGATCACCAGCAGTTCCTTTGTTGTTGTTTTCAGACTGTTTGCTCTGATGACCTGCTCAGGTTTTTTATTTAATGAGACAAGCACTGGTTCCCATCGCATACCCAATTGTTTTTCTCCTTGAGCATCCAGCCAATCTGGAACTGACTCACGCAGAGCTCTTGAACTCTTTGTGGTTTTGATTCGTTGTAAAAGCTGCGTTGCGTCTAAGCCTTGTTTCTTTTGAAGCGCGGAAAGATCGCCTTTTTTTGAAAACAGGTAGATGGTGACAATATTCTGGAGGTCTTCCTTATCAGCTGATGGTTCTTTATTGATGATGTACCATAATGGTCTCCACCATCGGATGATATCATAAATCGTATCAGAAAATACTGCTCGTTTGCTGTCTTCCCACTCTTGATGAAGCTTCAACGTCTGTTCGATTGCCTTTGTCGCATAGACATTCTGCCAAAAAACAGCCTGCAGTGTTTCAATCATTGATGGGGTGAGTTCTTGCAGTGTCATTCGTAGGGTTGTCGTCATGGATGTGTGCTCCCTGTGCTCTCATCTGTCATCCTCCGATGATTATTAAATTCATCCGCTTCGATCAGGAGATTATCTTGAGAGATGGCATCTGGATGAAATATTTAGTTCATTTCCTCTGTTAGTAGGAAAAAATACGATTCAATAATATATTTATAGGAGAAAGACATTATAAAAAGTGATATGGGGGAAAGATATTGAATAAGAAAAAAATTACTATTGTCGTAATACTCTTCTTGGTTGCAACAAGTGTTGCACCTATCACAGCGCAAGAAATCGGGGAAACAACACAATCATCACCATTGTCGAATCTGAAGACCAACAGGAGTCCTTCTTTGTTCCTAACTAGAGGATTTGGTTTGGAGAGCGTCATAACCATCCAATGGAGCGCAAATGACACACAGAAACCTCTCGAACCGGGAGGAGCACCGCGGAGTGTGAATTTCACGGTGACGTATTGCACTGTATCATCGTATTATCTTATTGGGCAGATTATTGGGAAAATCATTCTGCTTTATTGTATCTTTACTCATCAAAATGTCACGGTCAGATTAGAGCTTGGAGATTTCCCCAGTTGGTGTACTGCATCCCTTTCCGATTCCGAAATACAATTCCCTGTGAATGATGAGATATCAACACAGAACATTTCTCTTACCGTTGCTGTTGACGAACACGCCCCTGCCTATGCAGTCTGTGCGATTCCAGTACACGTAGAGGTTGATATGCTGCGTGGTCCTATTGGTCTCCTACCGTTTGTGAATGGATGTAACCAAACCGCTACCATACATTTTTTTCCGGGGTATCTCCCTCACATCATTGTAGAACCAGAGAGCGAGTATATGGATGTCATTCCTGGTTATACCACACATCTGTCGATCAATATCACAAATCATGGAAATGCAAGGACCACTGTATTTGCAGAAATCGTTGACAGGCCGGGGAATGATTGGAATGTGTTGGTAACTGATGAAATAATGGTAGAGGTAAATATGAGCAATTTTGCTTATCTTCTGGTCCGTCCACCTGATGATTTCTATGGCACAGACACGATTACAATTTCTTTTACTCCATATAAATCCGATGATCATTCACAGTATGGGGAACCAGTGAATATCACTATCACTGTTATCTATGAACCTGAGGACTGAGGAGAGAATGGATATCATAAGTAACCAGTTTTAATGACTAGGGTGTGTCTTTGATTAGGGTTCTTGATAAAGATTCTATTGGTGATTGGAATTGTTCATTTTTTTTATAACAAGATTGAATACAACATTGTCTCAAACGTCAAGTAATTCTCCTGAAGCATTCACAACTTAGAAAAATGATCTTAGGCGAAGTCGAATACTTTTGAGACAACGCCATTGAATACTTTCACTGACCCCTCATCGATATTTATAAGCTAGAACGACCCTCCCAAGTTTAATTGACCTTGAGTTACGGAGGACATGCCAGCCAGGGTTGCTGGCATATCTGCCACTTTCCATTTCCCTTTGCATCCCATCCCTCTCTCCTTTTTTTCTTTTTCATCCAAAAGAGTTTTATATATAAATCTCATAAAGAAATGTAATCACACCCCAAAAATTGGAAGTGGTTTAGGAGGAGTACAAATTTCAGAAAAAACGTGTGAGATGTGTAAACACAAATTCCATCTCCAGGAGCATCAAAGCGGTTTGGTCTTTGATGATAAATTTTTCATCTGTGAGGACTGCCGCACGAACACGCCAGAACCTGAGATAATAGAATGGTCCCAAAGCACCATGCGTTCGTCTGCATCAGCCATGCCTATATCTCTTTGGCTCATCCAAGAACAAAATAAGGACAAACCGCCGTTCTCTAGAAGAAAAGAATAACTCATATTCACTGTGATTCCGGCCATCAGGGCTCTATCAAAATCCTTTTTTATAGCCAGTCTCATGCGGGTAGCATATGTTTATCATCAAACTCGGTGGGAGTGTTATAACCAATAAAGCGAAGGAATGTTGTTTCAAACAAGAGGTTGTAGATCGACTTGCTGCTGAAATAAAACAGGCGAACAAGCAGGTCATTTTAATCCATGGCGCAGGATCCTTCGGTCATATCCTAGCGAAACAATATAAATTAAATGACGGGTTCAAACAAAAAAAACAAATTGAAGGATTTGCCCTGACACAAGCAATGGTTCAACGATTAAACAATCTGGTTCTTGCGTCACTGCATAACCATGGCCTCCCTGCCGTGTCCATCCCGCCCCATGCGGTCCTCTCCTTGTCGGATCATGCCGTCTCACGGATTGATTACAATGTGTTCAAAAAATATCTTGCCTTAGGATTCATGCCTGTCAGTTTTGGTGACGTCGCCCTTGATAATCAACTTGGTTTTTCCATCTGTTCAGGTGATCTGCTTATCCAACTGCTCGCCGCAGAGTTTAAACCAGAAAAAGTAATTTTCGTCATTGATGAAGACGGGTTGTACTCAGCCAATCCAAAGACCAACAAAAACGCAACATTCTTTGAAAACACAACAGTAAAAGATTTAGAAAAACTCACAACGTCTTTAGACGCACACGCAGATGTGACTGCAGGGATGAAAGGAAAAATTCACACCATCAAACAAATCGCAAAAACAGGTGCTGGTACTATCATATTGAATGGGAATATACATAACAGGTTATATGATACCCTAAAGGGGAAGAAGGTAAAATCCACCATCGTTTACGGTGATAAAATATGAACCAAACGGAGGAAAGGAAACGCGAACATGTGCAGATTTCATTAAAGGAAAATGTTTCTGGTCATTATAATTACTGGGATGACGTCCGTCTGATGCACAACGCACTCCCTGAGATTAATGAAAACGATATTGATCTTTCGACCCAGCTTTTTGGAAAGAAACTGAATGCGCCACTCATCATCTCAGGGATGACCGGTGGGTATCCTGAGGGAAAGAAGATCAACGAACATCTTGCGGCAGCAGCATCGACCTTCCAGGTCGGCATGGGGGTCGGTTCTCAACGTGCTGCTCTAGAAAACCAGAAACAAGTGGAAACCTACAGCATCATAAAGGAATATGATATCCCCCTGAAGATCGCAAACATCGGTGCATCTCAGATGGTTCTCTGGGATAAACAGCAGATTCTTGATAACGCAGCAAAGATCGTTGAGATGATCGATGCTGACGTGCTCGCAGTCTGTCTGAACTTTTTACAAGAGGCGATACAGCCTGAAGGCGAGGCACAGGCGAAAGGATGTCTTGCGACCATTGACATGTTGTCACGAGAATTCAGCCGCCCGATTATCATCAAGGAAAGCGGCGCAGGTATCTCTGGCAAGATCGCTCATCAGCTCAAAAAGACGAAAATCTGCGGCATTGACGTCGGAGGCGCTGGTGGCACGTCGTTTTCAGCAGTGGAATATTACCGTGCAAAAATGAAAGGAGACACCCATAACATGCATGCGGGTCAGACGTTCTGGGATTGGGGTATTCCAACACCAACATGTATCCTTGAGGTCGGAAAAGCAACCAGCTGGGAGCTGCCCATCATAGCGACCGGGGGAGTCCGCCATGGACTGGATATCGCAAAAGCCCTGGTTCTTGGCGCAAACGCAGCAGGCATGGCACACGCTCTCCTCAAACCAGCATTGAAAGATAAAAAATCCCTGGAACAGGAACTCGACGTCATCACTCGGGAACTCCGCATCGCGATGTTCCTTGTCGGTGTCGATACAGTCGAAAAATTATCAACGGTGGAAGTACGATATGGATCTACAGAATGAACTCATCAAACGAGCAGCGACGTTTAACACGTATTGGCAACAGTACCTGCCGTTAAAAAAACCAACGAAGCTGTACGAGGCGTCACAACATCTCCCCTTTGCTGGCGGAAAACGATTCAGACCATTTCTGACCTTGACTTCCTGCGAAAGCGTCTCAGGGGAGATGCAGAAAGCACTCCCACTTGCTACTGGACTTGAATTGATACATAATTTCACATTGGTTCATGATGATATCATGGATCATTCCCTGCTTCGGCGTAACCTTCCTGCGGTGCACGTCAAATTTGGTGAACCCGCCGCGATCCTGGCTGGAGATTTGTTATTCGCTAAGGCCTTTGAAGCGATCCTGAATACATCTGTTGATTTTTCAACCTTTAAACTCATACAGCAGGATTTCATTAACTGTGTGATATCGATCTGTGAAGGACAACAAATGGATATGGAATTCGAAGAACGCAAAACAGTAACCGAGCAGGAATACCTTGATATGATCTCGAAGAAAACAGGTGCATTATTTGAATTGGCGGGAAAAGGTGGTGGGTTGATTGGCGGTGGGAACCCATCGGAAGTCGCTGCGTTGCAGACCTATGGGATGACACTCGGATTGGCGTTTCAGATTTGGGATGATTACCTTGACATGAGCAGTACAGCAACGACACTGGGCAAGGACATCGGCAATGACATTAGAAACGGAAAAAAAACACTCATCGCCGTTCATAGTCTTACGCATGCGACCGGGAAACACAAGAAACTGCTCGATTATGTTTTTGGGAACCATTCTGCATCCGAACATGATGTCGCACTCGTCTACGATCTCTTCAAGGAACTTGGATCTATTACGTATGCACAACAACGTGCATTACAGTTGGTCAACCAAGCAAAAGATGCGATAACAGTCATAAAACCATCTGATGCCAAAGAACTCCTCTATCAACTGATCGAGTATACCATCCAGCGAGAAAAGTAACCATGCCTGCTCAGAGGATACAGCGTGAAGCGCGCAAGTTTGCGCTACAGAATGCGGTGTTATTCAACGGAAAAGCAAACGAAAAAGCGGTTATTGGAAAAGTCATCGCAGCATTGAAAAAAGACGGAGTAACACCAGCAGAGATCATCCCGATTGTCTCCCAGGTCGTAGCAGAAATCAATAGGATGTCTGCTACTGAACAGCTCGCTGAGATCACCACGCTTGCTCCTGAGTTGCTCCAGAAAGAAAAGAAAGAAAAAGATTTTTCTCTCCCCGAGTTGCCCTTTGCTGAAAAAGGAAAAGTCGTGACTCGTTTTCCACCAGAGCCAAATGGGTATCTGCATATCGGTCATGCGAAGGCAGCCATCATAGACTCTGAGTACGCCCGTATCTACGAAGGGAAATTCATTTTACGATTTGATGACACGAATCCGGAGAACGCGCTCCTTGAGTTTTATGACGCACAGAAAGAGGACTTACGATGGCTTGGGATAGAATGGGATGTCGAATACCACACATCTGATCATCTCCTGACTCATTACAAACTTGCTGAGCAGCTCATCAATCAAAAGGATGCGTATATCTGCAAATGCACCCCTGAAGTCATCAGAGAAGGCAGATTTCATGCAAAGGCTTGTGCATGTAGAGAGGAACTCACCGGGCCTGTTGGTCTGGAACTCTGGAAGGAGATGCTTGCCTCCTCCCGCGAGGTCAACAGGATTCTTCGGTTACGTGGGGAGATGAACAGCGAGAACACCGCAATGCGAGACCCGACTTTGTTTCGGGTCATTGACACAAAACATCCTTTGACTGGTGATACGTACCATGTCTGGCCAACCTATGATTTCGCTGGCGCAATAGAGGATAGCATCAGCGGAGTGACACATCCCTTCCGAACCAAGGAGTACGAGCTACGAGATGAGGTGTATTTCCGGATTCTACGCTTGTTACACCTTCGGCCGCCTCATCTAATGGAGTTCTCCCGGCTATCGATCGATGGGATGCCGGTTTCCAAACGAAAGATAAAACCCCTCATCGAACAAGGACTTGTTTCCGGATTTGATGATGTCAGATTACCGACCCTGCAGGGGTTGAAACGGCGGGGGATCGTGCCTGAAGCGATTAAACAATTTGTGCTCCAACAGGGTATTTCAAAGGTAGAATCGGTTGTTGATTTTAGCCTGGTCGAATCCGTGAACCGGAAGTATCTTGACCCACGAGTGAAGCGTTATTATTTTGTCCCTGATCCCGTGCAACTTCTTGTCAAGGATGCTCCGAAAAAAACCGTAAAACTCTCTTTGCACCCTAATGATACCATGGGGTATCGGGCCATTCATACCGCTTCGACTTTTTTTATCCCACGACACGATGCTTTGAAGATGAACACGGGAGATGTGTTTCGACTGAAAGGATTGTATAACGTAAAAATCAACAAGACTGGTGATACTGTTCAGGGCACCTATGGTGGAGAAGAACTGATACCTGAGACTGCGAAGATTCAATGGACCACCGATGAAAATATCGAACTAAGGATTCTTGTCCCAGGGCTTATTTTCAAAGGAGAAACCTTCAACCCAGATAGTCTCCAAGAACTCCATGGATATGCTGAGAAAGCAGTCGCTGATGTCATTCCTGGTGAGATTGTGCAGTTTGAACGTGTTGGATTTGTCCGACTAGAAAAACAAAAGACAGGTCTTGTAGGATTTTTCACCCATAAGTAAAATCCCTTTTTGTTATTGTCTGGTGAGATTTTCGGAAAATCCTCCTGCATCCGCAACAAGGGTAAGGACACTGTCATTTTGAGAAAAACGATACTTGTATGATCCAGGGTAATAGGTGTCGATAATCAATTTCCCATTCGAAAGATGCCATGTGCCCGGGATTTGACCTAGTCCCATGTTCGTGGTGACATATGAACCATTGGCGTAGAATATTCTCGTTTCTGTGTAATTTGTTCCGCTCATCGGGTTTTGTTTTTCTTGGGTCTTCCATGTGCCAATAAATGTATCCTTCTCCGTACTTGTTTGGGTGCAACCGCTTAGGTATTCAACGAGGATGAGGAAGCAAAACACAAAAATGTAATATTGCTTTCGCATGTGTTTTGGAAATCATCGTTGATGATTTCATTCTTTCTCTTGTTGACTTTGTAGGTAAGAATCTTTTTGCACATCAGAACATCTTAGTTTTTTCCCCCTGTCCTGAAGGAAGGTATTTAAACATCTACGTGATTTCTTCTCCCTGCAGGGATGCAGATAAAAAAGGATGGGAATCTATGCGTTTCATCAATATAGCAGTGGTTATGCTAGCATGTTTCTTCCTTGGAGTAACAACGATATGTCGCGCTGCCCCCGGACTCCAAGCAGACATTGATATGACAACGATCGCGGTGGTGGTAACGGTCATTGCCTTGCTGCTTGCGTTTTTCTTCCTCATGGGTGGCGTTAAATATGTCACCCCCGAGAACGTGCTTGACACCGAGATACGGAAAAACCTCTATGAGTACATCGATGAATATCCTGGAAGTCATCTTCGTGAGATCGCTAGGGAGCTTGATTTGAAGCCTAGTAATGCAGCCTGGCATCTTAGGAAACTTGAGCAGACCAATCTCATCAGAAGTAGGGCTATTGGTGGTAAAAAAGTCTACTACCTTGTCGAAGGAGGTATTGAGGCAAAACAACGTGCGGTCGCAGAGTCTATATTACGGAATAAAAACGCTCGGGATATCATGGCGTACCTCTCAGAGCATCCAGGCAAGCATCTCCTCGAGATAGCCCATGCTCTTGCCATCAACCATCACGTAGTGAAATGGCACATCAACAAACTCTATGAAGCAGAGCTTATCGAAGGAGACACTACGAACTCCGCGTACCCGATCTACTATCCAACAGAAATAGGACGGCAGTTCATGGAGACGTATATCGAGTATCTGAAAACAACGGTCGGGAACGCTGCTTAGATTCTGCCGACGTCAACGACTTCGACGTTATCGACTTTCTTTATCTTCCCTAATTTTTCGACAATAGGATCAAGGCCACCCTCAACATCAGGGACTGCAACTGTCACATCAAGACCTCGAAGACCAAATGCGATAGGTTTGACTTCGACGCGACCGAGTCGAGCTGGTTTTTGGACGACTTTTTTTACTTCTTCGGTGATAAAATCCATATCTTTGTCGGTAATGACTCCATCTGGCATGAGACGAATAAGTGCTATGACTTCCCCCATTGAGTTATCCTCCTATGGTCCTCTGAATCCGCATTTCGGGCAGAGATAGACGATACTTTGTTCTCGGCAGTTTGAGCAGCGTCCAATCATGGTTTCGCAGGTTGGGCATTGGAACGTTGTCGAGCCTTGTTCAAGTAATCCTTTTCCGCATGAAATGCATCGATCAGCTTTCTTCATAGGGAAAACCGTATATCCTGCTCATTTTTAAACCTGACGCCCTCTTCAGTAGTTCCGAAAGTAAGGAGAGAAGCAGGGAA
>Ga0209285_10000019_pt1 | contig 58480 bp, 50 predicted proteins | sample PPLLak3March2015_2_FD_187249 | JGI IMG/M metagenome (GOLD analysis project Ga0209285, IMG submission 187249) | Freshwater sediment microbial communities from Prairie Pothole Lake near Jamestown, North Dakota, USA - PPLs Lake P8 Core (3) Depth... | ecosystem: Environmental > Aquatic > Freshwater... | reverse complement strand
TGGCATGGGATTCTCATGGTGCATCAAAAGCAGGTCCTGTGTGGGATTTCACCACCACCTATGTTCCAAATAATCCACCGAATATCCCAAGTAATCCAAACCCACAAAACAATTCAAACAACATCAATATCAATAGTGATCTGAGTTGGACTGGTGGGGATCCTGACATTGGTGATACCGTCACCTACGATGTCTATTTTGGGACGACTAACCCACCATCACTCATGGCTCTAGGTCATACCACCACAACGTATGATCCTGGGTCCCTCAGTTATTCAACGACGTATTATTGGAAGATTGTATCGTGGGATAACCGCGGTGCATCAACCCAAGGTCCCCTCTGGGTGTTCGCGACAATGTCTGTACCGAACAATCCACCATATGTTCCAAGCTCACCATCTCCGGCGAACCATGAAATAGCAGTGAACGTCACTGCAAATCTTGGTTGGAGCGGTGGTGATCCTGACTCCGGGGACACTGTGTTATACGATATATATTTTGGAACGAATACTCCACCTGTAAAAATCATCAGCAATCAATCGAGCACCTCCTATGATCCAGGTTCGATGGACTATGATACCACCTATTATTGGAAGATCGTCGCCTGGGATAACCATGGGGCATCGTCAGCAGGTTCTCTTTGGGATTTTACCACAGAAAACGAGGTGAACAATCCACCGTATCTTCCCTCTGATCCACAGCCTATGAATCATGCGGCCAATGTTGATATCAATGCTGATGTAAGTTGGAACGGGGGTGATCCTGACCCGGGTGATACGGTCACTTACGATGTGTGTTTTGGTACGACCAACCCGCCTCCAAAAATTGTTAGTAACCAGTCAGCGACGAGTTATGATCCAGCTGCGATGATGTATGACACAATGTATTATTGGAAGATCATCTCTTGGGACAACCATGGTGTGTCAACGCCAGGTTCCATCTGGGATTTCACAACAACGGAAGAACCGAATGACCCGCCATATCCACCATCAAACCCTTCTCCGCCTGATGGAGCAACAGACGTAGATATCACTATAGAACTCAGTTGGGCTGGTGGGGATCCCAATGGGGACGACGTCACTTATGATATATACTTTGGAACGACTTCTCCTCCGATTAAAGTGGCAGCAAATCAAACAGCATCATCATATAATCCCGGGGTATTAGTGTATGTGACTACGTATTATTGGAAGATCATCTCTTGGGATAGTCATGGTCTTTCAACCTCTGGAGATCTTTGGCTATTTACTACGAGAGCAGAGCCGAATAATCCACCCTATGCTCCTAACAACCCCTCACCGGCAGACGACGCAACCGATATCAACGTCGATACTTCGTTAAGTTGGGAGGGCGGTGACCCTGACGAGGGTGATACCGTCACTTATGATATCTTCTTTGGAACGATCTCTCCGCCTCCGAAACTCGTCAGTAACCATACCAGTTCTTCGTACCAACCTGCAACACTACAGGGAAACACCACGTATTATTGGAAGATCATTGCATGGGATAACCATGGCGCGTCCACCCCCGGTCCAATCTGGGTTTTTACAACGGAAATTCTTGGTGATATCACACCACCAATCGTTCAGATCACGAAACCTGAGAAAGCAATTTACATCCAAAATGATAAGGTTCTTCCGTTTATCGTTCCTCTTGTGTTCTTCGCCATCGATGTACAAGTAGCAGCATCAGATAACGAATCCGGCATCGCACAAGTGGAATTCTACATCGATGATACATTTAAAGCAAATGATACCGTCGAACCCTATAGCTGGACATGGAGCGAGAGAAACTTCTTCTCGTATACTCTGAAGGTTATCGTGTATGATAACGCAGGTCATCACACAGAAAAAGAAATAACGGTATGGAAATTCTTCTAAACAGGAAGAATTGAACAATACCCAGCTACACTAGATTGCTTTGATGGTGTAAACGTGTTGAAGAAGCTCAGTGGTTCATGATTCCTGAAAAGAATCGCTTGACTCAGACGACGTCAACAGATGATTCAATCCGATCGATGGTTTTCTGAAAGAACTGTTCATCCGCAATGGTTATTCGTATGGCCTTCTGCGGACAGCGGTCAGCGCACCGTCCACAACCTTTACAGTCCTCGCCAATGACCGCACGCCCCTGTTGAATCTGTATGGCATTGACGAAGCAATGCTCTATGCAGGTTCCACATCCTGTACATTTCTCCGTCACAGTAACTTCGACCCCGGGCATTCGTCTTACTTTGGAGCGTATCCGCGGGTCAAGATCAGTAAGGATTTTCCAGAGACAACAGCAACTGCAGCAATTGCAAATTGTCAAAAGCTTCCCATCAGAACCTACACCAAGCCAGGTCTCGTCGATTTTATCTCTTCCAATTAGGTGTATTAGACCTTCCGCGCGACATTTCTGTACATATGTCAAAGCCTCCTCAACAGTCGCTTCTCTCCCAAATTCAAGATTGATTCCTCGTGCGGCGTCTCCTAAGAAAAGGCACCCGTATTCAATCGGATGGTTTTTGCAATGATTTGCCTCACGACATATACAAAAATTCATGATAAATCGGTAGTTTGTTTTACGTATGAAATGTTCAACGACTTGTGATGGCAGGACGATGTTATCAGGTGGTTCGATTGATTTTTCAAGGGTGATTTCAACGACAGACTCTTTGGGAATGACGGTGAGGTTTGTCTGTTTAAAAAGCATTTTATCAGTAATCTCTCTCACAAGTGGAATTCGTGTCATTTTTGCAGCAAGAAAACGGTAGGGAAACATTTTTTCAAGGAATCGTACAAACCGACGTGTTGGTTTCATAGCAGGATTCACTGATAGCAATGCGGATAATAAGAGTATCGATTTCTTGAAGAAACGACAGTGATTCGCGTTGAGGTATATTTTTATGCAGATACCTAATTACAAAGAATGAAACGGGGGAGTGAAAGGGCATGGTTAAATGCAAATATCTGGAACATTATCGTATTCCGACTGTAACTCTTAATGGAGCTGATTTCATGGAGAGTGAACGCTGTCGGTTGGGAAATGAAATACCTTTAGGTGGTTGTTTGGAGAATTGTCCTGATTTTGAACCCGCGTAGTAAAATTGAGTAGTAAATACGTTTTACTATATTTCATAATTATCGACAATCTCTTGGTTTTTTACAAAGAAATGAAGGTGTTTTAGGGGATTTTATAGGAAAATTCGCCCCAGTCATCAGTTGGTATTCCTGAGGACGGAGGGATAATCGCTACGTTATGAACCCAGCTGTTATAGGTGTGTAAATATGTTTGTCCAATTTCTCCATGGTCCAGAGGGTCCTGCGAAGCTGCTATCTTATATTCGTAGAAAAGATATATCATGGAGCCTCTTTTCACTTGTCCCATTTCATATGCACGGTACTGATGAAGAGATACTGTTACAGCTCTGCTCGAATCAAAAATGTTATGCCAATCCTCTGGGTCATTGACAGCAAGTTTTATTTCTATTCCGTTTGCATAAAACGCAGTCCTCTCATTTTCGAAGGTGATATCTGAGGTACCACTATAATACATCGTCACCCAGTCCATCACATCTACATCTAGGTTTATTTCCTCGCTTAGATTCAGAGCGTCACAAGTTGCAATGACGAGGGTTGTATCCTTATATTTCCGTGAGGTTGGATTAAGGATTTCTGTGTACTTATCGATTTCAGCGGTAATTTCAGCGTATCCGTTTTTATTTGTGCGAACAGGGTTTTCGCCAAGGAAATGTATATCCGCATGAGTAGTTCTAAAGGACACTAAGTAATCTTTCATTGGTTTATTGTTAACATCTTTTAAGGTTATTGAAAGCGTCGTCGTATCTTTTTGTAGTCTATCTGGTGATTGGTCAAGAAGAGTTTTACTTGCGATCAGAGCTAAGCTTGCGCCTTGTGGTTCTTCAGAAGGCGGGATTTCCCCTGAAGGAGTTGTATTATTATTATTATTATTATTATTATTATTATTATTATTATTATTATTATTATTATTATTATTATTCTTATTTTCTGTTGCTGTGTCTTCACAACCACTTAGTCCACAGCTTGTAAAGAGTACTATGAGTGTTATAACAATGATTTGTTTTTTCATAAATATCGCCTCTGTCGGAGAATAATAATTGGGTATAAAGATTTTATTAGTTAGCCAAGAGGAAGTGTCTGAACTCTTATCACTCCGGCATGAGAATAATACATTGTAATAGATATCGTAAGAAAGAGTACTAGAGCTAGCAAGGTAGATTTCGGACTCAAGTTCAAATCATTTTTTGATTATATTCTTGTTTCTCCTGTTAAAATAGATAAAAGTGCAGGGGACGGGATTCCAACTCGAAGTTCAAATCTCTTTCTTGAAGGTTGGATGTAGTGTGATGATGCTCCCGTCGGGATTATGTGCCAATATTTCAGTGCACCTCGGGGTAGGTGAAGTGAAGGTCTAGTATAAAATCCTCAAGGAGGATTCTTTGCGAGAGGTTCAATGTCCCATAGTGGAAACCAGGATTATAACGGTTTTAATGAATTATGGTTTTTTGTGTAGATTAAAAACCAATGATTAGCAATTTCATAGAATAATATAAAGAATCAATACGTTTTTCATCGTCTTTGTTGATAGATTTTATCGTGATGTTCAAAAGCTTCGAAGATGATTTTATCCGCTTGAACATGGAATAAAAGAACATAGCTACCGAGATGTACACGTTTGAAGTCACTTAGTGGACTACGAAGATTTTTGAAATGCTGAATTGAAACAGAATCTGAAGACGCGATTTGTAATATTTTCTTTTCAATTTTTTGGTACATCGTTTTATCTTTTCTTTTCAATATAACCAATGTTTTCTTTAGTTCATCTGAAATAATAATGCGGAAGCTCATAGCTCCTTAAACCATTGTTTTAATTGATCAGGTTTTATTGGTTTGGAGTATGCACCTTTTCGTATTTCACCTAATTTTTTCACAAACTCTTTTTTTATCGGGAGTTCATCAACCGGATGCCAGTCAATCTGTTCGCAGAACTTTTCTTCATCTTTTGCTAGTTCCCCTGTTTTCATATATTTTTCAAAAAGATATCGTTTTAAGAGTTCTTCTCTGCCAATTTCAGACCAATTTATCCAAGAGAATCGAGAAAGTCTTTCTTTAAAAGTTTTATCAACGGAAATTGTAATGCAGGCCATATTACAGTTCTCCTTTTGCATGTAATTTTTCCAAGAGCTCCAATCTTCTTTTAAGCCCTGCTTTCAAAACTTCAGGCCAATTTACATCTGATTTAGAATCAAGCTTTTTCTTTAGATCATCCGAAATTGAAAACGTCATTCTCACCATATTACATCATCTCATGCAAATGCATGTATATATGTATATGCATGAAACTATTTAAATATTTCTACCGGAGAAAAAATGGCCGGATGCTCCTGTAGGGATTACGTGCCAAACCTTCAGAGCCCCCAAGCTGGGAAGTGAAGATCTAGCATAAAATCCCTTCGAAGGATAATACTGGCCAAGTGTTCAAAACCTCACTACTTTTCATAAGAAAAAAATTGAAAAAAAGAAAGGAAAAAGCCTCTCTTCAGGGATTTTAAATCTAATGAACAGAACTAGATGCCGTAGGTTACGAATGAATAGTCATTGACGTAACCATTTAGATTAATCCAGGTAACTCCGTTGTTTTTTGAACCATATGCTTCTCCGTTTGGGTATGGATCTGGATATTCTGCTCCAGCATAGCTCCAACCATACAGCGAAGTGTTCGAATAGATCGTCTGACAGACAACGTAATAGGTTTTTCCCGGAGTTACGGAGATGTCGTCAAAATCAAACGTCGTCCAATTCAGAACGGGTTTATACTCATTTCCAGGTTTGATTAGTACTGAGGATTGAGCAAGATTCATTCCTGTGAGGTTATCTCGGATATATACAGTAATTGGTTGGACATCTCCTTTGGCGACTATCTCTAATTCAATTTTAGACAATGTTGAAAGAGTAGGTACAAATGATTGAGCATATATTCTTTTTTCAAACGCTCCATAATTGAAACTATATCCCCGGTAGAGCTCGGTCTGTCGCTGGTCAGCGATATGGTCGTTTTGCATGGTGACAACGACACGTTGTCGAGGGTAGGCCTCCTCAAAGTTGAACATGCCGTATTCATCAAAATTTCGGCAATAGATGTTGTAGGTTCCTTCCTTATCCCAAGCATGATTCACGGTCACTGCTTGGCCAGACGGAGTTAAGCTTGTCCACACATCGGACTCATCACCCCAAGTGAAATAGTACTTGATTTGATTCGATTCCGGGTCAGTCGCATTAAAGGAATACGTCTGGGCCGTGTTGACAAATCCAGTAAGTGATCCATCGGTACATTCAGTTAACGATGGGGGGAGTTCGTTGTCTGTGATGATGAGGTCTCCTGGGTAATTATCGAAAATAAGGGGATGTTGATTGAAATTGTATTCCTTTTGTAAAAATTCAGTTGTTCTTGGACTGCTATATGCAAACGCTTCTTCTGCCGAACAACATCCATCTCCATCAGTATCCCCGAAACCCTGGAGTCCTTCCATGGTATAATAGCTGAAGAAAGGTCCGTTACTTAACTTATCACTTTCACATGCCATGAGAACGACTCGGCCAGGACCGCTTAATTTTGTTCCAAGCTGATTCATCCATCCCGTCCTTGTTTCTACCGTTGTTGTTTGTTGAGGTAGGTCATTGACCCCTCCGGCAAAACAAGCATCGATGATGACGCAGGCACCTTTGCACTTGAGGTGTGAAAGCCAGGTGTTAATTTGATCGTCAAAGAGATAATGTGTTTTCCGAGGTAAACAGATATACCATTCCCCAATTTGCCATCGATAGGTATCATACGCATACAAAACGGTATCTGTCCCTTGTTCCCCTTCATCATAGGGAAAAATGTCGGGGCTTGGAGAGCCATGATCTTTGATATAAAAAAGGCAAATATCGTCCTCGTCAGCCATTCGATGCATCCATCGGAAGTTTTTCAAAATATTGAAAAGCGTAGCGTTTTTTCCAGTTAACACTCTGATATGGTCTGGCTTCCAGTGATCAGAATTAAGTAATACGTTATTGAAATCTTTTGCCGCTAGATCGTTTCCCAGGGCGGTACTAGTCATGTAAGGATGATTTTTAAATTCATTGACACCGACCAGAAGAGCCCAATATTCAGTACCATCGTCTGATGATTTTGTTGTAGACGCAGGTAGTACGGGATATGCGGTAGTAAATGAAACAAATCCCGGGATAATCAAGAGCATACATACCAAAATACATAATGTTTCTTTTCTCATTGGAGTACCTCAAGAAATTCAACCGTATGGTGATATATAGTTTTATTTTCATCTATTTTGTACAAACAGATATAAATTTATGAAATACTTAATAATTTGAATAGAATTAAGGTATTTGTTAACATATTTAATAGGGTAAAGATAAAATTGAAAAAGGAAATGAGCATAACTTTACTAGTAAACAGGAGTTCAAATCAATTTTTCATCATTTACTTGTTTCTCCTGTTAAAATAGATAAAAGTGCAGGGGACGAGATTTGAACTCGCGGACCTCTACAGGACAAGGCCCTCAACCTTGCGCCGTTGACCATGCTTGGCTACCCCTGCATGTGTTTTTTCCGGTAAATGCTAGGTACTCTATATAGCTTTTCGGGTAACAACCCTTAAATATTGTTCAGGTCCATGCCACATTGTTGACTGAGCTCTCGATGTAACGCCATCAGCCGTTCAGCATGCTTCGTCTGTCCTTTCTGTATTGCTTTTTCAACTTCGATTTCTATCCGATGCTCATGATCGTTTTCAATGAGATTATCAGCGTGGGCTACGATTTTTTCTTCTAAGGTGATTGGCATGTAATCTTTTGGTGGTAATCCTAAGATGATTGCCTCGTCTTTTGGGATTCCCGCACCTAAATGTCGTTCGATGATATTGACGATGGTTTCTGGCAAACCTAACTGAGTAGCGATTTTTGCTCCTTCGACCCCATGCAGGATACCCTGTGTTTTTGACCGTCCGATATCATGGAGTAATGCACCTGCTTCAACAAGTTGAATATTCGCATGGGCTTTCTTGGCTATTCTGACAGCGACTTTTCGTACGGCTTTACAATGGTTGATAACTTCATCTGAACACCCTGCGTCTCTGAGTAATTGCAGGCATTGTCCAGGATTAGGAATCATGGTCATGTTTTTTCCTTTGAGCGAACCTTTTTCCCTTTAACACAGGGAATAATTTGAATGTTTCCATCGAACGGTTTTTTTTGCCAAGTCGCTTTTGTAAAACGGTCAAGAAACAGTGCGAGGGCAGCGACTTCAGAATGTGGTTGATTTCCAACTGAAACGTTGAGGTCAGCAACCTTATAGAAATACGGAGGGACCTTTTCAGCTCCTACTATGATGAGGAGATCACGGTTGGTATCAAGTTGTTTTGTTGCTTTTTCTAGTTCCTCGCCATACATTGTGAGATGGACGATAGCGCCTTTCCAGTTTTTGATGATTTTTTTATGATCAACGCCAGTTTGCACCTGGAAATTACCACCAAATCGTGTACAGACTGATTGGATGTTTTGCTTAATTTTTTCATCCTTCGTGGTGATATACATGATGTCTGCACCGAATGCTCTAGCCACCAATGCGACATGGGTTGTCACGCGTTTGTCACGGTCAATCCGATGTCCGATTCTTAGCACCGCTATCACTGTCATCAACCAATCCTTTGTGATGGGGAAAAGAAAAAGAGTCTTAAAAACACTCCGATATCCGCGGAGTTTCTGTGTGGTCTACTTTTTTTTCTTCAACAGGATGAAATCTACTTTCTTTTCTGTATCCAACCCTTTTTGTCTACAACTTGATGTTGATTCTGTTTGTTTGATTTTCATGCTATCGACGTTTTGTTCGATTGTTTCTGCAGTCTCCCATGTGATTCGTCGTATTGGTTGTCTTTGTTTTAACGGGGGGGTTGTCGGTTTTTTTTGTGCGTATCCCTTTGAATAGAGTGTTTCATTATATTCTTTGATAGGGGTATTTTTGTGTTCTTCTGTCATCTCTGGTTCGTTTGGTTGTTCTTCTGATTCTTCGCTTTCTTTCCGTCTTAGTGTCTCATCGATTGATGATTTTTCTTTTGTTTTTAAGCGATGAAACAACTTCAATTTTGCCAAAGAGACTCCCTCGGTTCTTGTTTTCCTGGAGAGGTTATCTTTATCGCACTTGATAAGGTTTTCCTTAAGGAGTATCCGTTATGGTAGTAAATATGAACGAAAAGCATTTATCTGTGTCCTAAATTCAGACTTATACCTTTTGAGATGAACTGGGCTAGTGGTCTAGTTGGTTATGACATCGCTCTCACACGGCGAAGGCCGCCGGTTCGAATCCGGCCTAGCCCATTTTTTTTTGTCTACAAAATCGATTAGCTTATTAATCACCATGCGATTCCCTATGTTGGTTTAGTGGATGGGATGCAAGATGAGACAAAAGCAGCGATTTCTCCAGAGATGTTGAAACCTCTTATCATTCGATCACTTCGGAGAAGTAGCGTACGGAAGAAAATAGCGGAGTATCTTTTTGAAATCAGTCCCAGCGGGAGTTATACTTCTGAAATTGCGTTCAGCGTGAAGACCACCCCGACCAATGTGATAGGTGCGATCCGCGGGATGAACACACGATATCGTGATGATGAATCTCTTATCAGTTTGAATCTCGTTGAACAAATAGAAGGCGGAAAACACGGGGATATCAAATTATATCGACTCACTAATCTTGGCAAAGAAATCGTCACAGGCCTTCGAGATAATAAGAAACGTTTCTAAAAATAGTATCAATCGAGCTTCTTTTTATATTCTTCAAACATGGTCGTGACTTGGTTTTCTTCCACCTGCGCGTAATCACCGGTTTCATAACGTACCACAAACCATCGACTCGGGTGAGGATACGTTCGGATAACGATTGCTTTTCGAGCAGGGCGATTTGGGGTATCAGGATTTCGCACTAACACCTCAACACCTTTTCGTATTCCTCGTAGTTCCAACATCGATTATTTCCTATCCTTTTCTTTCGCTCGCAGAAAGAAATATTCTAGAAGTATAAAGAATTAATTCCATAGATCAGTATGTTTGAAATCATTAAAAAAAAATGCTGCCCCTGGGATGAAGTTTAAATATATTACATGTGATTTCAGGATGCCGTGAGAGATTTATGAAGTGTAAAACGATACTGACCTATCTGCTCCTTTTAGTAAACCTAACCGTTTTTCTGTTTTTTAGCCCGTTGTGTACTGCACAGGATGCAAACATCATTTTCAAGGATGTAGCCGTACAATTAACACAAACACGTCCTCCGGTAGGAACAACCACCATACGAGAATATAGAATTACTGCTGTTTTACATAACACCGGTGATAGAGACTCAGTAAACATCACCATCAAACTCAGAGACCCCCAACCTGGTCTGAATGCAACTCTCATTTTCCAACCTGAGAGTTATTCATTAGGGCCAAATGAAGAAAAAACCTTTGTGTTTGAGAACTGGCCGACATCACTATCTGGTGACGTTCTGCTGAATATCAGCTTTAAACCGACATCTCCGAATGTGTTGGAAACCGAGAGTAATTCTGGTTTTTATCTCTATACTCTGCACATTGGAACTGATACTCCAAAGACTTCAACACCTGGTTTTGAGGTTCTGGCAGTCCTTATTGCGATTCTTGCCTTCTTGTTCACAAAACAGATGAGAAAATAACGTCGCTGATTGTATTTTGAATAGATGCGATGATGTTTGTTTCGTGATTACAGTTCAGTAACGGAGATGACTACGTGATCAACGAACGCAACACCCACTCCTTCATAGATTACTTTATTTGACGGTTGGAATGATTGTTCGGTGTACCCCATAGGCATATTATAGATTTTTTTTGTTTCATTATACAAGAGGAGATCACTTTTATTAAAAAATTGAACATCTATCTTTGCACTAATGGTTTTTCCTGCGATGTTATGAAACAGCCAGCCTACTGTTACTGATTCAATACCTCCGGATCTATTGATGTTTTCTTCATAAGACACATTTACAAATTCAACAATCGTCGAATCAAGATACACGTTTTGTGGTCTTCCTTGTGTTTTAACACTGCTTGTGTCTTGACAACCACTTAATGCAGAACTGACACATAATACAATTACAACAACACTCAATACTACTTTGTTCATGCTTGTTCATCCCTCCTATTTTCCTAGAAAAAAGATATGGTGCATGAAGATTTATATGTTTCGATAGAAATGAATTATTTTCACCAAAAGGTTTAATATCTCTAGGCTATCATTGATGATTATTAGTTGGGATAAGGAAACAAACGTTGAGAGAGGGTGTATGCCGTCACCAAAAAAATCAGAGATTATTAAGAATGTCTTACGCACATTGGTAACGATATCAAGTAGAAAAACAGATCTGCCGTATACGATTATGACTATGGATGATCTTATAAGACGCTTGGAAACTCAATATAGATTTCTTAAACATATTCAAATTAAGGATGATTTCTATAACGAAGAGTCCAGTGATATGATCAGTGTCCTGTCTGATATCAATTCGGTACCACCAAATGAGTTAGGAAAAGCTCTTCATTCCATTATCGATTCGATGAATCGGTCACTTGGGGACAACGCAGGTCATTTTTTCATAAAAGAAATACGTAATAGACTCAGTGATGAGTATCTCACGGTGATACGAGACATGGGGGTCGATCTGGGTCTGATGCAACTGGAAAGTGAAATCAACAGACTAGAACGAGAAATCACTGGGCGGAAAAAACAATCGTAATACTCAAATCTTATTTTAAATGAAACACATATAATGTGGGTATTTTCTTTTTCTTTCCTGTCCAATAACCACATGCATCACATCGGAATTCTATGGTGACTTCACCCCCATAGATGGTCTGATTTTTTACCCGCTGCAAGGAACCTGCGCAGACAGGACATTTATGCAGAATCTTATCCGGATCTCCCTCTCTAGACCGAATCTCGACCTGGACCAAACCGCTGTTCAGAACAAGGGTTCGTAACCGTGGTCCGCTCACATGGAAATGTTTTTTCTTTGATTGTAATTCCTTTTCGACAAATTTTTTCAGAGCATGTTGTGAGTTCACTGTATGATATTTCTGAAAAACCTTTTCCGCCGCATCGAGGATATCCTCATCGGAGGGAATATGATATACCATACAATAGTGAATCGTCTTGGTTACTTTAACCTTTTACATCACGATTGTCTTTAGTAAATCGGTCCTTGTCACCATCCCGACGAGCTTATCGTTTTCGATTAGTGGTAATGCCCCGATATTCCGTTTGAGCATCAATTGCGCTGCATCATAGATACTCATGGACGGGTTCGACCATACGACCGGCGATCGCATGACATCTTTGACAAGGAGTTCATCGAGGCGATGTTTCTGGCGTCCTAATGAAAACGATTTTTTTAACGATGCGAATGCCAAAGCTATCTCGACATCAGAGATGACTCCAACTAATTTTTTTTCCTCAAGAACAGGTAGTCGTGCGATATTATTGGTAATCATTATCCGTCGCGCATGGACTATACGGTCGTCAAGGTTGACGGTATAGACTTTTTTTTGCATGATGGAATGAAGTTGATTTTTATTGGTAACCAAAGGCAGTAAATCTGCTTTGGTCACTACTCCTATCAGCTTTTCTTTTTCGACCACCGGTAACATCGTTGGACCTGGTTCACCTACTGATTTTAAAATGTTTTTAACTTCCTCTTCTGGTGAAATTACTTGTACTTCTTTCTCTGTGACCGATGAGGCATGGAGTCGGGATGCTGTGATTCCTCGTTTCCGGATCGACCCTAGTTTATAGGCAATCACGTTGTCGGTCACAAGACCAAAGAATTTCTTTTCTTCAGTCACCGGAATCTTCGTGATTTCATACTTTTTCATCAGATCCAAAACGAGTTTGAGGCTATCATCTTTATCTACTGTAATTATTTTTGTCGTCATTATTTCTTTTACTTTCATCGCTGTTTTCCTCCTTTTTTCTTTCTTAAAAAACGTTATTCATATTTTAATCCATCAATGCAGTCTTCACAAAGCAGACGGCCGTCAATACTTTTAAGGTTTGTTGAAAGGAGATTGCAATCTTCACATTTTCCAGAGAACGTCTGGCTGTTTAGATATTCATCATCTTTTAATTCAATACTTGACCACTCATGGCAGATCTCTGTTAAAGCTGGTGACAATCGAGAGATATCGCGTTGTGTAATAATCCCAACAAGTTCGTTGTTTTCAACGATGGGGAGTCTTCTGATATTGCACGTCCCCATGATCTTTAAAGCCTCTTGGAGGGAGATGTATGGTTCTGCGATGATAATTGGGCTGCTCATGACCTCTTCGACGGTCACATCCATTGCATTTTTTCCTTCACAGACCACTTTTTTTATTATGTCACTTTCAGTAAGTATCCCGATGGGGTGATTAATTTCAGAGATAATGACATTTCCGATTTTGTTTTGTTTCATTATTCTGGCTGCTTCTAAAACGGTTGTAAATGGTTGTACAACTACCGGTTTTGTCTTCATGACCTCTTTGATTAGAACATCTTTGTTCATATGCTGTCCACCAAATCATTGACTGATTGAACGCTCCAATCCCAAACATTAAAACATTACGAGGTATTTTACCTTTTTCATATGAGCAGCGTGTATGAACGAGAATTGAAAGGTATTCTTGAAGGGGATGAAAAAATTCTTTCGAAAATGACGAAAACATGTTCCGCATTGGAGAAAGCAAATTATTATCTTACGAAACACAAACCGTTCATTGTCGTTCGTGCTGCAGGTTCGTTCGGGGTTGACTTAGTTGCGCTTCGAGGGGATATCTCGTTTCTCATGGAGATAAAGTCCAGTAATGTTGGTACGTTACATTTCAGTAGTGTCGATGGGAAGCTACAGCGACAAGCTGAAAAGATGCAGCGTGAATGTGAAAAGACAAAGACATTACCCGTCTATGGTTTTCGACTGAAAGGGCATGGTGGTGATTGTTGGCGGCTCTTTTCCATGGAAATTCCTCAGCTTGAGGGAAGGGCGAAGATTCTGCACAATCGACTCCCCAAGTTGAGTATCAGTAAAAGTGGGAATTTTATTATGCGATGGGAGGATGGTCTTTCGCTGTCTGATTTTCTCTTGTATCTCTGTAAATAGTAGTGCCATGAATCCGGATTTGTGTTCGAAGAAATTTTTTTTTGTCAGAATTTATCTCTTTCATTTAGACTTACAATACAAAATCTTTTTTAGTCAGTTCCTTATTACTAGCAGCACTGTGGTGATTTATGAAACGATTACTCGTCGCTTATGATGGATCAGAAGCATCAAATAAAGCAATTGATGTAGCAGTTCAATGTTCAACACCAGATGATGAACTTGTTCTCCTTACGGTGATTCCTGCTGCGTTAGTTGAATCGACATTCACAAACATGTTGCTACCAACCATTGACCTTAGCACGGTCGTAACCCCTGGGTCTTTTAAGGAAAAAGCCATGGAAAACCTTGGCAAATTAGCAAAAGAACTTGAAGGGAAAATCGGAAAAGTGGATGTCGCTGTTGAAGCAGGCGACCCTGCTGACGAAATCCTGCTTGTTGCAAAAAAATATAATAGTGACATCATTCTCATTGGATACAAAGGATATGGAAAAGAGGGAAGGTTTTTACTTGGTAGTGTCACGGATAAAGTAGTGCGACATGCTAGTAGATCCGTACTAGTCGTACGGTAGAAGAATTGTGATGAAATGCATCCTGCAGAGGAATTACGCGGGAAGAAAACCAATAAACTTCTCCACAAACGTATTGTTCTTGGGATAACTGGTAGTATTGCTGCCGTCGAATGTGTGAAACTCGCACGAGAGCTCATCCGTCATGGGGCAACCGTGTATCCTGTCATGACGCCGTCGGCAACACGAATAATTCATCCAGATGCGGTAGAATTTGCCACGGGTCATAAACCTGTTATTCAGTTGTCTGGCCAGACGGAGCATGTTTCTTGGTGTGGCTTGGTACAAGACCCGGTAGACCTGCTTTTAATATCGCCGTGTACAGCAAACACGATTTCAAAGATCGCTCGAGGTATCGATGATACACCGGTTACCACCTGTGCGTCCACCGCGATAGGATCTGGGGTACAGATCCTTCTAGTACCTGCGATGCATCTATCGATGTACGACCATAAAATCGTTCAGAAAAATATAAAGATCTGTAAAGACCATGGAGTGCTGTTTATCGATCCGTTTATCTCTGGAAACAAAGCAAAATCCCCAGAGATTCAACAGATTGTAGAGACGGTGATTCGAACGATTGGGAGGCGAGATCTGCAGAAGAAAAGAATCCTGATCATCGGTGGAGCGACTGCAGAACCAATCGATGATATCAGAGTGCTTACGAATCGGAGTTCAGGTAAAACAGCGGTCGCGTTAAGCGTCAATGCGTTCGAACGAGGAGCGGATGTTACACTCTGGTATGGGTATGCACAGGAGCTGATTCCCACCTACATATCTTTCAGACGTTTTGAGACTGTGACTGATCTGTTACGGTTAATGAAGGAGAAGAATCTGAAACAGTTTGATGGCGTTGTTGTCTGTGCAGCGATAGCAAATTACATCCCAAGAAGACAGAAGGGGAAAATCCCTTCTGGGAAAAAGACACTTGCTATAGATTGTTTTCAAGCCCCAGTTGTTCTTGAGACCCTGCGATTGCAACTCCCCGGCGCAAAAATCATTGCATTTAAAACAGAAGAAAAAAAGCAAAACGTCAAAAAAAGAACACTGCAACTACTTACCAAATACCATCTTGATGGTGCTATCGGAAACACCCTCGCAGGGTTTGGGGGAGACTCTAACGAGATCCTTCTTCAGTCAAAAAGAGGAAAAAGCTCCTGGAAAAAAGGAAAAAAAGAAGAGCTTGCTTCAGTTATCCTCGATTTACTATAATAGTCTACCAGGGCGGTCTATGAAAGGTATTGCTTTTGCTCCAGGGCATATTTCTGCGTTTTTTGAACCAGTGTATTACCAGCAAAATATGGATCGCACAGGGTCCTGTGGTGCCGGAATGAGTATTTCTCTTGGTGCGATCAGCCAGGTGTCTGTACAACCTGCATCACATCGCACAGTAACGGTTCATATTAATGGAAAACCGTCATCTGCGTTGGTTACGAAATCCGCCTTAAACTATCTTTTAGGTGATGCTCCTTTGAAGATTACTGTCAATACCATCATGGATTTACCGGTGAGTCAGGGTTTTGGGATGAGCGCTGCAGGAGCGTTGAGCGCAACACTCGCTCTTGCAGATCTTCTTAATCTCCCAAGGGAAAATGCCATCAAGGCTGCACATTACGCAGAAATCCAGTCTCATACCGGGCTTAGTGATGTAATAGCGAGTAGTTTTGGTGGAATTGAGATTCGACGAAAAGCAGGTCTGCCTCCGTGGGGGATGCTTGAGCATATCCCTGGGAACTATGAGATTGTCTTATGTGTTGTTGGTAAAAAGATTGAGACAAAAAAGATTCTTACGAATTCAACAAAGGTTCGCAAGATAGCATCGTACGGACGGTATTGCACTAAAAAACTTTTGGAGAAACCTTCAGTTGAGCATCTTTTTTCTCTTGCCTGGGAGTTCACCAGAGAAATCGGTATCGCTGATACGACCGTGCTACAAGCAATTGAGTTAGCAAACAAAAAGGGGATGGCAAGTATGTGTATGTTAGGAAACTCAGTGTATGCTGTCGGAAATACTCCAGCTCTTTGCAAGGTTCTTTCCGCGTATGGCAATGTTTTTTGTTGTTCTGTCGACGAGAAAGGAGCACGGGTTTTACACGAAAAATAATCTTCTCTCGTAGAGGTGTTTTCTTGGTTTTTTATGATTTTTTGTAACACTTTCTATAGCGTTCCCAGAGGTCATCAACGTATTTTTCGATTGCTTTGAGTCGTTCCTCATCTCGCTGGGGTTTGAAAAGATGACTGAATCGTCCTTGGTATTTTATCCATTCTTCGACTGGTTTTCGTTGGATCTTTTTTTCTAAAATCAGCTTACTTTTCCCGTTGAATGTCATGACATCATTTTCACATTCCCATAAGGACCATGCTCCTGAGTCGACTGCGAGTCTTCCCATTTCCACGGTTTTATCCATGCTAAATCGCCAGCCTGGTGGGCATGGTGCAAGAATTTCTATGTATTTTGGACCTTGTATGTTTTTTGCTTTTGTTATTTTACTAATAACGTCCTCTGGGTAGCTTATGCAGGTTTGTGCTGCGTAGGGGATATGATGTGCAAGGATGATTTCCCCCATTTCTTTTCGAAACTCATTTTTGCCACTGACTGTCGTTGTCGTCCACGCGGCGTACGGGGTTGCTCCACTGCGTTGAATGCCGGTGTTAGAATAGATTTGATTATTGTAACAGATGTAGATAAAATTGGTTCTACGTTCAAGGGCACCAGAGAGTGCTTGAATGCCGATGTCGTATGTCCCACCGTCTCCTGCCCATGCTACTACCGTGATGTCGGTTCGACCCTGTTGACGTAACGCTGCTTCGACCCCGGACGCACCTGCTGCTGCCGCCTCAAAGGCGATATTCATGACCGGGATGTCAAAAGAGGTATGTGGGTAGAGGCTTTCGATAACTGCTGTACAACATGCAGGAACGACCATGATTGTCTTTTTTCCTAGTGCCTTTAACACCAGACGTAATCCGATGGTGGCTGGGCATCCAGGGCATGATGCGTTTCCTTGTAAGAGACATTCGTCGACTGGATAATCTTTCAGCGCCATTTTTAGTCCTCCATCGCGTACCATTCTTGTTGTTTTGCTGTTCCCTTCATTGCTTTCTGACACATGGTTTCAATGTCCTGGTACGTTACGTCCTTTCCGCCAAGGCCTGCGATGAAGCCTGTTGCTTTTGCTTCTGATTCACCGTATAATGCTGCTTTTACTTCGTTGAAAAGAACACCTTCTGAACCGACTGAGATATTCCGATCGATGACGATGAGGTCCGCCTGTTTCCCTATCTGACGGATTTCCTCTGTGGGGAACGGTCGTAGCACTCGTACACGGGCGAGTCCTATCTTCTGACCGGCTTTTTGCATTTCATCAATGGCAATTTTACTTTCCGCACCTATCGCACCCATCGATAAAAGAATATGTTCTGCGTCTTCGCATTTATAATATTCTAAAAGGTCGCCGTGGAAATATCCCGAGGCTTTCTTCCACTCTTTTGCTATCTTTGGGATGAGGTGTTTTGCATTCATTTGTGCCTCTTGCATCGCTCGTCGTATTTTATAATAATATGCTGGGCCGATGATGTTCCCAAATGTTGTTGGATTGTCAATATCAAGTTTCCATTGCGGGATGTACTTTCCAATGAAATCATCTACTGTCTGTTGGTCTGGGATTTCTGCAGGCATAGAGGTATGAGAGAGGATAAATGCATTGAGATTCACCATCACGGGTAGTACGATTTTTTCATGTTCAGCAAGTTTAAATGCTTGAATAACTGTATCAAAAATTTCCTGATTACTGCTACAATATATTTGAATCCAACCGGTGTCTCGTTGAGAGATCGAGTCGTTCTCATCAACCCAGATGTTCCAACCTGGTCCGATGACTCGGTTGATATTGCACATCACGATTGGGAGTCGCGCGAGAGCAGCCCAGTGAAGCATCTCATGCATCAATAACAGTCCATGGGATGAGGTTGCGGTGAACGTCCGTGAGCCAGCGGCACTTGCTCCAATGCATGCGCACATCGCAGAATGCTCACTTTCAACACAGATGTACTCTCCTTTAAACTCTCCGCTTGCAACGTATTCAGCGATCGCCTCTACCATCGTCGTCTGTGGAGTGATCGGATATGCTGCGACAACTTCTGGTTTTGCCATGACTGCTGCTTTGGCTCCGATGCGATTCCCGGTATCCATCATGATCGTCATTTTTTCTTTGTCTCCTCTCGTTCCATGATGATTGCTTTGACGTTACATTCATTTGCACAGATGCCACAGCCTTTACAGAAATCATAGTCAATACTAACGGAATCGTCCTTTTCACGGTGGATACTGCCTTCAGGGCAAAAAATCCAACATCGTAAGCATTTCACGCATTTTTTTTTGTCAAGAATCGGCTTGAACACCCGCCAACTCCCGGTCTTTCCCATCGCGCCTTTTTTTGGGTAGGAAAGACTCGTCTTAACTGGATATTTCTTCAAAAGTTCACCTCTGTATGGTCGAATGCATCTTGTGTTGCTTTTGCGTTTCGTTCTCCAAGATCTTTTTTTGCAGTCCATTTGCTATTGATTGCCTGTTGTATCGATTTGAGTGTGACTCGATTGAGAATTCTTGGTACCGAACCTAGGATTGGGGTGTTGACCACAGGGATCCCTCCAACAAGGATGTCGTATTTGAGGGCGATGCCGGTTGCATCAACCGTTGCGACATGGTACTGCTGGGAAAACTCAAAATCCTGGGGTTTTTTTCTGGTGTTAATGAGAATTTTTCCATCCTTTTTAACACCTTTTAAGACATCGACGATTTCCATAATACTTTCGTCAAGAACGATGACAATATCTGGGTTGTAGATTTCACTTCGCAGGTGGATTTCTTCTTCAGAGATTCTGGCAAACGCTCTTACTGGGGCGCCACGTCGTTCTGCGCCAAAGAGGGGGAACGCTTGTACCCCTTTATTTCCGTCTTGTAGCGCTGCGCTTGCTAGAAGGTTAGCTGCTGTGACCGCACCTTGTCCACCTCGGCCATGAAAACATATCTCAACTAAGGATTTTGATGACACAATGATACCTTCCCGCAACTCGAAATGAAGATGTCCCATATAACTGTTTTGAAGCTTCTATTTGCGTTGATTATTTGATGGATTGCAGTTTCGACTTCATCGTCACTTTTTTGTCACGTCGGTCATCGATTTTTATTTCGGTGATGATGCGTTCTGCTCCTGCGTCTGCCACAGCTTGGTGTGCTTTTTGGATGACGTTGAATAATGTTGTTAAATCTTTTGTTTCGATGACGGTTGCCATCGGGTTTGTTTGGAATGTAACGTGTTCCTTTTTTAAGGTTTCTATGACGATTTTCACATAGGTACTGACGCTTGTTCCTTCTCCGAGTGGTGCGATACTAAGTTGAGAGATTATCATACGCTTCCTTCAAGCGTCTTTAACCTTCGTTTCTTCATTAACCTTTTGATGATATCTTACCTGCAATCTATGATTGCATAAAACCGTACTCAAGCTTAAAACAAAAAGGACAACCATCCATTTTTAACTCTGAAAAACTACTTATATCAACCGATTCAATAAGTCTCGATTATGAATGATTTCATCATCAACGTTTTTAAAATCGGTCTTATCTAAATCCTTGATTTCTTGACTGACAAGCTCCAATATGCCCAAAATTGAAATGAGCGTAAGCTTGTTGTGGTAAAAACGACAGGCTTTCATCAACTCCCCATACAGTTTAGTCTCCATCGCTTTATATTCATTTAACTTCGGACTGTTAAAGACGTTTGGTTCTTTTTCCTCCATCGTTTCAAACCTCACAAAAGAGAATCTCTTTGTAATTTATATTCTTATTTATAGGGAAAAAATTGTGTTCTACGAACTCGAATGGACGCTATATTGCTGTTTTAACCTCTTTTTCATGAACTCTTCCATTGCATCAAAAGCTTTTTCCAGGGTTTCCATTGGAGGGAGGATCACTGCTCGGAAGTGATCTTTTCCATAGGTCGCACAGAACCCTGATCCATTGACCGTCAACACATGTGCTTCTTGCAAGAGGTCTAGGACGAATTCCTTATCATTTTTCCAAGGTCCTTTTCCCATCGCCTCAATTTTTGGGAAAATGTAAAACGCACCATCTGGTTTCGCTGTAGAAATTCCTTCAATTTCATTGAGACGTTTATAAGAAAAATCACGTCGTTTGCGTAATTTGTCATTGACTTGTTCAATATGGTCCTGCGGTCCTCGTAAAGCTTGTATGCAAGCAAGTTGACAGACCGAGTTCGCACAGAGCCGGGAGCGGGCGATCCTCATAAACGCTTCTTGGATCTCATCAAGTTCTCCATTATGTTTGAACATGGTATATCCGATACGCCATCCAGGCATGATGTATACTTTCGAAAATCCATTAAACGTGATAATTGGGACATCTTTTGTAAGCGACGCGGTCGCATATTGTCTGCCATCAAAGGTCAAATCATCATAGATCTCATCAGAGATGACCATGATGTCATGTTCACCAGCGATGTCGATAATTTCTTTTAAGACCTTCTTTGAGTACAGTGCACCTGTGGGGTTATTCGGGTTGATAAGGACAATTCCTTTTGTTTTTTCCGTAATTTTTTGACGGATATCTTCGACATCGGGCTGCCAGTTCTCCTGTTCTATACAGTGATATGGGACTGGATCTGCATCAGCAAATTTCGTAATCACGTTATATTGCGGGTAGGTCGGTCCTGGGATGAGCAACTGATCCTTGGGGTCTAAGGATGCATTCAGAAGCATCTGAAGTCCTTCGGTGACCCCGGTTGTCACACAGATGTCATCAGGATCATACGAGACGTTATTTCTTGTTTTTTCCCGCTCGATGATCGCCTTACGTAACTCAAGAAAACCCTCCGATGGTGCATAGCCGTTGTGTTGCTCATTTGCTGATTTGTACAATGCATCTTTGATGTGTTGTGGTGTATCGAAATCATATGCGTTTGGATCACCGATATTCAGCTTTAAAACCGTGATCCCTTTCTTCTCTAGTTGTTTCGCTGGGATTAGAACATCTCGAATCGCATATTCAACGCCTTGAGCACGTCGTGATGGTTTTATTGTCATATTCTCAAGACCCCAGATAAGAAATTCACATAAATAGTTGATGGTTTTCAAAGAGAGTAGGGTATAAAAACAGGGGAGATGGCTTTTTTCTCATGTCTTACATTGTATCTTGTTTTACCATGCAGATAAACATATTTCTATCTTTCAGATAGGTGATATGTTCACTAACAAAAATTGATGACCCGTCTTTTTTCTTATGGATGGTTTTTATTTGAGTGCCTCCCTGTTTCTTGATCTCGTCGAGACTTGCCTTTATATCATTGTACGACTCAAGATAGACAATATCTGCAAAAGTAAGGGTAAGCATCTCGTCTTTGGTAAACCCCAGTTTCTTCTGAATGTCATTTGTACAATCAATGATTTTTGCGTGCTCATCGAACAGAATCATATAATCATACTCTTGTTCCGTTACGGTAGTAATTGCTGGTTCTATGAGAGGATTTCCCCGGGTCTGGCGTTGCAGGACTTCATGCAGCTGTTTATAGGTGTCACTTAACTTTTTTTCTAGTTCATCTATCTTCGTTTCTGCAATCTGATATTCTGTTGCGTCTCTGCTAAAACAACGCAAACCATGGAAGGTCCCGGTGCTATCAAACACCGGGATACAAAACGATCGTACCCATACCGAACGGGATTTGTCTTGGTACATCCAGTGCAAATCTAATTTATTGGTAGTATCTGTCTTCTGCTGGGATAAAACATGTATGATATCTTTTAATTTATTAGCATCTTCAGGTGATAAAAATCTGAAGATTTCCTTGCCTATTATCTGCTTTGGGGAGTACCCTAGCGTTCCAGTAATCTTCGAAGAACATTTCGTACATGTCCCTTGTTCATTAATCTCCCAGATCCATCCGTCGATTTTTTTTAACAGGATTTCGTATTTTGCCTCTGCTTCTTCTTTTGCTTTGACAGCATCTTGGAAGATCTCTTCTTTTCGTACCCCGACTTTATTGATTGCTAATTTTAGACTTGCCATGACTCGGTCTAAGGAATTCGTCAGATTATTGATTTCGTATATCTCACTTTTTTCTAGTTCAACATCCAGATTACCTTTACTGATCTCATCAATGTTTTTTGTTAATTTTACCAGCGGCATTGAAATAATATAGGAGATGGCGAATGCAACTGCCAAGGTGATGATCAGAATCAAGCCGAGGAAGAGGGTTACGATTTCTATGCCTTCAAAACCGATAATCATCGCTATGGGTATGAGCGATATCACCAGACACATTATGGTTAATAACCAGCGTAATCTCATTCTTTCACCTTTGGTTCTCCTCTTAGTTCTTTATCTGTTTGTTTATTTTCTTCTTTTCGGTTTTCTTCACCAAAAATCTTTCCGATATTTATTTTTAAATCCTCTGCGTGTGTATGACGAAGTATACTTTGATTTTCCAGCGAGATAACATATTCGATAAGGTCTTCTTTGTTCAGAGAGTGCTTATTTTTCAGTTCAATGAACTCGACTTCGCCCATCGGTCCAAGCATGTTAATTAATTCATTTCGAATTTTCTTTTCAATCTCCCCTTTCTGTGAGAAGAGGACTTTGATTGGTTCAATATCATACACTGGTGTGATGGGGACCGTGAAATAAAATGTACAACCGGAGTTCGGTTTGCTTTCGACCCATATCTTTCCTTTTTGTGCTTCGATGATGCCACGACAAATCGTAAGACCAAGCCCTGTGCCTCCGAAGTTTCTGCTCAATGATCCTTCTACTTGGTAGAATGGTTCGAAGACACGGATTTGATCTTCGGCGTTCAATCCAACTCCGTGGTCTTTGACGCTAAATTGTATGAACTCTTTTTGTAGTTCCGCTGTGATTTCTATGATGCTCCCTTGTGGGGAAAATTTAATTGCGTTGTGAACAAGATTTCGTAAGACTTGGCTGATTCTGTCCGGGTCTATCTCAATTATGGGGAGTGGGCTGATAGGTGATACTAGTGAGATGTTTTTCTCTTTGGCGAATCCTATCATGAAATCTATCGTCTCTTTCACAGTTTCATGTAAGTCCGTTTTTCTGAATGAAAATTTTAATCGTGCAGCCTCTATACGTGAGATTTCCAGGAAATCTTCGATGATTTTATTGAGGCGTTCCGCGTTGCGGAGAATTATTGTGAGGCTTTCTTTTTGTTTGTCTGTGAGTTTTCCGAAATATTCTTGTTGAAGCATCTGCAGTTGGGCTTTAAGGGGTGTGATGGGGGTTCGGAGCTCATGGGAGGTGATGCTGAGGAACTCTGATTTTGATTTGTCAAGATTGTTCCGTTCATCTTCCATCTTACTTAACGCTAGGGCGCTTCGGTTGAATGCATCGCTGAGTTGAGCCAGTTCATCGTTTGTTTTTATGGTTGTTCTGACTTTAAAATTTCCTTTTTCTAACTCCTGTGCAGCTATGTAAAGGTCGCGAATCGGTTTGGAAAAGGACCGTGAAATGAAAAATCCAATGAGCATGGTGTTGACTGCGATGAGAATAATGATGAGTAGGGCAGCGGCGTTCAAGAGCATTTGTTGTTGTTTAAACAAATCAGAATTTTCTATGAGGAACGAATTTGCGATTAAATAGAAATAACCGATGCCTATTCCTGGGGCTACGAGCCCTACAATGAGGAATAATACGGTGAGTTTTATGTGGATGTGACCCATGATGTAGGCTTTCAGATCAAATGGTTCCTTCATGGTTTTTTTGCCTCTCCGCTGACTCCTGTAAAAAAATTTTGGAGAATATTTTTTGGGAGGTGTGCTGTGACCTTTTCCATTTTTCGTGTCCTTTTATTCTCTTTTTTTTTATTTTTCAATTTTTTTTTCATATCAAATTTGGTATAATTCATCTTAAGCATTTTTTTTATTCCATTTTATTTAACATCGTCTCATGTAATTCTATCATGTGGAAGTTCACTCCAATTTCTTCTATCTTCGAAAGATATTCTTTATCTAAGGAATTCTTAAATTGCGAGATGAATTCTTCGCTTATTTTTTCTCCTAAAGATTGGATGATAATCTCTAGGAGTTGTTGTATGGCTCGTCGTGCATCGGTTTCACTGATTGCATCGATGTTACCTTCGATTTTAATATGATACACGTCTTCCTGCTTCGTTGGAGGTTCTACGTTTATGAATTTGAGAAAATCATACTTTGCATCAATTTTTCGAAGGAACGAATTCACGACCAAAATTGCATAATCCTCCGAACTTGTTTGTGCAATGATATCGATCATAGTTTTGATGACTTCTGTAAATACAGCACTATATCCAATCCCTCGTGAAGAAATGGTGACGCCCATGTCCCTAAGTTTTGCAAGATATTCGATTGTCAGATGTGTCTTTAGGTCACCTGCTACTGAGTTTCGACCAAGATCTATTAGTGTTTTGTCGGTCCCTCTGAATATTGCTGTCATCGCTCTTCCAAGCTCTTGCGGTTCAATTTTGTTGACCTCCTGACCAACAACTATTTCCTCAGATCCTAATGTATATCGAATGTCATTGATCAAAATACAGGTGAGGAATGGATATTGCTGTTGTAGTGTATTGATATGTTGCTGAAGGCAGGATAATGCAAATGATTTCGATGTTTGTTTCTGGACTGCCTCGAGAAGTACTTTTAAAAATCGTCGGAGTACATCGCTTTTTTGGATTTCAAGGAAATTTATCGATTTACTCTCGACGATAATTGTTGATTGCATTAATGTTAAGTCAACATCCATCTCCTTCAGGAGTATTCTATCATATTCGATACCAATTTTTTCACGGGTTTCTCGAATGAAGAAATACCCTGCGGTCTTTCCAAGCGACGTCATTATCTTTGTAACGAGTTCTTTTAACGCATGGCCAACTTCTTTTGTAGGAATATCATTCAATGAGTCTTTTACTGATACCGCACTTTCTAATTCTAACGAACGAGAATTTTTTATTTGTACATCTCGTAAAAACGGATACTTCAGTTGAAGCCTTCTGAGAAGGTTTTGTATAGTCATCGCTGCGTACTCTTGCGATGTCTTTCTTCCAATAATATCTATGATTGTTTCTATGAACTGTCGAGTAACATCAGCAGTATCCAGCATAAGACCCCATCTCATCCCTAGTATGGTGGTTTAATCGAGTGGCTTCCATCTCCAGCTATACATAATACCAATGTTATTTAAATGTCTTGCTTTCGAAATGTATGCCTTTAATCCTCTTCTCCGAATTTAAGAAATATCCATTTTTTTCAATAACTAAATCGATGCATTATCACATACTCAAATATCATTAATTATAAATACTTAATAAGAGTTGATTGGAATGGATGGTAAAAACAATACTCGTTGTTGATGATTATTCGGATATCATTGTCTCAGTCAAACAAGTCTTAGAGGATTCAACAGGAGAATATCGAGTCATTGGAGCTGAAAACGGGGAGATATGTCTGCAGCTATTACAACAGGTTACTCCTCTCCCAGACCTTATCCTGCTAGATATCATGATGCCAGGGATGAGTGGATGGGATGTCGCTGCCCGCATAAAACAAAACGAACGATGGCGTGAAGTCCCTATCGTTTTTTTAACAGCGAAGGGGGATGATATGAGTATTGGAATCGGTCATCTTGCTTCAGAGGATTATATCGTGAAACCCTTCGATATCATGAAGTTGAAGGATTGTGTCAAACGAATACTCCAGCAACCGCATGTGTAATCAATTCCATGTTTCTTTTATATTCCCACTTCAAGTCATTTTTTAAAAAAGTATGAATGGATAGATCTCCTTGTACATATGTTAGAACAATGTTTATATAAGGGAGTACTTTGTATATAGTAATGGAAATATATTATTGCAGATTCGCTGTTATATTCTGCAAGATGATTGCTCAAGAAGAAGTATCCCATTGTCTGGTTCTTCTTGTGATTCAAAAAATAACAATCTTTAAGAGATATGTTTCCATTAATTAATGGGGGATATTCATAAATGAAGAATGCAATTTCTATCTCGAAAAAAGGCTATACGTTGTGCGTGTTTTTCACGTTGATGCTGTCTGTAGGATTGGGCGGATTTCTCACAGCACAAGAAATCACATACCACTCTCTACCATCTCTTGTTGCAACCGTCCCGCTTTCAGAACCCTCAACCCTTACAAATATTATTCAGAAACGAATTACCATCCTTGAGCTAAACCAGCTAAAAACTTCTGTCGTTGTCCTTGTCTCAGCAGAGGAATTCGCTTGGTTGTCTTCGATGAACTTCGCTCCAAAGGTTATCCCAGATTCTGTTGCAAAAGAACAGGGATGGATGTACTCCGATGAGTTTGAACGTGATTTTCACTCATATTCTCAGATGACCACTGAACTTCAAAACATCGCTACTACCTATCCTGAAATCGCTCGTTTGTATGAGCTTGGGCAGAGTGTGCAAGGCCGGATGCTTTGGGGTTTGAAGATTACCGATAACCCTGATGACGAGGAAAACGAACCAGAAGTGCGTATCTGCGGTCTTCATCATGGAAATGAATACATGTCTGCTGAGTTACCCTTAAATCTTGCATTGCTTCTTGTTGAAAACTACACTAGTGACCCAACCATAACTGAAATGGTGGATAACCGGGAGATCTGGATTATCCCCATGGTGAACCCTGATGGACGAGAGGCAGGCACTCGATATAATGCCCATGGTGTCGATTTGAATAGGAATTATGGGTACATGCCTGAAAGCGCAACACCGTATTCAGAGCCGGAGACGTGTGCGATGCGAAGCAACGCACTTGAGAACAACTTTGTCCTATCGCTATCGTTCCATTGTTCAGGCGATATCGTCAATTATATCTGGAATCATAAAACCCAACCTGTGCCAGATAATCCTGCTGTTGTCTTTCTCTCTGAGCAGTATGGATCTTATAACGGGTATTGGGTCGTGGAAGGTTATGATTGGTACCAGACCTTAGGTGATTGTAATGATTTTAGTTATGGTTGCCGGGGTGATATTGACTGGACCATTGAAGTGCAATCCTCTGGTGAAGAACAAGCGTGGAACTACAACCGGGATGCGATGTTGGAGATTATCGATGCCGCTGACATGGGGTTGACTGGTGTGGTGACCAATGCAAACAACGGTCAACCGATTCCAGCGACCATCTGGGTTGAGGAGGCGTTTTGGCCTTGTTTCGCTGACCCTGAGATCGGAGATTACCATAAGATACTTTTACCAGGTAGCTACATAGTCCATTATCAAGCCAATGGTTTCCAGGAAGAGGTTTTTTCTGTTGATATTGAATCAGATGAACCTACCGTATTAAACGTCGCACTTACCCCCTACCCACAATACTTTGCCTATCAAGTCACAACCTGTGCATACTATGCGCCATCTGATAATTATCAAAACAACCCTACTGAAGGGATCGCTTGTCTTGGAATCCCTGATGACAACTGCGCATCACTAGGTGTTGGTGGTTATATCATCCTTGATATGTATGATCAGATTACCGATGTTCCCGATGCGAATGACCTGAAGGTGTACGAAGGTGATTCGACGAGCGATGGATACCAAGTGTTGGTGTCAAGTGATTGGCAAGGGCCCTGGGTGTCACTCGGCTCGGGAATGGGAACTGCGGAGTTTGATTTAGCAAATGGTTCTGTTACCTCAGCACGGTATGTAAAAATCATAGATGATGGAAATGGGAATCCCTCGGAGACAAGACCAGCTGCTGATATCGATGCAGTGGAAAACTTTGCAGCCGCGAATCAAAACCAGCCTCCAACCAACCCTGCGCGGCCAGAAGGTCCAACGACTGGTGGAACCCATAAAGACTATATGTATACAACCACCGCAACTGATCCTGAATCTCAACAGATTTACTACCTGTGGTCGTGGGGTGATACCATGGGACCTTGGCTTGGTCCGTTTGATTCTGGTGCTCCTGCTTTGGCAACACATCAGTGGAACACATCCGGTGATTACTCCATAAAAGTGAAAGCAAAGGATGTGGATGGTGCTGAAAGTGGATGGTCAGATTCCATCACCATTCATATTGATGATTCTCCTCGTCTCGAGATCGATGAGATTACTGGTGGTTTTGGAAGTGTCACGGTCCAGATTACAAACACCGGTGCTGGGGATGCCGTTAATGTTAACTGGTCTATTTCTCTGCAGGGCGGCTTGGTTCTTCTCGGGCGGCAGACGACAGGGACTCTTCTGAAAGTTGTGCCTGGGTTTAGTCCTGAGATTCATACCGGATTTCTCTTCGGTCTTGGCAAGGTGACCATAGCGGTGTCTGTGGGTACAACTGAAAAAACCGTGTCAGCATTCCTTCTTGGGCCCTTTGTCATTATTAAACAATAGGTGTCTTTATCCATTCTTTCTTTTTCGTTCGTATGTTTTTTCCATTATATTTCTCATAACTAATAAATTATATCAGGGCTGGATGAGAAATTCATTTTCTACCTGGACGTGTATGTTTTTATGAGAGTATAAAGGGTTTTACATCTGGTTCTTTGGTTTTCATAGGGTCGATATGTATATAAATACGAATTTTGTTAGTGTTAGTTATAAGTAGAATACATATTAGGGGATATGAAGAATGAACTGGAAAAATGGAAAGAAGATAAGTATTCAAGCAAGTGTCGTACTGATTCTCCTACTTTCTGTAGGTGTTAGCGCGGTTCATCCAGCTGCTATTTCGACGGAAACGGAAGTTCTTACTGTAGAATCGATGTTTCATATCGGGGACGTGCCTTTTGTTACTGTGACTATCACACCACCTTCTCCGGTGTTTGGTCAACGTATGCTCGCAGGACAAACATATGCTACTGTGCAACTCCCTGATGAAGGTGTTACTACCGTGATTGGCGAAGCACAGCTGCCGACCATCTCTCGATTTCTTGAAATCCCGCAAGGGGCAAATCCTCAGCTTATTATCGAATCGGTTTCCTGGGAGACTGTTTCACTCGCATCATTAAATCTGCCATCCTTGGTGATCCCTGTTCAACCGTCGCTTATAAAAATTGAGGGAGCGACTGTTCCGTTTACCAAAGATGATGCGTTCTATGCAAGGGATACATCTCTGCCTACTTCGATTGCAACAGTGAATACGCTTGGGGAGTTGCGAAGTCGACAAATCGCGTTCCTGCAGGTTTCCCCGGTGCAATATAATCCGGTGTCTGGTGAACTGCGGGTGATGACCCAGTGTGTGTTACGCATTGACCTACCCGGGAGCGATTTTGTGAAGACCGCTGAGAAGATCGATCGCTATACCACTCCGTCGTTTGAGCAGTTGTTTGAAACGTCGTTTATTAACTATGGTTCTTTGCAGGGAACTACACAGATGGGGCCGAAGCAAGAAGGATATCTCATCATCGTTGATGATGACTTCGTTGATGCAATTACACCATTGGCTGACTGGAAGGATTCAAAGGGATTCGATGTCACAGTTACATTGACATCTGAGATTTCCGGAGGTCCGACGAAAGAGAATATTAAAAACTACATCGTTGATGCGTATAATGCCTGGCCTGTCCCACCTGCTTATATCTTGTTAGTTGGTGATGTGGCACAGATCCCATCTTGGACTGGTTCAGATAGTGGTACTTGTACAGATTTATATTATGTGACCATTGATCAAGGGAACTATTTTGCTGATATTATCATTAGCAGGTTTTCTGCAGCTACGGCTCAACAAGTAACTACGATGGTTGAGAAGACCCTTTATTACGAGGAAGGTAATTTTGAGGATGACTCCTGGGTAAAAAAAGCAGCATTCATTGCCTCAAGTGATATGGGTGGAATGGCAGAAGATACTCATAATTATGTGATTGATTCGTATCTGACTCCTAATAATTATACCTGTGATAAAATTTGGGAATCGCAGGGCGGTGACACAGCAGATATTACAAACGCTTTAAATGGCGGAAGAAGTCTCTGTATTTATTCTGGTCATGGATATTCTGGAGGATGGGCTACTGGTCCTTACGATCAAAGTGATGTGGAAAACCTTCAAAACCAAGGAATGTATCCTTTTGTCTGTAGCCATGCATGTTCTACAAATCCATTTAGCCAATCTGAATGTTTTGGTGAAACATGGCTTCGGGTTGAGAATAAAGGGGGTATTGCTTTCTGGGGCGCTTCTGCTTCCACTTATTGGGATGAAGATGATATCTTAGAAAAGCGGATGTTTAAAGCATGGTGGGAGGATAATCTTGAGACGATTGGTGGTATGACCAACATGGGTTTGTATTATCTCTACCAAGAATATGGTGGTGGCGGTATGACGCAATACTATTTTGAAGCATATAATGTTCTTGGTGATTCCTCTGTTGAAATCTGGCGAGGTCAATCAAATGTCAATACACCACCAGCGATTCCTGATACGCCCGTTGGACCTGCAACCGGGGAAACCAACATTGAATATACCTTTACGACCAGCACGACCGATGCACAGAACAATGATGTGTTCTATATGGTCGCCTGGGGAGATTCAGTTAGCGATTGGCTTGGTCCCTATGCATCTGGAGAAACGGTCGCATTGACACACACCTGGGCTTTTCCTGGGGCGTATAGCGTTTCGGTGAAAGCCAAGGACAGTGAGGGATTGGAAAGCTATTGGTCAGATCCTACGTCTATCAGCATTGTTGCGGTGCCTCGTATTGAGATCGGGAACATTACCGCTAGTTTTGGGGGTGTCTTTGCACAGATAAAGAACGTTGGGGCTGGGGATGCGACCAATGTTGACTGGTCCATTTCTCTTGATGGAAAGATGGTTTTCCTCGGAAAGGAGACAACCGGTACCTTTACCAAGATTGTGCCCGGGTTTGGCCCAAGAGCAAAAACAGGTTTTGTGTTCGGGTTCGGCCGGGTTGATATCCTTGTCACGGTCGGTGATATAGAAAAAACAGCGACCGCTACATTGGTCGGGCCGTTTATCTTGAATGTAAAATAAACCCTCCCTTTCTTTTTTTTTTGTTTATTTTTTTTGTATTTTCATATATGTACTATATATAAAGAAGTTTTTTTTCTTTTTATTGGGATGGTCGCTTCTGTTATTATTTCCTGTATAAAAAATGATTTCTAACAAGATTAATATATAATGATTGGAGGAAAGCATAGGTGATGTATCCATATGGTGTTTTCTGCAGAAGTGATATTTCAATTCATTTTATTTAATTTTAAATATTAATATATATATCTGGTGCGAAACATTTATTAAGACCATACGCATTTAAGAAGAGTAAGGCGAGGTAAAATTTTATGAAAGCAAAACATAGTGTATGGAAAAATAAGCTAGCGAAGACTATGTCTCTAGTGACAGCGATCCTCGTTGCTGCCCTATTTTTTGGTACGGCAGCAGGTGCAGGAATCGCTCACATTAGTACACCGACAGAAAAAACCAATATTAATACAACATCTAAAGTAGATGTTTCTAGTGCTAATAATGGTGTTAGCATAGGTAGAGCACCACAGACTAGCGCACCTAATTTGGTAAAAACTCCATTTCAAGGTGAGCCATTCTATGAGCCATTCTATGCAGTAAATGATGGGAGTGATATGTTCTGTTCTTTCGAACCAAGCGCCCCAGGAACATTTACTAATATCGGCCCAGCAACACCAACCGGATTCATTCAAAACGCCGCTTCTGTACTAGATGTCTATTGGGTTATTGACCAATATGGGACCCTTTACACCGTTGATGTAACAACTGGTGCTTTTACAACAGTCGGTCCTACTGGTGTAACTGATACAATGGGTTTAGCGTATGATGATACAACCAGTCAAATGTTTATGACCGCTGGAACTTATACCAACGGAAACCTCTATGAAGTTGATATGGGCACTGGACAAGCAACCCTTATTGGAAACATGGGTGCCACTGGTTTTGCAATGATTAGTATTGTTTGTGACAATGATGGCCAATTATATGGGGCCGAAATCGTTACAGCTGGTTCACCAGGCATATTCTATTCAATTGACAAAACCACGGGTGCAGCAACACAAATTGGAAGTGTTGGTTTCAGTATGAACTATGGACAAGATATGGAATATGATAAGGATAACGATATCCTTTACTTCTGCGCATTTAACTATGATACATTTATGGCAGAATTCCGTACCATAGATAAAACCACTGGTATGTCAACGTTCGTTGGTAACTTACCTGATCAAACAACAGGATTTGGAATCCTTTACGAGTCCCAAACACCATTAGATCATGATATCTCAGTATCAAGTATCATGAAACCAGCCACTGGGAACGCCGCACCGATCGACCCAATCGTCAAAGTGAAGAACAGCGGATTGAACACCGAATACAATGTGAACATCCAGTTGGAAATCGGCAAAGAACAAATCACTGGGACCCTTGAGGATTTCGAGGCAACCGATGGTGGGTATACGCATTTCCCAAAGACGATTGACGCCTGGGAATATGGAGTACCAACATCCGGGCCAATGGCTGCGCACTCTGGTTCAAAACTCTGGGCGACCATCCTTAGCGGGAACTACCCGAGCAGCATGTGGTGTGGCCTTGTCACCCCTGCGTTCGTCGTGCCGACTGGTGCAGGTTTTTCATTCTGGCACTGGTATAACTTTGAGAACAGCTGGGATGGCGGTAACGTCAAGATCAGTACCGATGGCGGAACAACGTATACACTTATCACCCCAATCGGCGGGTATCCTGGGTTTATGAACTCCAACCCCTATATGACTGGTCAAGCTGCATATACGGGAAATGGGAACGGCTGGAAGAAAGCTGAGTTCGACCTGTCTGCTTATGAAGGGATGAGTGTCATAATCATGTGGGAAACCGCAAGTGACTCGTCTATCAACTATCCTGGGTGGTATGTCGATGATGTCGGCTTTACTATCACCAGCTGGGTGAACGTCTATGACCAAACCGTCACCATCTCAAGCATCGCACCTGATGAGGTTATTGAAGTTGCGTTCCCTGAATGGACACCAGCAGACCTGGGTCTAGTAGAGAACTCGAACATCAACTACTTTGCAGAGGCGACAAACCTCTTCGCAGATGAAAACATAAACAACGATTACAAAGCAAAACCATTCACCCTGCATTTCGGATATTTCAATGATGTGAAGGTCAACGCGATCAACTCACCGGTCAACGGACTCGCTGCTCCACAGACACCTGAAGTAGTCATTGAGAACGTCGGACAGTTCGACCAAAGCGCCAATGTCAACATGGTCATCAGCAAGAGAGAGTATGGTTCCGAATGGAAAGTGTATAACCCGAATGGTGGAAACACCTGGGTACGAGACACCTTGGGTCCACGAACCGGTACTGGCTGTGCAAAGTGTACCTATGAGTACACCGCAGAACTGAACGATGACTGGCTTGCAACCCCTGGAAACGTTGTCGCTCCTGGCGGAGTGTTCAGCTTCTGGGTCCACGGATACACCTACAACGATGATCACTACCACGTCTACATGTCAACAGTCGGTAACACCATTGATGATTTCCTTGCAGGAACTGAGCTATACTCAGGCATTGCTCCTCCAAGCACCTACACCTATCAATCCTTTGATTTGTCCGCATACGAGGGACAAACTGTGTACTGTGCTATTTTCTACGATGGGAACTACGCCTGGTACATATGGGTCGATGATGTCACCTTACCAGATGGGACCTTTGAAGGATTTGAAGGAACAATCTTCCCACCCATGCTTGTGACCTTGATCCCTGAGTACGATGCGACCACAACCGTTGATATCGCAGCTGGAGAAACCATTAACGTCAGTTTACCATTGTGGACGCCAGCAGATCTGCCCTTTGCAATGAACATTGACTACCAAGCTGATGTCGAAGTCACCTTAAACGGATTTACACCGATCTGGAACTACGGGTTCGAAGAAGCCTGGATACCAGCAATACCTCCAGGACCTCCCGTGTTCCCACCAGCAGGATGGAGCATCTATAACGTCAACACAGGAAACGCCTGGGTACAATCCAGCACAGGAATGCGCACTGGCTCATATTGTGCAAAATGCACCTATGACTACGCTGTACAACCAAACGATGACTGGTTGACCACAAAAGGAACCGTTGTCGCACCTGGCGGAGTATTCGACCTTTGGGTTGATACTTACGACTACCAAGACGACGAATACGAAATCTACATGTCTACCACTGGAAACACCCCGGCTGACTTCCTCGCAGGAACAATGCTTGCTGGTGTATACTATCCAGTACCAGGTGTCTACACTCAATACACCTTTGACATGTCCGCATACGTTGGAATGACGGTCTACTTTGGTATCAGATACACTGGTTACTACGCGTGGTATATCTGGGTCGATGATGTCACCTTCCCAGATGGATCCTTCGAAGGATTCGAAGGAGGAACCCCTGGTGTACCTGGACACTGGCCAAGTTTCAATCAATACGTCTACGGAACCACAACCGACCAATGGGGCCAAGTCACATCTGGTACATCCCCAACCTGTACACCACCAGAAGGAACCTACATGGCTCGATACAACTCCTATAATATCGCCTCAGGAAACGCCGCCGAACTCGATGGCACCGTCCTAGTAGACTTTAGCACAGCCACCCAAATGAAGTTCAAGATGATGCATGACACTGGTTATTCCGGCAATACTGACGTCATCTACCCACTCTTATCAGCAGATGGTGTGAACTTCTGGTATGACGGCACTGCATTCTACCGGTATGATGGAACAACCGGCTGGAACGAAGAAACCATGGACTACAGTGTCTTAATTAACTATTTAGGTGGTCCTGGTTACTACTACATTGGATTCTACGCAGTATCCGACTACGGGAACAACATGTTCATCGATGATCTCAGTGTATCAATCGCTTCAGACATTCCCGATGGGAACCCCGCGGACAACACCATGAGCAAGATGTTCACCTTAAGCTACGAACACGATGCGGGAGTCGTTGCAATAACCGAATGGCCACAGGGCGACGCACTACGGGACATAATCTGGGATAACTACGCCGATGATGGAACCGGAAGTGCACTTTCCTCACAGCTTGATATTGTGTATCCATTCAACTCACAGTGTGCTGATGACTTCCAGTTTACAGCAACAATGGATATCCAAAGCGTACACTGGTGGGGTGCATTCTGGGGTGGTTCTGTCTATCCAAACCCAGTTGAGTTCAATGTGATCTTCTATGCAGATGACGGCTCAGGGACTATGCCGACTGGCGCTGGGATGGACGACCCGACATCAACCGCACTTGCAGTCTACAACTTCCCCGAAGTCACTGGTGTCTCCTATGGAACCAACAAGTACGAATATGACGTCGCACTCGTCCCGGTTTTCGTCGCAGATGCTGGTGTGAAATACTGGATTGCCATCCAGGAAGTTGCACCGTTTGCAACAGACGGACAGTGGGGCTGGTCAACAAATGGTGCCAACCCTGAACAACTCAGTGGGCCTGTGCAGGGATTCCCCTTATTAGGGACCGCGTACTGGACTCCAACTACCTATGGTGATCACGCCTTCCAAATCAGCGGAGAGGAACATCAGAGTGGCGGTGGAGGCAACCCCGAACCAGGGACCTACGAGATCGCTGGTATCATCCAGAACCTTGGTTTCACCTATACTGAGGTTGATATACCCGTGAACGCCCAGATAACCAACGATACTGGTGTTGTCGTCTATGACGAGACTATTATCGTCGCAGGTCCTCTTGCTCCTGGCGCAATGGCCGCAGTCGCTTTCCCGGACATCACGATTCCTTGGGAAATCGCAGCGGAGGGTGACTACAAGCTGACCATGAAGACGGTACTACCTGGCGATGACAAACCGAACAACGACAAAATGACCCAGACCTGGATTATCCAGATCCCCGACACGGAACCACCGGTCACCGAGGTAGCCATCGCGGGAACCATGGGACAGGAAGACTGGTATGTCAGTAGCGTCACCGTGACCCTGATGCCAGTTGATTTCAAGTGGCCTGTGGGCATCAACTACACCACGTATAAGGTCGATGACGGTGATTGGTTAATCTACGAGACACCGTTTGTTGTTGACACCGATGGAGAACACACCGTTTACTTCTACTCCGTCGACCTAGCCGAGAATGTTGAGGAAGAACAGAGTGTCAGCTTCAAGATCGACAAGACCGCACCGGTCATCAACACCTACACCGCGACAGCACTCAACGCCATGAAAAACAAATGGTTACTCGAATGTGACGCTGAGGACGCAACCAGTGGTATCGTGCTTGTTGAGTTCTACGCTGATGACGCCTTAGTCGGAAGTGTCACTGCAGAACCCTACGAGTTCGAAGTAGATGGTAAGATAAAAACCACACAATGTATCGTCTACGACGAAGCAGGCAACTCAAAGATGAGCGACCTTGTAACCGCATACTCGTACGAATCCCAGCAGTACAATCTGTTCCAACAGAAGATACTGTAAGGACAGCAACACAACGAAAACGGAGTGAATTATCCTTCACTCCCCTCTCTATCTTTTTTTTTTCTTTAGTGTTTTCTGATTTCTTTTCTTTTGAAATGCTTTTTTGCTTGGCAAATATCCTTTTGAGAAGATCACCGCAAAGGTTTCTTTTCATACTTTTGTTTATAAAAATAACATCCTTAAAAAACACGGTTTTTCTCCTAGGATTCTCTCCAGGTACCCTCTCCTCTCGTATATAAAAACGATTCATTATTCAGGTGGGTAAAGCATATATACTGTGTTATCATTAATATTGAGTAGTATTAGAGATAGGGGAAACATTATGAAGAATGGAACAAAACAGAAAGGTAACGTAGGCAAGTTAGGTGTCGTTTTTGTCATTTGCTTTGCAATGATCATGACATCTGCAGTAACATTTGTTGGGAATGCATCCAAACTCGATCAGCTGATGCTGAACAGTCGAATGGTCTATACCTTTGATTTTCAAGAACCAACCCTTCAAACAAAAAGCGCGGACTATACGACGATGACTCTCCCTGGATGTCTGACTGTGGGAAAAACAGCAGGCGACCCAGCGGTACCAGTAAAAATAGTTAGTTTGCTTCTTCCACCGAACAAAACAGTCTCACGGATCAATGTGCTTGGAACACCAGTGCTTTTGAATACAGAGGATATCGATCTGACACAAAAACCCATGTTCCCGCAACAACGGTCTGTTCCTTTTGGCAGTGATGAGCCTTATGAGTTTATCATGAACTCGAATGTGTACACCTCAGATGCGTATTATCCGACGACCCGGTATGCTGACTATGCAGTTGGCTATTCTCATGGATATGCGATTCTTTCTTTGAGCCTGAATCCGGTTCAATACAACCCGGTGCAGGGAAGCCTTGTCTATTATCCGAAGATGACGGTCACTATCAGCTTACAACCACAAAGTACCCCAAACCAGTTTTATAGCAAGAATCCTGCTGATATAACCTATGTGCAATCCTTGGTTTTAAACCCTGGGATTACGCAGCTGTATGAGATAAGTGATATACCGACGTTTGAGTACCCTGGAGGGCTCTGTGACCCAAGTGGGAATTATGATTATGTGATTATTACCACGACGCAGAACGGGCTTGATTATTGGGATACGACTGGTTCAACACCATATAACTGGGAAAGCCTTATGGATCATCATGCGGCTGATGGACTCTCCTGTACCCTGGTGACTGCTGAAGATATTGACGCATGTGCTGATTACCAAGGGACCAGTCCCTTCAATGATAAGCAAGCTCACATCCGTGAGTTCTGCAAGGATGCCTATGAGGACTGGGGAACACGATACATCCTTGTCGCTGGTGACTCTGATACGATACCTGCTCGGCAGTTTTACTATTCTTATGAAGGTAATTTCGACTCTGATGTGTACTGGAGTAACCTTGATAATGATTTCAACAACGATCATGATGCTCAATGGGGCGAATCAGGCGATAACGGATACGATCTGTACGCGGAGATATACATTGGACGTATCACCTGTGATATCCCTCAGGATGTCTCAAACTGGTTGACGAAAAGCCTCTATTATGCAGGGAGTACTGATTGTGATTATTTGGATAATGCTGGATTCTTTGCCGGGTCCCTCGGATTTCCTGGAATCCAAGGTGATGACTTCATTGATTATAGTGCAATAAAAGGGACTACTGATTATTTAGGAACAGATCCTGATTATAGTGGTCCTTATCCAACCTGGCTTGGTTTCCTGTACGGTTTTGAGACCTGGAATGAGGTAAACCCTGGAAACCAATTTAACCTGACGGTAAAAATAACCAGTGAAAACCCAAATCCTGGTTGGTCTGGTGGAGGAACGAATGCATTTAAAAACGCTGTCAACGATGACAAAGTGACTCTCATTAGTTGCGTTGCTCATGCAAATGAACATATGTCTATGGATGTTTATGATGATGAATGGGAAAGCGACTATACGAACACAAAACCATTCTTCCTTTCAGATTACGGCTGTCATTGTGGAGATTTTGATGCAACAGATGACGGTGTCATCGAATCGATGTTGTTCCATTCAGATACAGAACTTGCCTTTGGCGTTGTCTACAACACTGCGTCAGGATGGGGACAATTTTATTGCACGAACTCAAGTAGTGCACATCAACAGAAATTATTCTGGGATTACTTCTTTGACATGGAGAACAACTCTCAGAGTTACGGCAACTGGCAATTTGGAAAAGGACATGCCTGGTCAAAAGATATGATGGCTCCCATGATCAACTGGGGTGAGTATCAAGAATCGCGTAGTACCATAGGCTGTTGTCTCCTCTTTGGTGATCCAGCGCAACAACTCAAATCTCCAACTCCCAGTGATGCACCGGTTAAACCGACAAAACCAGTTGGTCCGACACTTGGAATATGGAATGTGGAGTACACCTACACCAGTAGCACCACTGATCCCAATACTGATCAAATCTATTATCTGTTCGACTGGGGCGACGGCCAAACCAGCGGATGGCTTGGACCATTTGACTCTGGAGTGGTAGGTGTTGGATCGCACGTTTGGACTGAATTAGGAACCTACGATGTCAAAGTAAAGGCACGAGACGTCTGGGGTGCGGGAAGCAAATGGTCAGATCCATTGGCGGTCACCATCACCGATAACAACATACCAACTATCCCTGAGGTCACCGGTCCTGCCGAAGGAGTACCAGGCGATGAATACCTCTATAATTTCGTATCAGAGGATCTTGATGGCCATACCGTCTCTTATTTCGTTGACTGGGGTGATAACACGACCTCAGGATGGCTTGGTCCTTATATTCAAGGTACCATGATCCATCTGACACATTCATGGTCTGAGACAGGCACCTACATCGTCAAAGCAAAAGCAAAAGACCAAATGGACGGGGAAAGTGACTGGGGCACCCTTACGTTCGTCGTACCATTCGAAGTCGGCTTCAACAGTGCAACCCAGCAATTCATCACAAGCCTCCTGCTTCGTCAGGGTAACAATAATTAAAGACCAAAAGAACAAAAACCAACCCTTTTTTTTTTTTTTTTTTTTTTTTTTTTTTTTTTTTTTTTTTTTTTTTGATTATTATTGTTAAATTACATCACGTAATATTCTTCTAAAAATATGATATTTTTTTCTAACATAAGAGGAGCATAATCTCGCTTCCCCGGATGAGAAAAGATAGTTCGAGTCAAGATATACTTTGCTTTATGCATAGCATGTCCTTTTAGTTAGAAGATGATCTCACAATCTTGCTTTGAGCCTCATGAATTCTATATTTAATCACATTCTTTTCCCCAGTATAGGTATTGATTTTCTTCTCCGATAAGGATTATATTCTGAAATATTTTTTACTCTGAAACAGATAGATTATATCAAATAAGTTATGAAAAATCAAAAAAATTCCTTGACGTTCTTAACACCCTTTAAGCGCGAAGTCCCCAAACTTTAATTTGGTTGTTGAATCGTGTCATTTTTTGTATAGAAATTGATTTACTCCATTGTTTGGTCACCAAAGGCACAGCTTTTAACCATAAACAACTCAAGAAAATACTCAAGGAGTGTGACTTGCTTCGAGTCGACATCGTTCTCGGAAATGAAGGAGGCGACACCAGGAATTGTTTCAATAAAATTACTAATCATGGCTCAATCCCCGGAATCAAAATCCGGAAGAACGCATCAAGAAAAGCACATGATTGCCAAAGCAGACGAAAGGCAGTAAAGGCCTAACAGCAAGATATCGAAAGCTGGAAAATAAAAAGTTCAAGCAACAATGCGTTGTGTTGCAGAAGCAATATTCTCCGCGACGAAACGACGATTCGGAGAATATTTCTTCAGCATAAATGCTCGATTCAGAGCTGTAGAAATATGGCTGAGAAGTATCCTATGGAATGTGCTTATCTACTCGAGGTGAGAATTATTACACAAAGCATCTTCTCGTCGAAGAATCTGGGTTTACAAAGATACAGTATCGGATTGTATGCATGAAAAGAAAAGAAAGAAAAAAAGGAGTGGTGTTTATTTCACTCCAAGGACGAATGGCCCGAAGACAAAACCGCTGACGGTGGTATTGACTGCGACTCCTTCGTCACAGGTTGCTGACACGATAATCGTCGTCTTGCCAAATCCAAGGACGAGGGAAGGTTTTACGATGCGTTCCGAACCGCTCTCCAGACCAGGGATAGTCCCGGTGGTTGTTTTCCCTGCAAGGATCAGACCGCCATCAAGGGTGATAGACCAATCGATGTGAGTCAGAGCGATTGGTCCGTTGTTGGTGAGGGTTGCCTTGAGACCAAATCCACCAGCAACCGCAATCCCTAAAGCGGGTGCTTCACTGATGGTGATTTCATAAGTCGCAGTGTCGCTCTCCTGGTTATAGACATCATGTGATGTGACTTTGATAAGGTAAGTCCCTGGCGTTGTCCAGGTGTGAGTCACCTCAACAGGCACACCAGAGGCAAACGGTCCTACGCAGATTTCCCCGGTGTCATCGCTCCAATTCGCACAGTAGAAGACATTGTCTCCATCAGGATCAACGGAAGAAATTGTGAAGGTGTAGGTAACATCCTCTACCCCTGTTGTTGGACCCTGGATGGTTGGTGCTGATGGCGGGTCATTCTCGTCGCCTGTTGGGAGAACCGCGATGCATTCGTCGGAGTAATACGCGTTGAACGGGTTACCTGATGGTGGATCGGAATACCCTGCGTGAGCCTCATCATCAAAGACCGCAAGAATCACCTGGAGGTTATCCATGGTGACATCCGGGTAACCAGCAGCAGATCCACTCCACGTGAAAGAATCAGAAATCGCGTCATCCGCAGGGATGTCAATAACAATGTTTTTTGCCATATCAATCAGGGCATGATGATACGGGTTCCCGGAGTAATCATCCCATCGTGATTCTAGTTCCTGGACATAAATCCTTAATTTTCCAGGGTAATTGGTTGCCTCATTGTTTTGAACACTGTAGGTGATCTGCATCTGAGCGTTTCCAAGCCAAGCAGCCGAGAGTGTTGCTACAAGATCAGGTACGACACGTGCACCAGCTGAATTGAGGTAAGTAACAAATGTTCCCTGGCTTGTTCCGGGATATGCAAACATACCAGCATCCCAATAGGATGTCGGCACATACTTTGGATTAAACTCATTGAACCGTGCTGCAGCATCAGTGTTTTTATCATCCACGAGTTCTGTGTATTCGAAATCATACGTGCCTTGTCCGTAGATCGTATGCCAGGCTGCATTCGATGCCGGGCAGCTGGGACACCAGGTGGCAGTACCGACCTCGACGAGCACGGTGTGGGTATAGTCTTTTGGTCCTAGGTTGGTATTTTTTTCTGCGTCGTTTGTTTGGGCAACAGCTCCAATGACGGTACACAATAAGATACCGACTATACAGATTGGTAGAATCTTTTTCATATTAATTCCCCTATATACTTAATAACAGTCTTTATATAAAGATATTGCTACTCTTCGGAATATTATATTCTCATTGATTTTTTATAATTTTATATAAAACAGATAAAAATATGAGCGAATATGTGAAAAATATATCAGTTTTTGCGTAATTTCATTCTAAAAGCAATGTAATATTTTTAATCGCTGCGATCCTTCGTAATTGAATGCATAAAACATGATAGATCTCTCATATCGAACTATAGGATGGAATGTTATTCTGAGGATTGAAAACTGATGGAAAATGACGATTAGAAGAATGAATTACTTATTGGTCCTCTTCTCAGAACAGCGGTTCCATATAATATTTATAAAATTATTTTAATATTATTAATCCTGTTGTAATTTTCATCAAAAGTTTTAATAATGCCAGCGACATTATTTTCTAATGGAGGTATACTCAAAATGAATCTACTGAATAATATATTAAAAGTAAAAAAGCAGGTATCCGTAGTCATTTGCATTCTTCTAACGATGACTGCATTAACCACAGCAACAACCATATCGAACCAAGGTCTCTATACAATGGATAGCGATCATCTGAACTACACCTATACATTTAAGGAACCGACCATAAAATCCATCACCGCGGACAATACCTTGTATTCCGAAATTCAAATGCAAGGGTGCCTCAATTTAGGAAAACAAGCAGGTGAACCAACCCTGCCCGTGAAATTTACACAACTTCTTTTACCATATGGAACAACAGTTGATTCAATTTCTGTTGAAGGAAATCGCGTTCAATACAACGTTCAAGGTATTGATTTGATTTCACAACCTATTATGCCATATCAAAACGAAGTCCCAATCGGAATGGATATACCACAAGAATTCCTCATCAATGAGGACCTATACGCATCCAATCAACTCTATCCAACCACAAACCATGGGCCATACAATATAGGATATTCTCATGGTTATACGATTATGGATATTTCGTTTTCACCCGTACAATACATCCCCTCCACCGGACAAGTATATTACCACCCGGAAATGACACTTACCATCAACCTAAAACAACGTGATGATATCAATGTCTTCTTCCGCAACACTCCTGAAGATACGCAATGGGTTCAATCATTGGCCTCTAACCCAGAGATCGCTGATACCTATCTTGGTGCACCAATCTTTGAGTATCCTGGAGGACTGTGCGATCCAGCTGATAACTATGATTATGTCATCATTACAACCACCCAAAATGGACTTGACTACTGGGATACCACTAGCTCTACGCCCTATAACTGGGAAAGCCTCATGGATCATCATGAAGCCCAAGGACTTACTTGTACCCTGGTGACTGCCGAGGAAATCGATGCGTGTGCTGATTACCAAGGCACCAATCCCTTCAATGATAAACAAGCCCATATCCGTGAGTTCTGTAAAGATGCATACGAGGACTGGGGAACAAGTTACATCCTCATCGGCGGTGACGGAGAGTCGAATTACATTCCCGCTCGTGACATGGATTCAAGTTACGAAAATGATATTGATGCAGATATTTACTGGAGTAACCTTGATAATAATTTCAATGCAGATTCAGATTCATATTGGGGTGAAGAAGGAGACCTTGGCTTCGATTTATACTCAGAACTCTATCTTGGTCGTCTCACCTGTGATACCCCTCAGGATGTCTCCAACTGGATGACAAAGAGCTTCTACTATGCGCAAAGCACCGATTATGATTATATAGAGAACGCAGGGTTTTTTGCTGGTACAATGGGTTGGACTGCACAGGGAGATGATTTCATTGATTTCTGTGCGATAAAAGGAACAAACAATTGGTTAGGTCCTGACCCAGATGAACATGGTGTGTATCCAACCTGGCTTGGGTTCCAATATGGTTTTGAGACCTGGAACGCGGTGAACCCCGGAAATCAATTCAACCTTTCGGTGAAATGGACATCGGAAAATCCGAATCCTGGCTGGGGTGGAGGAGATGCCATAGGCCATTTCAGAGATGCCATTAATAGTGATACCGTCACGATAATTAGTGCTACTGCTCATGCAAATCCTTCGCTGTCCATGGATGTATACGACACAGAATGGGAAAGTAACTATCATAATACCAAACCATTCTTTGTTACCGATTTCGGCTGTCATTGCGGTGATTTTGACGCTGCCGATGATGGCGTCCTCCACTCTATGTTATTCCATTCGGATACCGAACTTGCGTTTGCTTGCGTATACAACACCTGTTACGGCTGGGGATCCTTCACTAGCACCAATTCATCAAGCGCCATCCAGATGAAATCCTTCTGGGATTACTTCTTGGACATGGAGAACAACTCTCAGAGTTATGGGAACTGGCAGTTTGGAAAAGGACATGCCTGGTCAAAGGACACAATGGCGCCAACCGTAAACTGGTCATGGAGTGCAGCGCCAGGAAGTTATCGAGCAGTTATCCAGGGATGCACCTATTTTGGTGACCCTGCCCAGGAATTCAAATCACCATCACCCAGCGACCCGCCAGCTCAACCGACAAAACCTGTTGGCTCGACCCTGGGCATCTGGAACGTCGAATACACGTACTCCAGCAGCACCACTGATCCCAATGCTGATCAAATCTACTATCTTTTTGATTGGAACGATGGAACCACAAGTGGATGGCTCGGACCATTTAACTCTGGGGCAGTAGGTATTGGATCGCACATGTGGACAGAGTTAGGAACCTACAACGTCAAAGTAAAGGCACGAGACGTCTGGGGTGCGGGTAGCATATGGTCAGAATCATTGACCGTTACAATCACAGATAACAATCTACCCTCGGTCCCTGAGATCACCGGTCCTGCAGAAGGAAAACCCGGGAATCCATACCTGTTCAATTTCCTTTCCGATGATCTCGACGGTCATACTATCTACTATTTCGTCGACTGGGGAGACAATACCACATCAGGTTGGGTCGGTCCCTACGTCTCAGGCACACAGATACATTTGACGCACACCTGGACTGAAAAAGGAACGTACAACGTCAAAGCAAAAGCAAAAGACTCAATGGATGCAGAAAGCGATTGGGGCACCCTTGAAGTGGTGATGCCATTCGAATACGAATTCTCTTTTAGTGTATTCCTGCAGCACCTCTTTGAAAAATTCCCTAACATGTTTCCGGTCCTACGACACATTTTGGGGTACTAAACCCCTTCTCTCTTTTCTTTTTTTTATTAAAAAATATATTAAACAGAACTATACATTAAAGAAAAACTATGCATTTCTTTAAGACGACTTTTATAGAAGCTGACGATAATTTTTATTCTATCGGAAATGAGGGAGAATCCGTTCGTCTTTTCTGATGTTTACACTCAATACAGAGAGAATGTCGGTGTTCATAACATCGTTCACAGACAAGACGCCCGCACAGATGACAGGTACACATGATCCCAGGTCGTCCACAGATATCACAGAGTCCGACGACGTCAGCCATCAGTCATCACTTCCCTAGTAAAAGTAATTTTTTCCGTAGTTCTTCAAGAGGCATTTCGGTGATTACCAATGGGATGTTTTCCCGTTCTGCAAGCTGTACTGCAAGCGGATCAATCCCGCCTGGTTTATGATATACTACCAGAGATGGTTTGACCGGGTGGATACGAATCGCGATCATCGGACTTCTACCGAACTGTATTTTTGTAAAAATCAACGCTCGCTCCGTACTCCATCCATAGAGATTCGGATAGTTGGTGGCGGTCAATGTTTTAATCGTCTCAATACCGTCGATAAGAGTAAATCCTTTCACAGACCTGTCAAGGTTGATGCTTGGGGCGGTCACAACCCTTCCATCGATTTCCTTGATGAGTTTTTCCATGGGGATCGCGTAGGGGTACTCCATGATGTCGATGATACCATCTTGTGTTTTTACCATGAATTGATATTGCTGGATGACGGTACCACCGTGTTTCTTTTCATCGATTGCCAGAAAAGCGTTGACGATTTTTTTCACGGAATGAATCCCTGGGGATTTTCTTCTACCCGATTCATAGTCGCTGATCACGCTTTGGGCTAGCCCAAGATATTTGGCAAGATCTGCTTGTGCGATGTTAAACGTTGTTCGCCATTTCCGCAGCGTTTCCCCTGGTTTTGGGCTCAGGGTGATTTCGCCTGCGATTTTTTCTGCTAATACTTCTTTGACGCCCATACGTTCCCAACGTCTATATTGACTGTCGATATATATATCGACAATATATTAATACGTTTCCCTTAAGAAAAAATCATCAAAAAGAAAGAAAAAAGGAAAAATTAGGTTCCTGGATTGTATTTAAAAACCCATTCGGTGAACTGCTCCCCCGAATCGATGTTCACCTCGACGTTCCCCGCGTTGATTTCGTTTTTCCCATCATTGTCACAATCTCCAACGCAGACGACCGCCATCCACCCAAACGTAGGAAGCACAGCTTCTTCGACATACGTTGTCCCGTTCCATTGAAGGATATGCGTCGCACCAGCCCCTGCGCACACCTCGTTCAGGCCGTCATCATCGGTGTCCCCCACATCGATTCCTTCAATGACTGGATCTCCGCCTGCCCAGGTGATATCAAACTGGATCGGATATCCGGTCCCATTCCATTTAAAGATTGTAATCCGCGGGTTGTAATAACTCAGGAGGATTTCTGCCTTCCCATCATTATCGCAGTCCTTACAGACAATTCCAAACGGTGAGATTTGCCCGTATGTTTTATAGATCTGTGTCGGGATGAACTCCTCGTTTTGGGCATCCCAGTTCAACACCATGACCTTATTTTGATAGGCGCAAACGATTTCGTTTTCCCCGTCTTCATCGACATCGCCAAGCCCCGCCATATAGACATACCCATTGACATCAGGATCTTTCCATTCCGCTACTTTTTTCAAAAAGAGTCCGTTCCATCGAAACACCGTAATCTCTGCAACTGGGCTGTCTTCTTGCCATCCAGGCCCACCACTTAAAATCAACTCATTTTTCCCGTCATTGTCGCAATCTCCAATGAGACAATCAGCACTTCCTCCGTTGTTGTTAAAAATATAGGGGTTTATCCCAATCAGCCAATATCTAAATGCGAAGTATCGATAGATGGTGGTAAACCAGGTAGCCGCGATTTCATTTTTCCCATCGTTTGTCACATCCCCGATCGCCATCCCACCAGCATCACAATGAATATAGGGATACAATGGTGGATGAATGGCACGAACCTGCGTGTACGTCTGCTGGTTCTCATTCCATTTCATAACACGGATGGTACAATCCCTCCCGCTGATGAGCAGTTCATTCTTACCGTCATTATCGCTATCCCCAATTGGTTGTGGCCCTTGATAACGAGCATCTGAACCAGGATTGTTCCCATACTCCATCATCCATTGGATCTCATAACTTCCACGAGCCGTCTGAGCTGATGCTTTTCTATCTGATTTTCCATCATCCAATGCGCGGGTCATCCCAAAGCTGCCTATCAATACCAAAACAATTACGAATAAACATGGAATTAATTTCTTCATAGTACCCCTACTATATTCAAGGCCGCATCTCCTTATAAATATATCGTTTTTCATAAAAACAACATTCATAATACAGAACAATTTGTCTTGTAGGAAGATAAAACTTTATACCTTTTGTCCATTCCAGACCAGTCAAGACCTATGACCGAATCGACCATGCAAAAGGAATACGACTTACAATTCTTTCATACCCACGGATTTCAAAGAAAGAAATGCAAGGCATGTGGGGATTACTTTTGGTCGCTTGATCCACAGACTGAGTTCTGTGGCGATCAACCTTGCGTAAAATTTAGCTTCATTGGAAATTCACTTGCAAAAAAACCATTGACACTTGCAGAGGTACGAGAAGGTTTTCTCTCATTTTTCGAAACACATGGTCATTCACGACTCCAGTATCCAGAAACAGGACAACGCTGCCCCGTCGTTGCCCGATGGCGTTCCGATATTTATCTTACCATCGCCTCGATAGCAGATTTTCAACCCCATGTGACATCAGGGATAGTTCCTCCCCCAGCAAACCCTTTAGTGATATCGCAGCCATGCATTCGGCTCAACGATCTTGATGAGGTAGGAAAAAGCGGTCGACATCTGACTACCTTTGAAATGATGGGCCACCATGCTTTTAATAAAAATATCGACGAAATCTACTGGAAAGAAGAAACAGTCGCATACTGCGATGAGTTTTTCAGAAAAAAAATCGGTATACCCCGAGAGGCAATCAATTACAAAGAACAGCTCTGGATAGGTGGAGGAAATGCAGGACCTTGTGTTGAGGTCCTCGCAGGTGGATTAGAGATTGCAACCCTAGTGTTCATGAACATGAAAGAAGACGAACACGGAAAAACAATCCTTGAAGGAAAACATTACGCGCCAAATCCCTTAAACATCGTTGACACCGGATATGGTTTAGAACGGATCGCTTGGTTCACGACAGGTTCACCAACCGTTTATGAAACAGCATTTCCAAAAATGCTATCCTTCCTGCTTGCATCACTCAAAGATACCTCTGACATGGGAAGCATTTACGCTCTTGCGGACCATACCAAATGCTTATCATTTATGCTAGGGGATGGCATCGTTCCCTCAAATGTCAAAGCAGGATACCTCGTACGATTGATTATCCGACGGTCACTTCGATTCATAGAAAAATTGCAGCTCGACTATACGTTACGACAACTCGTCGAGCTCCAACTTGGATATCTTGAAAAGGAATTCCCCTCGTTGATAAAACGTAAAGATCAGATAAACGAAATTTTAGATATCGAGACAAGACGCTTCTCAGATACCCTCTCAAAAGGAGAAGGACTTATCAAACGAATTTTAAAGGAAAAACAAACAATAGATCCGTCTGCACTCATCATGCTTTACGATACTCATGGGATGCCCCCTGATGTTGTTCAGAACATTGCCCAAAAAGAAAACATCTCAGTCACCATTCCACCCAATTTCGACTCCATGATCGCTGAAATACATTCCCACGAAAAAATCGAAGAAGAAACCCACGAGAGTCGAACCGACCTTCCACAGACACATCCGCTTTACTATGACGATCATTACATAAAAGAATTTGATGCAACAATCCTGTGGCAACAAACCACCCCGCGAGGAACCGAAGTCATCCTCGATCAGACAGCATTCTATCCCGAAGGAGGCGGTCAACCAGCAGACAAAGGAGAACTCTTCATTGATGGAAGACCATTAAAAGTCCTTCATGTCGAAAAAACAGCAGGTTCTATCATCCATGTCCTTGAATCCTGTTCAACGACAGGCAAAAAAGTCCATGGGAGAATCGACTGGGATCACCGGTACACCCTCATGAAACATCATACCGGCACCCATGTGGTCAACGGCGCACTTCGCAGATTGTTCGGGGAGCATATCTGGCAGGCTGGTTCTCAATTAGCGTTGACTGAAGCACGATTTGATTTTGCCCATTACAAACCGATAGCAGAGGATGAAATCCAGAAAATCGAACATGTCGCAAATGAGTTCATCCAGCAAGCAGTCCCTGTGGAAAAGAAAGTGATGGAACGCAACGATGCAGAGCGGACACATGGATTCAGACTCTACCAAGGAGGCGTCCCACCAGGAAACCTGATTCGAGTGCTCAACATACCCGGTATTGATGTAGAAGCCTGTGGTGGAACCCATTTAAACAACACCAAGGAAATCGAGAAAGTCCGCATCCTGAAAACAGAGCGAATCGCTGATGGTGTGAATCGAATCACATTTGCTGCAGGAAAAATGGCAGATGCCTACCAGAACAAGGAACACGAACTCTATTCGCGAGTCACCAGCCTTCTGTCATCAGTATATACAATCACTGAACATGAGAACATCGCTGAACAGTTACGCGAGACAGAAAAATTCTTCTCAGTCTCAGCGGGCCAACTGGAAAAAACAATACAACGATTCTTAAATGAAACAAATAAAAAAGGTACAACAACAGTCAGGAATCTTGTTGATGCCTGCAATCATTTGTTCAACGAATGGAAAAACACCCAGAAACAAAAGAAAATGGTTTCATCCGATGTCATTGAACAATTGACCCATGATGCATCCCTCATCCCAGGAACCTCTATACGTATGGTGGTCGGTATCTGTGACAGTGATGCAATCACCATCGCAGGGACAATCATCAAGGAACCTGGCTATATTGTTCATATCTATGATGGCAAAAAACTGATCTCCGCTGCATCCGACGACGTGGAAATCGACCTGCGGCCACTCGCCTCTGAACTTGGGAAAATCCTTGGTGGGAGCGGTGGAGGAAAACCAAAACTCACCCAATGCGGTGGGCCTCACAGAGAAAAAATACAGGATGCATTACGGATCGCAAAAGAACTCACACTACAGAAAATAAAAAAATAAAATAAAAAAAAATTTTTTAGAGTGGCTTCCACATCTGCACAGCAATTATGACGACTGCGGTCGCTATGCAGGCAAATACAACGAACCATGGTGGAATCTTAAATGCGGTTTTTTCCTCTGCGTCGAAATACCGGATTAACCCGGCTCCAGAGTGAAATCCTTCTCCTTTTTTCTCTTGTGCCATATGATCACGTTGTAGTACAGCATGTTCTGGTGGTATTTTAGGTTTACGATGCTTTTTTTCTAATGGTTCTAGAGGAAAAGAGCAAACATCTAAATATCGTAGGATGATACGTAATCTTAAGGATGTTCTGATATGAAAGAAACAGATTCTCTTATTAAAAAAGCGTTAAAGTACAAAGAGAGCGGACTTACTGATTATGAGATAGCAGAGGAACTAAATGTTTCAAAAGAAACAGCGGCTTGGCTTCTTACACGGGGGAAGGATAAAAAACCAGAGGGTGAACTTAAAGTCGGCTGGCGCTCTATTGGCGTGTCTCCTACTCGAATCGGATCGATTTCCTATGCACTCTCCGATATCATCCTTGAGGAAATGGAAAAAAAGGAACTGGATGTCGAAGTGGTTGTTGGCATCGCAATCAACGGAATCCCCTATGCAACCTACGTCGCTGAAGAGCTAGGTCTTGACCTTGCCGTGTTCCGTCCTCATCATGAAAAAACAGGTGCGTTCGGCTCGAACTATGCAACTATCGCTAATAAAAACATCGTGATTGTTGATGACGTCATCGGAACCGGTGAAACCTTAAAAAGTGCGATTAAAGCAATCAAGGCAGAAAAAGGAAACCCGGTGTTATGCGTCTGTCTGTTGAATAAACGATCGATGAACGATGTCGGTGGTGTGCCGCTCCGCTGTTTGATTCGAGCTCGGGCGCTCTAACGCGATAATTCCTTGGAGATTTCTTTATGCATTGGGCAGATGTTTTAGCAGAAGAACTACTGAAAAAGCAGACGAAGCATGTACTGGCGACCGGGATCACTCCCTCAGGTCCGATTCATATTGGGAATATGAGGGAGATCCTCACCACTGATGCCGTCTACCGCTGTCTCATAGAAAAAGGCGGGGATGCTGACTTCATCTACATTTGTGATGATTACGACCCATTGCGAAAGGTGTACCCTCATCTCCCCTCATCTTATCAACAATATGTCGGCAAACCTCTTTCAGAGATTCCCTGCCCCTGTGGGAATCATACGAGCTACGCAGACCATTACTTATCCTCTTTTTTAGGATCATTACATACAATAGGAGTAAACCCTCGGGTGTATCGAGCAAGTGAAATGTACTCGAAAGGGGAGTATAACGAATCGATACAGATAGCCTTGGAGAACACTACAAAAATCAAACATATTCTTGAGACTCTCTCTGGCAGAAAGATGCCAAATGACTGGTTGCCTTATAACGTGAAGTGTGAGACCTGCGGTCGTCTCTCCACTACGCATCCCAGCTTATACGAATTTCCTAACGTTGAGTACACCTGCGACTGCGGGCATGACGGTGAGGTCGACATCCGGAAAAGCGGACAAGGAAAACTCCCCTGGCGGGTAGACTGGCCAGCACGATGGAGGATGCTGGGAGTCACCTTTGAACCCTGCGGGAAAGACCATGCGACCGTCGGAGGCACACGGGAGACCGGAGCAAAGATCTCTGAAGAAGTCTATCACTATCCTCCACCAGGGTTACTTGTCTATGAGTTCATCTTGTTAAAAGGGATGGGTGCGATGCACAGTTCCAAAGGCACAGCAGTCAGTGGTGAAGACATGCTTCAAATGACACCACCCGAGGTGCTCCGATTCTTAATTATGAGAAACCAACCAAACAGACATATTGTTTTTGACTCAGGCTTAGGATTACTGACACTCGTTGACGAATACGATAAAGAAGAAGAGGTGTATTTCGGCAAAGAAGAAGAAATCAAAGGGATGAAGGAATTCAAGAAAATCTATGAGTTGTCACAACCGTACCATATCCCGAAAAAGATGCCACTGCACCTCCCCTATCGACACTTGGTGACCTTAAACCAAATAGCAAAAACATGGCCGGAGGTAAAAGAAATACTGGTACGTACCGGACAGCTTCCAAAGAAACTGACAACAGAAGACGAAGAACACCTCCGACAGCGGGCTGAACATGTACGATTTTGGCTCAGCACCTTCGCACCAGATGAAGTCAAATTCGAAGTCAAAGAAACACTCCCGAACATCACCCTTTCAGACGAACAGAAAAAGATCCTCTCAATATTTGAGGAAAAAATCCCATCTCTTCCTTGGGATCCTGAGGCGATACACAATGCTATCTACGGGATCTCCGAAGAAACAAAAATCCCGATAAAAACCGCGTTTAGCGCAATCTATCAGATTCTTCTTGGCCAGGAGAGAGGACCGCGTGCTGGGTTCTTTTTATCAAACCTTTCGAAACAGTTTGTCCTTAAACGGGTGACAGAAGCAGTTAAATAAGACCCCGTCTCTTCGCGTTTTTATCATGAATATCTATGTTGAGACGTATGGGTGTACGGCAAACAAAAGCGATGAACGACTCCTTCTTGGTCTGTTACTGCAGAAAGGGCATCGGGTAGTCTCAGATATCACAGGAGCTGACGTGCTTGTTCTGCTCACCTGCACGGTGATTGGGACAACCGAACAGCGGATGCTATCCCGGTTAAAAGAGTTTCATAAGACTCAAAAAAGGATTATTGTCACCGGTTGTATGCCTGCTGTTCAAGCGGACCTTATTCTCTCTGTTGCTCCCTCTGCCACTCTTCTGCTCTCTCAATATATACAGTACATTAATGATATAGTGGCGGGACACAACCCAGCTTTTGAAGAAACAAAAAAAACAACGCTCCCGAGATATTACGATACGAAGATTGCTCCTATTCTTATTGCAGAAGGATGCAGACTTTCGTGTAGTTATTGTATCACGCATTTTGCTCGAGGTGTCTTACGGAGCTTTCCTGAGGGAGAAATCGCCACGGATGTCCGCTCTGCTCTCAGGCAGGGATGTACGGAAATTCAACTCACCGCGCAGGATACAGCCTCCTATGGTCTTGATACAGGGTCAAATCTCGGAACATTACTTGCTACGATCAGTGCTCTTGATGGAACGTTTCGTATCCGTGTTGGTATGATGAACCCTGCGACTGCACAAAAAAACATTGATTCCATCTTATCTGCGTATCAGCATCCAGCCATCTACAAATTCCTTCACATGCCCATACAATCAGGTGATGACGATATTTTACAAAAAATGAATCGCGGATACACGGTCAAAGAGTTCATGGGTCTACTCCAACAGTTCCGAACAACACTACCGACTGTGACGCTCTCCACCGATGTGATCATCGGTTTTCCTTCAGAAACCGACGAACAGTTCGATCGTACACTGCAATTATTAAATGCAATAAAGCCAGATATCGTAAACATCACAAGGTTTTCAGCCCGACCGCTCACCACAGCCAAAAAAATGAAAGGACGCTTACCAACCCATATAGCAAAAGAACGATCGAGACAGGCGACAGAGTTCTGCTCAAAATTATCCTTGGAAAAAAATAAGGAACACCTCAGAAAAACATATATGGTGCTTGTGACTGAGCCGGGGAAAAACAAGACCGTCACCGCAAGAACGGACAGCTACAAACAGGTTGTCCTGACCGAACCAGTCCCCCTTGGTTCTTTTGTTCATGTCAAAATAATCGACGCAGCATCAACCTATCTTGTCGGAAAACTTATATAATATTCACCTGTTTGTCGGATGAGTGGTTTGAGGATGATTCAAGTAGCGATAAACGGTTTTGGACGAATAGGAAGAAATGTACTACGATCCGCTTTACAGCATTCCCAGTATGGAAAGAAATTCGAGATCGTCGCGGTAAATGATCTAGGGAACACAGAAATTCTTGCACATCTTCTCAAATATGATTCGATTTATGGGAAATTCTGCGGGGATGTTGCTGCAAAACCAGAGGGCATTGAAGTCAATGGTCATCTCATCGCATTCTTCTCCGAAGTTAACCCCTCAAATCTCCCTTGGGGAAAACTCGATGCCGATGTTGTCGTTGAATCCACCGGTGTCTTCCGCTCCCGTGAGGGCGCAGGCAAGCACCTGGAGGCTGGAGCAAAAAAAGTCATTATCTCAGCCCCGGGCAAAGACCCTGACCTTACGATCGTCTTAGGGGTCAACGAAAAGATGTACGATCCAAGCAAACATCACATCATCTCAATGGCATCCTGTACTACAAACAGTCTTGCTCCCCCGGTGAAGGTATTACATGATAAATTTGGGGTTGACCAAGGGTTTATGACCACGGTGCATTCCTATACCGGTGATCAACGTATCCTTGATTTCCCGCATAAGGATTTGCGACGGGCACGAGCTGCAGCGGTGTCGATCATCCCGACTACCACAGGCGCAGCAAAAGCAGTCTCCTTAGTGATACCAGATTTGAAAGGGAAAATCGACGGGGTCGCACTGCGGGTCCCCACGCCAGATGGCTCCATAACGGATTTTGCCTGTGTGTTAAAAACACCAGCGACCATCCAAGAGATAAACGCAGCGTTCAAACAGGCGTCACAGACCACGTTGCAAGGTATCCTGCAGTACACCGAAGAACCAATAGTCTCAGTCGATGTCGTTGGTAATCCTCACTCCGCAATCATCGACGGCTTGATGACAAAGATGATAGGAGAACGAGGGAACCTAGCAAAGATATTCTCCTGGTATGACAATGAATGGGGATACTCCTGCCGAATTGTCGATTTGATAAACTACATCTTCAACGAGCGAATGGTTCCAGTAGAAACCTACAAACATTAAACAAAATCCTCTAGAACCATTTTTTTTCTTTTTGATACCAGAAACTATATGTTTAAATAAAAACACCTGATATCAGGTATCAGAGGAGGTTTTTAGATTATGAAAGAATACAACACATTAGATGATTTTAATGTCGAAAATAAAACAGTTCTGCTCCGAGTGGATTTCAACATGCCTTTAGATAAAAAAACTCTTAATATCACTGATGATACCAGGATTCGACTTGCGCTGCCGACCATCCAAGAACTTATCAATAAAAAAGCAAAAACAGTACTACTCGCCCATCAAGGCAAACAAGGGAGCTGGGATTTCATATCAATGCAGAAACATGCGCAGACATTGCAAAAACTGCTTGGCACACAAGTGACTTTTATTGATGATATCTATGGTGAAAAAGCAAAACAAGCAATCCACGCCATGAAGCCAGGAAACATCGTCTTCCTTGATAACGTCCGGAAATATCCAGCGGAAACCGAAAAGAAAAAACCAGAGGAACATGCACAATCTGACTTGGTAAAAAACCTTGCGCCGCTGGCAGACTTCTATGTCAACGATGCGTTTGCTGCTGCGCACCGAGCTCAATGTTCCCTGACTGGTTTTACAGCGGTACTACCATCCGCTGCGGGCAGACTGATGGAAAAGGAACTGACCTCGCTTGAAAAAGTAGTGCGCAGCCCAGAAAAACCAAGTGTGTTTCTCTTTGGTGGAGCAAAATTTGCTGACGGCATCGTCACCATCGACCGACTCTTAGCTAACACAACCGCTGATCATATCCTTCTTACCGGGTTAACCGCGAATGCATTCTTAAAAGCAAAAGGGGTCAGTCTTGGCCAGAAAAACGAAGAGGCATTCGGTGCGGAAGGTACACCAGAAATATTCACAGAAATCAAAAACGTGTACAACAAGCATCAGAACCAAATTCATCTTCCCGTAGATTTTGCTGTCGAAGAAAACGGTAAACGAAAAGAAATATCCGTAGCAAGCCTTCCATCAGAACATAACCTTTTTGACATTGGTGAAAAAACGATTCAACAGTATAAACAACTCTTAGAACCTGCAAGGACGATTTTTATCTCTGGTCCCTGCGGGGTGTATGAAAATCCCCTCTTCAGAAAAGGAACGGAGGAGATATTCAAATGCATCACCCAAACAAAAGCATTCTCGATAGCAGGAGGCGGACATACGGTCGCTGCGATAGAGCAAATGAAACTACGGGGGAAAATCTCCCATATCAGTACGGGTGGGGGTGCTCTTGAAAAATTCATGATGGGGGAGAAACTCGCAGTCGTCGAAGCATTAAAAACAGCAAAACAACATCAACTCATTCATGTGAAATAACACGATTTAAAGGAAACAATCAAATACTCTTTCTTTTTTATCCCTGCTCTAAAGAAGGGCTGATAGATCAGCGGAAGATCGCCGCCTTCGCAAGGCGGAGGCCGCGGGTTCAAATCCCGCTCAGTCCATGTTTTTATTAAATAAAACCAGAAATACAAACCTTTTTTAATTTTGGTTAGTTAAGGTTTCTCATCAGGATTTTCATTTAATGGGGTAAAAATGCCAAAAAGTAGTCAAACACGAGTAATCGAGGATGAAGAAAAGATCCTAGAGATTCTAGAGACAAATGCAAAAGCAAGTATCGATGATATCGCAAAAAAATGTGGTTTTTCACGGCAGAAAGTCTGGCGAATCATAAAAAAACTTGAGGAAGAAAAAACCATTTGGGGATACACGGCCATCTGCGAACAGGAACGATACACTATGAAACATTTCATCATGATGATGAAACGAAACACGGCCCCAATTGATGAAAAGATGATGCGAGTAATAATTACGACACGACTTGATGATCTTCTCCCTGATTTGAAGATTAAGATCGAAAATATAGAATATGTCCATGGAAGTTTCGATGGAATTTTTTCGTTTTACGCAGCAGATCTTATCTCAGCAAAGAAATTCAGTGATCGGTTCAAGGAACATTTTCATGAGTATATCGCTGATGTCGAACTGTTAGAAGGTATCTTTTTCATCAGAAACCAAAGGATACCGAATCCAAATCTTAAAAATATCGTACACTACCTCTGAACAACCCTTGCTGGTTAAAAAAAAATCTTTATGAATTTTTTCTCATTAGAGAATTCGCGCCGACAACTAGTAACCATATTTAAAACTTCGGGTGATGCAAGCGCAAGACATATATGTAAGGTTTATATATGATAATTATATACCGTGAGGTTACCTCGAATAATAACCTCATAAATATACTGTCCCGGATCATTCCGGTCGGCCTATGAGAGTATGTCATTGCGACATTCGATGAGTAGGCCATTTCAAATCTGGGGAACAGAATGGATGTGGAGGTTCAAGAAAATCAAGATGCTCTGAGGTAGACGTCTTGCGCACTCTTGAATCTGACGATCGACGTGTTGGTGATATTTAATTCACCCACCAATTCATAATAACTAATAATAGTGTGCCAGATTCTGGTTGATCCTGCCAGAGGTCACTGCTATTGGGATTCGACTAAGCCATGCGAGTCGTGAGGGTTCGGCCCTCGGCAGACGGCTCAGTAACACGTAGATAATTTGCC
>Ga0209285_10000015_pt1 | contig 65250 bp, 51 predicted proteins | sample PPLLak3March2015_2_FD_187249 | JGI IMG/M metagenome (GOLD analysis project Ga0209285, IMG submission 187249) | Freshwater sediment microbial communities from Prairie Pothole Lake near Jamestown, North Dakota, USA - PPLs Lake P8 Core (3) Depth... | ecosystem: Environmental > Aquatic > Freshwater... | reverse complement strand
AGTAGTCCCATCGATGTTGAACACGGTGAGGTATCCTTCATTGATCCATTCACCAGAGCTGGAATTGTAGCCAGCGTTCTCACTTGGACTACCACAGACAATCTCCAACTCTACGTCATCATCAAAGTTTCCCACGGCCGGGGTTGCCGCCAATTGACTTCCCCAGTGTATAGGAGGTAATGACCATTGTCCAATGAGTGCTCCTGTGTGATCAACGATGCTGAGTTTGATATCATAGGCATCGTTTCCTTTGAAGATGATCTCATTGTATCCATCGAGGTTGACATCCGCGCAGAGCACAGTCGGATGGTATTCTTTTGGTAGCTGGATTGGCCATCCATCCATGACACTCCCATTGTGATCGAAGACGTAGAGCTCGCAATAGTTCTTGAACATGAGGAATCGGTAGACGATGATCTCAACAAAACCATCATGGTTGATGTCATCGATAACCGGAAGCATCACATTCCCTCCGTTCCCTGATTCTGCAGCCCCTACATCGGAGGACCAGATCAGGTTTCCATCATGGGTGTAGGCTCGGAGTTGTTGTGGGATTGCGGGTCGATAGACAATGATCTCTCCGAAATTGTCGTTGTTGATGTCCGCGACCACGGGTTCCAAATACCCAAGGGACCAGTACGATCCACCCTGGGCATCATAATAAAAGGGTATGTGAACAGGCCAACCTTCTTTGAGGGTCGAGTCCAGGCACATGTTTCTAGCATAGGTTTGACTGGTGTAGGAACTGAAGTTCACCGTTAAACGTAGGGTGAGGAACTCTTCTCCTTCAACAAAGCTAGTGTCCCAAGTTCCCAGGATGCCGTTGATGACAGGGAGCAGCCCATCGTTTTCTAAATCAATATCGGTGTTGAACCAGGTGTTTGGATATTCACCGATACCCCATTCAATGATGTAATTCTGGAAGGTTGATCCGTTCGCAAATCCTTGTATCACAACGAGGTCTCCTCCTCGGATGACATCATTGTTCATTGGTTGTGAAATTAAGGCCGTGTCCACCAAGAGTGGTGAGCTGTCTCGGATGGTCTCAGGTGTACTTTCTAGTCTGAATGGTGTTGATGTGAGTTCATCAGGATGAATTGATGAGGCTTGCATCGCATTACCGTTTTCAGTGATGAATGAAAAAGACGTCCATGTGGTCTGTCCACCGATATTCAGTGGTGCTATGTTCTGTGTTTTTTTTGTGTTCGATCCATTAATGATCGGGAAGATACTTGCTCCAATAAATAACAATATGAGGCTTAATGCCAATGCTCGTGTCCATATCTCTTTTCTCATTTGAAAATCCCCCTAATTCTGTTTGTATGGATATTAAAAGGTACAGGTTTCTTATAAAGGTTTGGAATCAATAAAAATCAGTGTCTTATTTTTTTCCAATGCAGTGTTGATAGGTTTTCACCATGTTTGAGAGAGCACATGCAATAGTCACTGGGCCGACACCGCCAGGGACTGGTGTGAGCAAGGATGCTTTCTCTTTTACGGACTCAAAATTAACATCGCCACGGACGCCGTCTTTGGTTTCTATGATGCCGACATCAACCACAATCGCCTTGTCTTTGATATGATCCTTGGAAATCAGATTCAGTACCCCTGCACCAGAGATCAGAATATCTGCATTGGAGGTGTATGCTTTCAGATTCTTCGTAAAGACATGACTGATGGTGACCGTAGCATTTCTAGTAAGGAGAAGTGCCGCGAGAGGTTTTCCGACGACATTGCTATGGTTCACAATCACAACATCTTTTCCCTGGAGTTGAACCTGCTCATGTTCCAAGATTGTTAGAACCGAAAGAGGAGTACATGGAACAAGTGCTTCATCACCAATAAGTGTTCTTCCGAGGTTCTCTGGGTTAAAACCCTCAACGTCTTTACGTGCTGCAACAGCCCTCATCAGCGTATTTGTTGAGAGATGTGGAGGAACCGGGTATTGGATGAAAATCCCATGCACGGAAGGATCGTTATTGAGGTCCTGGATACTCTGAAGAATGGTTTCTTCTGACACATTTGCATCAAATCGTACGAGCTTTGAAGAAATGCCTACCTCGTTGCATGCTGTGGTACGTAATTTAAGATACATCTCTGATGAAGAGTTTTCTCCTATTACTATAGTTATAATCAGGGGTTCTTGCTGATATTTTTTTTTTAATCGTTGAACGTCTTTTGTTATTTTACTACGGATTTCCTTTGCGATTTCTCTGCCATTTATTATCGTTGCAGTCATTTTACTCACCTCGATGATTAATGAAATGTTTTTACGATTTCGGTTTTGTGCCAATCGCATAGAACTGTGGGAAGAAGTTGAGTTGAACGCCTTCGTCAAGGGATTTGAGAAACTCATATTCCCATTGATCGATTTCTTTTTCCGTTAATCCTGCATCCTTTAATATCTTGATATAGAAATCCCGGGAGTGAAGATAGTATTGTTTATCTTCTTCACAGGACCAGATCCGGTTGTTCCCGATACCGATGATGGTTTCAAGACCAGCGGTGATAAACAGTTTTCGTAGTTTTCTCCCAATATGAGGGTCGCCACCTTTTTTCTGGATCGCCTCTCCTGCGAACAATGGGTCAACTTTTTTGTTTTCTGGCCAGTGGATTTTACCTCCATAATCTGGTTCAAGGGAGGCAAGAATTTTCCCATTTGGTTTGACAACCCGGGTCATTTCATTGACTACCACTTGCGGGTCGTCTGCCCACATCAACAGTAAATTGCAGGTGACAAGGTCAAATGTGCTGTCTGCAAAACATAATTGTTGTGCATCTCCGATGCAGAAGGTAACATTGGAATATTCTTTGAGTGTTCGGTCTGCGACGCTGAGAAGGGAGACTGATCCATCAAGAGCGATCACCATTCCTTTGGTAAGTCGTGCAATATCCCGAGTAACAAACCCAGAACCGCAACCGACATCAAGGATAAGATGCGCATCTTTCAGCCCGACTTTAAGGTATAAGGGCAGGCGTTCCTCTGCTGTTTCTAACGCTTGTAATTCTAATTTTTTAATAAAATCTGTTAGCTCGTCATTGGTTCGTTTGTGGAATCTATTCTCAGGTTTTTTCATTACGCATTCCAGAAAGAGAATTTACTGTGATGGTATAAGATTTTCCTCCGGTTAAAAAAAAAATGTTGGAGAAGGGAGGGTCTGGGACACAAGAAGAGGTGATGCTCGAAAAGGGAAACAGACCCTCCTTCACTGGGCTTGCACTTAACTGTGAGGTTTTTTCTTTTTCTTGCCGTAGAGGTCTTCATATTTTCCGACGAAGACGTATCCATCATCTGTTTTACGGAGTAACCCTTCATCAAGCATGAGGTCAAAGACCTTATCGGAGACTTTGACGTTTTTTCCCTTGTCATTGGTTATTTTCATTTTATAATCTGGGGCTTCATCATTGAGATAGTTAGGTTCTAATTCATACATCACGTTTATTTTAGGCATGGTTTCTCTCCTTTCACTCCTATTTGATACATATTAGCATGTTACATTTTCACAATATTCGTATTTAAAGATATGTTGGACAAATGCCATAATGGAAATGTATCATCCCTCTTCAACGCAGTTTTCCTCCTAAAAACATAACACTTAATCAACAATATTTAAATAGAACCATCCCGTTGTAAAATCGGAAAAAAAATAAAACTAGGAAGGTGGAAAATGGAGACTATGTTAAAGAAAGTAGGCAGCTGGCTTTTCCTCATCGGGATCGGAGTCGCCGTTCTTGTCGGACTGATCTTTGGTGTAGGACAAGCGATGAACGCAAACCTGACAGATTTCGAAACACCCCTGGGGATTATCGTCGCAGTCCTCGGATTTCTCGTTGGAATCCTCTCGTTCTTCGCCCTTGGAGCAGTCACCCAGGAAAAAATACCCACGTTCTTAATCGCATCCATCATCTTGATTGGCCTTGCGATAGCGGTATCACAAGTGACCTGGATCTTTGGAAGCTTCCGTGAACTCGCACCATTATTCATCAACATCACCCAATACCTCGCTATCTTTATTGCCCCAGCAGCCATCATCCTTGTCGTACGCTCTCTATGGGACGCAGCAAAAACACCAGAGACAACACCATAAACAAAACACATTTTTTTTCTTTTTTTTTAATATCTACCGATATACCATTCATTAAAAAAATAAAAAAAAAAGGGGGGAATAAAGCAGGAAACCTATTTTTCTTTCTCAGGGAGTTTTTTTGCAAGACCCCAGAGATTTTCAAACTTTCCGTTCAACAGCTCAATATCCTCAAGATTCACATACGCAGTGCCGACATAACAAGGCTCACAGCCTTCCTCAGCAAGGATCTTAATCCCATTCACTGCAAGCTCTTTACCAAACACGTAATTCCGCATCGTCCCAGAAGTGTTCTCCGAGAAATACCGGATGTCCAGATTATCGCCATACGCATTCTTCAACTGTTTCGCAATATCGATGTTTGTTTCAGAATCTATCAGAAGCTCAACTTTGGTGTTCAGAGCTAAAAACTTCTTGAAATATCGAACAAAAGGCTCATCAAAGAACCGTTCCCCACCAATCTGCATACGTAGATTATTCTTCTTATCCAAACAATTGTTCAGGATATTATACAAGATCCATTTCCCACTATATCGAAGTGTGACGTTCCCATCGCGTTTGATTTTAATCCCATACGTCTTGAAATGATCAGTATAAGACGTCGAATACTCATTCAACCGATTATACATCGCAGTAAACGTTTCAGCTGCTATTACCGTCTTCAAATCATCTTTGATATCCTCCCAGATAACCTTCGGATGCACAGGAAGATAGCTTTCCCGTCCGAAATCCTCCTCGGAATGAGCTGAGAACAACACTTCGGCGATCAAACCGTTTTTCAACAAAGAATTCCGCCCAGTCTCCAATGGACGCCTTGTAATATTTGTGAGTTCCTCTGCGGTTTTCAAAAACTCAGAAAACTCTTTCGGACAATCAATTATGAGGATCGTATAATAGGTTGCCGCTTCTCTCGGACGATCAATCTTCATCCGTTCAAACATCATCTCAAAATCTTGAATATAATCAAGTTTCACTTTAGTTTTGTATTCACCATATCCCATCCACGAACACCATCCAATACTTTACAAAAACACATGCCTTGTGTTTTTTTATAGTTTATGGATGCATACCTACCTGCATTCCCCGTGTATTTCTAAAAAAAATATTCAGGGTTATAAAAATTTATACACCGACATTTTCGACGAATAATGATTCCCAGCATCATCATTGGCTACAGCAAGTATTGTTGTTTTCCCAGAACCTCGCTCATTCCAATTCCATATATACGGTGGCGTCGTATCAGTAGCCTTGTACACCGTATCGATAAAAAAATCTACACTCGTGATCATCTCATTTTCTGTACTGACCGTGACATCAAGAGACCCAATCACAATTGTGTTAAAAACAGTGATCGCTATTTTTTTATTGGCAACATACAGGCCTTTATCAGGTTGAATAATATCGGTGCTATTGGTGACATTTCTATAGATCATCTCAACATCATCATCGTAGAGAATGTCATTGGGTGTGACCCAACAAGGATAAGTCCATCCATCTCGATCGATATCAATTCCTTGATTATAATATGACGCCCAGAGAAGCTCAGCGCAGTACAAGAGATTTGCTGTCGGGAACTTTCTATTTGTATCTGCAATCTTCAAGCCAAACCAGGGGAAATCAAAAAAAACCTGATACGCTGTCCCAATTTTGCTTTTTGCCCATTCCGCAGCAGCAATTCTCTGCGACTCATTTGCGGTTTTTACCCGCAAAAAAATATAATTTTTACACCATTGACAAAACTGAGTTAAATTTCGATACCGTACAACACCATTAGCTTCAATGAGCGTACCATTTCCAATATAAATAGCACTGTGTTCATTGAATAATCCAGGTCGTTTCCATGGGTTCCCCTGGTCACCTCTGATATCGACAAGGACCAGGTCTCCTATCTCCACGCCCTCAGGCACGGTCATTTTCTCAACAGATGTGCTGTTGTCGGTCGCATCTAACACTAATTGAGACTCTGGCTTCATCATTATACTACTACCTGTTGGGATCAGAGTGGTGGCTAGAAGTAAAATCACTGCAGAGAACGCGAATCCTTGCCCTTGGAAAAGAACTTTCTTCAAGATTTTCACCTATATACTATATCATAAGACCCATTCCCTTTTTAAATCTTATGAAGACAATAAATTAGATTTATTATCTAAAAATCTGGTCTGCATACCGTTACCTAGCCAACCGTGGTTTCCTGCCTAAAAGAATATAAAAATCCATAAAACAAACTCAGGATATGGAGAATAGTTTTCTCTTGTAAATATATTTAAATATCCTAAGGATGTTTATATTAAACGGAGGAATTAAAAAAAATGAACAAAAAAATCTCTCAGCTCATACTGATGTTGTTATTTATAAGCATGATTATCTCAGTTACAGGAACCAATGCTAGGATAGGAAAACAACCATCCTTCCAGCCACCAGTTGAGTGGACAAATACCTATGGTGGTGAAAAAATAGATTGGGGCCATTGCGTACAACAGACCTCAGACGGGGGATACATCATCACCGGCGCACTTGGTAGGAACGCCTTTATGCCCTGGAGGGGAGATATCTACATATTGAAAATCGACAAAGATGGAGGAGAACAATGGTCACAAACCCATGGGATTGCATACAATGAAAACGTCGGGAGGTCCATTCAACAGACTTCTGACGGTGGCTATATCATCGCAGGATACACAGGCTATACCTATCATATCGATGGCTACATGGTAAAAACAGATGAAACCGGAAATATCTCCTGGACATCAGAGTTTGGTAATTTCGATTATTACGATAACCTCCAGGACGCCTCTCAAACCTCTGAAGGTGGATACATCGCTGTCGGATGGACCGGCTCGTATGGTGCTGGCAGTGCTGATATCTGGTTAATCAAAATGAATTCAGAGGGAACCGAAGAATGGAACCATACATTCGGGAGCACTGGTCTTGACGGTGGCAATCATGTTCAACAGACCACCGATGGAGGGTTCATTATCACAGGAATGATTGAACTAACTGGGGGAAACAGCAATCTTCTCTTACTTAAGACTGATGCGAACGGGAACGAGGAATGGACTCAAACCTTCGGTGGTTCAGATTACGAGGAAGGAAGTTGTGTGGAACAAACAACAGATAGTGGCTACATCATCACCGGTCTTACCTACTCTGCTGGAGCAGGAGATGGTGATATCTGGCTGATTAAAACTGATAGCGACGGAAATATCGAATGGCAATATACATTTGGAGGAACAGCCTATGACCAAGCCCACAGTGTTCAACAGACCACCGATGGAGGATATTTCATCGCCGGGGAATACACCAACCCATCAGCCCAGACCCCAGATATGTATCTTATTAAAACCGATGAAAACGGGCTTGAGGAATGGTCAGATATCATCGATAACGAAGGAAAAGAAGATGTGGCAAACTATGGGATACAAACCATGGATTGTGGCTATGTTGTCGTCGGAAACACAGGAGTGTATCAAGACGAACTCGTCGACATATGGGTCATGAAATACCAAGGCACGAATACCCCACCTAACGAACCATCTCATCCCTCACCTGCTGATACTGAAAGTAACGTTCCAATCGAAAGTGATCTCAGCTGGACCGGTGGAGACCCAGACAATGATACAGTCACCTATGATCTCTATTTTGGGACAACCCCTTCACCGCCGCTCTTTTCTGAAGATCTTACCGAAACATCCTTTGACCCTGGAACACTGTCGTATTTCACCACGTATTATTGGATGATCCGTGCGACTGACAGCTTCGGAGCATTCACCGATGGACCGGTCTGGAGCTTTACGACAGAAAAAGAACTACCCGTATTAGAAATTGGAGCAATCACCGGTTCAAAAGTAGTTTCTGTAGAGATACAAAACAAGGGAAACGCAGATGCAAGCGATGTCACCTGGGAGATTTACATCACAGGAGGCATTTTCAAACTCATTTACAAAAGCTACGGAGGTTTACTGCCTATCATTGCAGCTGGTAACCAAACAACCGTCAACTCAAAACGATTCATCGGATTTGGAAAAATCGACATCACCGTATCCGCATCGTGCGAAGAAGTACCCATACCCGTAGAAAAGAAGGTCAGTGGAAGCATCTTCCTCCTCTGGATAACAATATAGACAACCCATCGGTTGAACCAAAAACGTAATCTTCAAGAATATCAATAGATAGAACGAAAAAACTTCCTTATCCATCTTTTTTATTTTTTCTTCTGCTCTGTTGTTTTCAGGGCATTCGAACGAACAATCTCGTCAACATAACGACGGCAATCTCGTTTGATCTCTGCGAGCTGCTGCGGCGGGATATGATAGGATTGCGAAGCAAACTCTAAAGCAAAAATCAACCCATGGACAAATGCACCTAGCGGGTATTCTCTTTCTTTTGATAAGGTGAAGAGGTCGTCAGTGATCTTAAAGACCTCATTCATCGAATAAGATGATTGTGGTGTTTTTTGAGTTTCATTCTTTGGCGATTCAGTCTTTTTTACAATGTTCTTTTTTTCAACCATTTCTCTCATCTCTACATAGTGTGTTTGTCATATCATGATGGTGTGGTGCAGTTAAACCTCAGAGTGATTTGCTCATGAAGTTGTTCACATCTATCTGGGTTAAACACGGTGATAAACACCAACGACAGGATAGCGATCGGGACGAAAATCACCGTCGCAAGCAGCAGGACAAGGATAATGGTTTTTAATATTTTTCCTGCCGCAGCAAAAATGCTGCATAGCGCAGGTCGAGAGGTTGGAAGATGACATTTAATCCCAGTCGTAGGGCAGATAGGCCCATAAATCGTCCAGCAGAAAAACCCTTTTGTAAGCGAACAAATCGGTTGTGTCGTGATTTGGCAGATTGGCTGTGAGGTGATCTGACAGAACTGACCACTCGTTAGATTACATACGAACCCGGTGGTGATGTTCGCAGAAACTGGTTTTCCTATTTGAATAGGGTTTTTTTGTTGAAGATTGTTAAAATCAACCTCACGAATCAGATCATTCATATGGTTTTGTGCTTCTTGTTTGGAAAACACAGAATATTCTAAGAGGTAATTTTGATACAGGTTGTAGTCCTGTCGAATGATCCTGTTGATTTCTGCAAGGTTGTTTTTCGCCATGGCAAGAAGACTATCCCATTTCTGTGATAGATCGTTATTGAGAAGACGGATTTGTTCTTTGACCGATTCGTCGGATAATTGATTTAAGATTTCCTCCGTCAGTATATCTTTAGTAGGAAGCGGGATTTGCACCGGTTTGTCTTTCCCGATGTAGAGTGAAGAAAAGGCAGTATTTTTCTCCTGATGTAATACGTTTTCTAAACGACGATGAAACAACGGTGAAACAGTCGTAGCTTGTGTCGAACGAACCGCGTAGAAACTCACTACGGATGTAAATGACATCAAAAGAATAAAAGTTGCAATTCCAAAGCTAAGTAGTACGGTCTTTCGTCGTCTCGTTTTTTCCACAATAGTCGTTTTCCCCTTGGAAACACATCATGAGTGAAGAGATATTTAAACATTTATAGACAACGTATTTTGTATTTTCTCTTTCTTTTAATAGCATACTTTATTGACATAAAAATATGATTTTCTAAGGAAAGGTTTTAAGGAAGAAATTATTACAACACTCTATCACAGAGGGAAAATTATGAATCGGAAGATTTCATCAAGGATGATAATTGTAGTTGTTCTTTGCATTGTTCTGGCTGGTGCAGTATATATAGGTTACAACCAATTTTTTAACAGTCCGGAAAAAAATACATTACAGATTATTTCAATGGATTTGATGCACTCTAATGCAGAAACAAATTTTACCGTAACAGTTAAAATACAGAACACAGGACAGAATAATATCACTGATGCAGAATTAAACTTTATTTTTATTAAAGACAATGACATTATCGATACAAAAAAACAATCATTACATCTTCCAACCAGCACGGAAGGAACATACAATGCATCCTTTATCAATATCCCATTTGAGGTGGACAGCACATACAAAGCTATTGCCACAATCTATCTAGATAATCTGCTTCTCGATACAAGGACTATTACAAAACAATTCTAAAATGAACTTACCTGATTCCATGAAGGCAGAACCGAGAAAGAACCAGGGGTATGTTTTGGATATCTATTTAAAGGGGAAACATGTTACAAAATTATAAATAGCGGGGGAATATAAATGCAACAAAAAGTAAATCGAATAAGTAGGCTGTTGATCTGTTGTAGCATCTGTGTGATGCTCCTTCTTCTCTCGGGTGTTGCAGCGACAGCAACATCACTTGGGACAAAAAATATTGAAACTTCACAAACCATAGAACAAACGACTTTAAAGACAACGTACCTTAAAAATATCTACCCTTTCAAGCTTCTCAGCTGGGACTTCTGGGATAATCCTCCACATATCTTTGCTCGAAACAGCGGTAATGTCGGCATCGGAACCAATAACCCTACCGCGAAACTTGACGTTTTTGGAAACTTTGCAATTAATGGATTAGAAATCATCGATGCATCAGGGAAATGGGTTGGAGACCTCACCGGGATGCAAGGACCTCAAGGACCACAAGGAGAACAAGGACCAGCAGGACTAGAAGGACCTGCAGGACCACAGGGGCCACAGGGTGTACAAGGACCTCAGGGACCACAAGGCCCAGAAGGACCACAAGGGCCACCAGGAGAACAAGGACCGCCAGGAGAAGACGGAGCGGAAGGAATACCAGGTGCACAAGGCGAACAAGGACCAATCGGGTTAACACCAGCTCATCAATGGTTCGGAACCTTCATTCGTTTCCAAAATCAAGATAGTTCCTGGGGAGATCTTGTCAATTTACAAGGAATACCGGGAATACAAGGAGAACAAGGACCACAGGGGGAACAAGGACCTCAAGGGATACCAGGGGATACACGCTGGGGTGTAAATGCCATGAATATTTATTACATCCTGGGTAATGTAGGTATTGGAACGACAACCCCATCCACAACGCTGGAGGTCAATGGCAGCGTGGCTGCAGGTACCTTCCTTGGTGATGGTTCTCAACTGACGAACCTACCGCACTATGGAAGACCTATTCAGATCTACACGAACAAATACGGGTATAATGCCTCAGGAATCTATGATTACTACTATGAACTCTCACCTATCCCCGCTAGCGATCTCACCGGAGATTATCTAAAAATAGAAATCACAGCCTATAGCCGTGTCCATCTGAAAGAAAACAATGCGGGTGGAACAGACCTTGAGATTAAAACAAAGCACACAGGCGGAACGTATACAGTAAGTATGCCGAATCAACACTTTTTATTCAGCAAACCTCTCTCAAGCACCTTTACGACCGATTACGAAAACCTTGGTCAGATGAACTCAGCTACCTGGTACCATCAACTCACCGCCTTAGAAAAAACCTCGGGAGTGCAGATACAGATCCATGTGTATCTCTACTGTCCGACCTCAGGCTCCCAAAACGTCAGTTTTGAAAATGTTCAGACCATAGTCAGTTGTATATAACACAGCATCCTTCCTGAAATATACGGCAAGGATCCCCTCTTTTTTTTCTTTTTTATCAATGATTAATAGGGGATAATAGATTTTCTTACCACTACGCATGTATTGATACTACAAGAATTTGAAAGGATATGTTTTTAAACAAAAAATTGTTACGAAACCGCGAAGTTGAGAGAGGAGTTCAGGACAAATGCCAATCGTTAAATTATTTAACGGAGAAGAGGTAGCTGGAGACATCATTGAGGATCGAGATTCTGAGTTAATACTTGAAAATTCTTCAGATTTTTTAAGTCCGAAAAGAGTCATTCCAAAAAGAGATATTTTTTCTATAGATTTTTAACTGTATATGTTTCAGCATCATTCTGTTTGTAGAGAAAAAATTATAAAACATTTTTCCATATTCTTGATTATGACTGAAGGGACCGTGAAATGTGATAAATGTGGTAAGGATGCATCGCTAATAAAAACCAACGAAGATAAAGAAGCATGGGTTTGTCATGAATGTGAACACTTCATCTCATACAACTGTGAGGTCTACAGCAGAGTTGTTGGCTATATGAGACCGGTTTCGCAGTGGAACAAAGGAAAACAACAGGAATTTAAAGATAGAACACTCTTCAAAAAATAACCAATCATATATGGATGGAAAGATCGGATATTTGATACGATAGCTGGTCCTTTGATCATTATTCTTCGTTTTTATAAATCCATTCTTTGATTTTCCTTTTTTTTACGGTTAATCATCTGAAGAGAAGCCTTTATAAGAATTAAGAATATTATAAAAATCGGTGTTGAACGAATGAATCTGCAAAAAATCACCTTTGAAGTATGCCCAAGATGTCAATCTACTTTTATAAACCAAACAGAAAACGAACATCCAACATGGCAATGCTCCGACTGTCTCTATACCTTTGAAATCCCGTTGATTGCAAAATTTCCCGATCCTGAAAATAAAGATTCTGCTGATTAACTGAGGCACCGCATTTTCATTTTTTCTTTTTTCTGTTTTTATTTGCTTTCTGTTCCTTCCAAAACATATCGTTAGAAACGGGTAACAAGTGTTCAATAACATCTCTATAGGATAATAAAAATCACTAAAATGGAAAATTCACATGATATTAAGACTCATAATTTCTTGTGCGAATCAAAATGATAAAAAAAAAAAAAAAAAAAAAAAAGATGATAGGGATTTAGTATCCCAAAAGGTGTCGTAGTATCGGAAATGCATTGGGAAATCGCTCGAATAATTGACACAGTATAAATGATTTCAAAATGAAAGAAGTGTTTTTTGGGGTTTTAAGATTCACAGGAACAATATCAAAATCTTGGGAATTGTCTTTATTTTCCACGCGTATATATCCTGTAAATGCCTTATTTTTCTCATCGGGTGCGATGACCGATACGTGCACCGTAATCAGTCCATCCTCCGGAGTAAGGTTTTCACCATATTCCGGGGTAAACGACCAGGTTCCCCAGGAAATAGATGAGGTATTGATTTCCCAGTTCAACGATGATTTTAGTTCACCTATGTTTTGTACCCCGAATGTTCCTTCGACGGTTTGCTTAGGTTGTATCGAAGACCAGGAGAGACTCCCATTACAATCAAGATTCGGTTCCTCCTCAGATGGTTCTTCAGGTGGTATATAGACGATTTTGAAAACTTGATTTGAGAGAGGCATAGGGTACGGATTCACAAATTGCCAGACAGTTGTCCCTTCTGGTATGACCTCAAAGAACCTTCCTTCTACTCCGTTGCAGATAAGGGTGTTACCATCCTTCAGACGTTCAGCACCGGAAATTCCATGGGAATAGAAGCTGGACGGTGGATTCCCTATGTAGCTCCATTCTAGGTCCTCGGGCCCATAGGCACAATCATGTTCAAGGAAGTATGTTCCCTCCACATCGACAGGAGGTGCGATTTCATCTACGGTCGAATAGGATCCACCTGGACGATCCAGACCATTATTAAAGACAAGGATGTGTCCTGCACCCGGGCATCCCTTATCTATCCAGGTTGCATCATGTTGACTGAATAATTTTTGGTCAGTATTGTTCCCTGTTTTATAGGTATCTGGGTTCCCCCAGCGGTAGAGGAGATCACCGCCTTTTCCACTGTTTCCACCGCTATGACTCGCTGCTTCTTCTGAATTGGTACTATGATCGATGATCCAGATTTCATTGAAATTACGGATACTAAGAAGAATTTGATCAAAATCTTCATTATAGTCAATAGAGTTTGTATGGAGCCAATCAGATTTTACAAGCTCGCCTCCATAGTTGATATCAACCAATCCAGGATTTTGTTCAACCACACCATAATTCTCTTTTGAGGAATCATAGTCCTGAATGAGATGATCCCAGACGTGCCATTCCCAGACGATATCACCAGTCGTCGGACCTGTTTGATGAATCTCAATGATATGCGAAGGCATAAACGTATCACTGATAACAGTGCTTGGGTCTCGCCCCGATTCTATAGCGTCTTCACTGGTTTTTGTTTCCCAGGCGATCATCAGGATATTCCCATTCGGTAACACCTTGATATCATGATGACTGAGATCTCCATTCGTATCATAACGGTAATCCCAAGCGATTGTACCATCCCAGAGGACTTTTTGGATTCCACCACCTGAACCACCAAGACCAAATTCTTTCGTCTTTATCGTACGAAGAATAGTTCCATTCCCTAACCAATAGACCGCTTCACCAGGGAAAAAATTGCTTTCCCAAGTATGGTTCACAGCACCTGTGTAGTCGATGAGATAGGTAGTAAAAGAATACATAGGGGCAAATAAGATTTGTCCGATGATTACCGGCGGATAAACACTTTTTTCAATTTCATCAACCCTTTGTGGTGATGAAAGAGGCGTAAAACAAGTCCCAAAAAATAAAAGACCAATGAAAAGTATACCCACTTTATATTTTATATGATGCTTCATATTATCCAATAACTTATAAAATACATCATACATATAATTTTCTATCTTACATTATTATAATTTAGTACGTATTTATTAAGATTTCAATATTTTATATTCTTAAAATTTCAGGTATAATTTTTGTAGTTGAACTCTTAACAATGATAAACAGTGAATAACTTTTTTATATGAAAAAAAAAGATGAGAAAAGTTTTAGGTTACTCCATTGACTACTCCTATGATAAATTGATTTAAAATCATCAATTTGATTGTATCATCAAAGTATGTTATTTTCTCCCCATTTGTATAATGAACAAATTGGAAAGGTTTGAAAAATATCAATCGCAGGTTGATTGCCTCTATAGTGTTTAATCCGCCTTCTTCACTAAGATTTGTAAATCTACCAAAGATGATTGCTCGTTTCAATTCATACACATTGAAAATATGAGGATCTGTGTAGATTTCAACACCGTGGTATACATCTATGAGATTCACTCGTATCTCATAGGTTCCCTTTTGGGACCATGAATGATTTGCACAGATAGTTTGACCCGTGGAGTAGGGACCCAACCACTCAGAGATAGTTCCATCGCTCCAATTCCACCTACAATAAAAATCGTCTGATTCAGGGCTGGTCCAGGTTATGCAGAAGGTGTAATTGACGTTTTTTTGTCCCCATGTAGGGCCATTAATGATTGGTGGGTTTGGAGGTTGATTATTCGAATATGTTTTAAAAGCACAATCAAAAAAGTAATTGGATCCTTCGTCCCAAAGTGTCCAATTCCCGTCATAATATGACCAAGCGGCTCCCCGAGGATAGTTATCAACTAGAGAATTAAAAAATCCTATAAAATAACCATAAATTGTTTGGTTACTTCGGATAATTATATAATAGGTATTCTCTGGTACAACCGTGATATCTGGAAAATCAAACGTGTGCCATGAAGCATTGTCTTGGGGTATCTGATCTGGAGGAGTGGTGATAGATGTGAGATCATTTCCGTCTAAACTGTCACGAATAGAGACGATTACAGGCAGAGTAGCAAATACACTTGTGCTTATCACTAAATCAACATTTGTCAAAGGGGTCATTGAGGGTTTGAAGGATTGAGCTACGACGTGTTCTTTGCCGTATTCGTTGACGTTTACTGTGAATCCCTGGCCTGTGTAAAAATTATCTTGATGTTGATCTACTATTTCATCAAACCCTGATACACCAGAAATAATTCCGGTACCAACAAATAAAAATAATATTCCACAAACAGCAGCTTTCGTTACCCGACTTTTTTGCATAGTTTTTTATCCTCCCCTGATAAAACTGGTTTATAAATTATTATCCCATGATTTCGTATTTAAAGGTTTGGAAAAAATAAAAATTCATATTTTCCTTTAAAAACATATCCTCAGATTGTATATTTTTTTCAAAAACTAATAGAAACGACAAAAATTTTATTATAGGATAATTTAAATACTCTCAGGAAATTCATTTACTCAGTTCTTTTATGGAAGGAGGAAAATAAAGATGAGAAAACTTATAAGCACAATTATTGTCATGCTGGTAATCGGCCTCTCCATTCTTTCATCACAAACAGACGCTTCAGATCCATTAGTATACAAAAATACAATCCATGTAAATGATGACAATGTCGCTGGACCCTGGACGGGAACCGAGCAATACCCATTCAGATTTATACAGGATGCTATTAACAATGCCTCAGCCAATGGTATCATTTTGGTGGCGAATGGAACCTACTATGAACACCTGATAATTCCTTCGAATTTAGTAGATTTAACAATTGGTTATTGGAGTAATTCTCCTGGCGAAGTGGACCATTTCGGTCCGAAACTTATCGGTAATGGTACCGGAACGGGAATCTCAATTTTTGCCGATAGTGTAAAAATAACACAACTTGAAATAACAGACTATGGACAAGAAGGACGGGATGCAGGAATTTATGTAGAAATCGATGTTCTAGGCGTCGAAATTTCTGGTAATATCGTTTCTGAGTCTTATCACGGGATTTGGATAAAACGTGACGTACCGTTGGAAACCTTCCACATCATAGAAAATAATGTTATTAAAAATATCTCCCAACGTGGTGTGAGTATCGTTTTATGCGATCGAAATACCATACGTGATAATACAATCCTCAATTGCTCCTGGGGTGTGTATCTACATGATTGCTATAAAAACACAATTTCAAATAATTTTTTCAGCAACAACACTGAAGGTCTAGTTATTGATATAGGGATAGAGAACAGCGTGGAATATAATACATTCACAGATAATGATTATGGATTTGGAACAGTCGGTACCCGTTCCTCGACCATTAAAAATAATAATTTTCTTGATAATATCAAGAGCGATGCATATTTTATTACGTTTAACGTCTGGAATGCTGATGTATGGTCTGGGAACTATTGGGGACGCCTTGTGTTTCCACTTTTTAAACCGATTGGCGGGAGTTTTGTCATTGCAAAAATTGATTTACCTTGGCTCAAATTCGACTTCTTTCCATCCTTGACGAAGAACTAACAAGAAAAAAAGCCTAATCTCTCTTATAATAAAAACAAAAAACAGTGAACAGATTATGATTTCTTTGTGCTTTTCAATCATCCAATGAAATTATCGATTATTATTCTATAAGTTTTTTGTGCGAATCATATGAAAAAAAAAGATAGTTGATTTTAAGCAAAAATGTACAAAAACCTTAGAAATAGTTCATTTTTTATCTTTTTGCACAAAATTACGGGAAATAGTCTTATATTATTTTGTATCATTCTATTGTTGAGGTCATGCTATGGGAAAGAAACTATTAGGTATTTTGATAGGTATGCTGTTCATCCTGACAACGGTATCGACCGTAGCGGCGAGACAAGAAAGAACTATGTATAAGGATTGTTACGTTGAAGTAGAAGCACAGGCAGATGGGCTCTATAATATGGTTAAGTATGTCTTTCTGAGGCCCCATGGGGAGACCAGTGCGTTTGTCCTTTGTTGGATCCTTCAGTGGATGGGACCAGATCTCGTCACCGTAAAGATTTATGATCAGAAAAACGGGAACGAATTATGGAACAATCAAAATGAAGAAGGGATCTGGGCGGCAAAATTCTTTTTCTACAATGGGTTGTATACGTGGACGACTGAAAATGGGATTGATATGATGACCCTGCAGGGTACCACAAAAGCTATTGTCGTATTAACTGAGGTGTAGAACCTTTTTTTTCTTCTTTTTTTTATTTAGGTTTATTTTTTAAAAAACCTTATTCGTGTAAACCAGATGCTTTGGCACGGTTTTCATCATCTTTTATCTGCGGCTTACAATTTTTACTATATTGTTGATTGCCACGTCGTATGTTATTGGTGAAACACTATTCCAATCTGTATCATTCCACCGAGATTCATATACTATTGTCCGATCATGCCCCTTCAAGTCTTCAACTTGAAATTTCACCCATTTGGGATCAAACAGGTAATAGTTATGTCCATCATTGGCAAGAACATAAACCGGAAACCTCGTTTTTAGAAGTTCATGCATTTGATCTTCCGTAAAGGTAAATCCTTTCTTGTTTCCATCCTTTGCTTCTATAGACCCTCTCTTTGCAACATCTGCTATCATCTTCAGTTCGAGTATCATCGGGTTACTGCCTTCTACCAGTAAGTCAAAAGTGCCGCTTTTAAAATTTATCACATTAATTCCTTTTGCCTGAAGGTCACGAAGGACTATAGTTCTTAGGTCTTCTTCATTCATTATACATTTTGCCTCCACTCTTAAATCTTGTAGCTATTTTTCCCTTAAAAACATATCCTGAAGAATCAGGCATTTTAATATGGTTTTAAGACCCTAAAGGTTTTTTGTGTGAATAAAAATGAAAAAGGAAAAAAGAAGGCGGGGATTCTTAGTAACCCATTAGATATCGCAGGATTGGAAATGCGTAGGGGAACTGTTGGAACATTCTCTCAAAGAACTGTTGGAAATACAGATCTTGGCTCAATGGTGTTTTGAGATACACTGGAATTACACAAAAATCTGAGGAATTGTCTTGGTTCTCAACTCGAAGGTTACCCTGAAATTCCGTATTTTCTTCATTTGGAGCAACAACCCAAACCTGTACAGTCACTTGCCCATCCTTGGGGGTTAACCTTGTTCCAGACTCCGGGTTAAAGGACCATGTCCCCCAAGAAATTGATGAAGAATCAATTGTCCAGTTCAGCGATGAGTCATTATCCCCGATATTTTGTAGCTGAAAACTCCCAATAACTGTAGAACCTGGTTCAGTATCAGTCCAAGAGAGACTTCCTGTACACTCCAAATCCGAGGTATCGTTTTGTGGAGGTTGCGGTGGTTCTTCCGGTGGAATATAATCGATTTTGAACACGGAGTTTTGGGCGGGGGTTGGATATGGGTTTGTATATTGCCACACCGTGATTTTATCCGGGGTTACTTCCAAGAACTTTCCTGGTATCCCATTGCAAATAAGGGTATTGCCGTCCATGAGGCGTTGTGCACCACCGAAAACTTGTGAATAGAAACTATTTGGTGGATTCGCAGTATAACTCCATGTATAATCCGTAGGGCCGAACGCTGAACCTGGTTCGAGATAATACTCCCCATTGGCATCCACAGGTGGAGCAAATTCATCCACAGAAGAATATTGTCCCCCGGGACGGTTGTTGCCGTTGTTGAAGACAAGAATATGTCCTTCACCAGGGAGTCCAGGTTTTATCCATGATGCATCATGTTGGAAGAATAATTTTTGGTCACCAGCGGCCCCAGCATCGTATGCTTCTGGGTTCCCCCAGCGATATAATAAATCTCCGCCTTTTCCACTGTTTCCACCGGTATGACCTGCCGCTTCTTCAGTTGTTGTGCTATGATCGATGACCCAGACTTCATTGAAATTATGGACGTCGATGAGTATTTGATCAAACTCTGGGTTGTAATCAACTGAATTCGTATGAAGCCAGTCACCTACAAAAGGATCACCGAAATTGACATCAATTAATTCCGGGTGATCTCCGACGACACCGTAATTTTCTTTTGATGAATCAAAATCCTGAATGAGATGATCCCAGACGTGCCATTCCCAGACGACCGTCCCACTTGTTGTGCCAGTCGGTTGCACCTCAATGATTTTATCAGGGGTAAATGTGTTTCCTTCGATAGTATCTGGGTTACGTCCAGCAGCAATCGCTTCAGTACGTGATTTTGTGACCCACACGATCATAAGCACGTTTCCATTTGGTAAACACTTGATATCATGATGGCAGGAACATCCGCTCACTGTATATCGATAGTCCCACGCGAGTGTTCCATTCCATAAAATTTTTTGAATACCGCCTCCGCCAGAAATAATTGGACGTAGAATAGTACCATTCCCTAACCAATACGCTTCAGTAAACGGCCGATACGAACTTGACCATGTATGATTTATAGCACCAGTGCTATCAATTAAATACGTTGTTGTGCCATAATAGGGGGCAAACAGGATCTGTCCATTGATCAGTCCCGCTTCTTGTTCTTCCATCGAAGAAATGTTTTTGGATATTGACACAGAGGTAAAGGAAGTACCTATCATGACAAGGAATAACAAAAAAATAAGGGCTGGGGATTTCTGGTTATGTTTCATAGGAATCAGTTGTATTAATATTGCATACGGTTTATATGATTATTGGAATATTAGATATTTATAAACCGGATTTTGTGCGAATCAAATGACTAAAAATAAGAAAAAAGAAGATCGTAACGCCGTCCACCGGACTCGGACCGGTGACCGCTCGGTTAACAGCCGAGTGCTCTACCAACTGAGCTAGGACGGCATAATTATAGGCGTTGTAGCGAATGAGAATAGTGTTTTGTATTAAAAGGTTACCGGGGAGCAAATCCGTTCTGTAAAAATCATTACTCCACTTCAAGGAAACGCCAACTACCTTGATTACGACATCACAGCTAGGCATCATAAAAAGATATGTGCACTCATGTGGTTCGTACACAAAATATAATCCAACAAATTCTCCTAATACGTAAATCCATTGGTTTTTAAGGAATCAGGTATTATCATCTAAATGAATATTGACAAAGAAGATTGAAAACTGTAAGGGATCGTTATGATAACCATGAACGAGCCAATAACTGAGGATGAAAAAAAAGTTCTTGATGCTCTAGAGAAAAACGGGAAGGAAAGCATCGATGATATCGCTAAAAGATGTAAATTCTCCCGTCAGAAAGTTTGGCGGATTATCAAACACTTTGAGGAAAATAAAACAATCTGGGGGTACGTTGGAATAGAAAACGAAGAAGTCAAAGGCCTTAGTCATTTTGTCCTGCTCGTGAAGAGAAGCACACTACCCATACGTTTTGATTTCAAAAAAGAACTTGCAGGTGGGAAAATTGATTCTATGCTTCCTGAGAATGTGAAAATTGAGAATATCTATCTTACCCATGGAACATACGATGGAGTCGTTACCTTCTACGCCCCTAATCTTGTCACTGCAAAAAAAATGATACAAAATATTTCCAAAAATCTTGATAAATTATTAGCAGAGTATCTCCTCCTGGAGACTCTTATTCCGATTCGAAAAGTAGGATTGAAGAATCCTCAAATGAAAAGCCTCATCGAGCTCCTATAATAAATAAGAAATAACAGGAAAACGTGTTTTTAAACAATTTTGAAAGGTAATCCCCTAACAAGATAATTCACTTGATTTTCCTATTAAAACGACTGAAATACAGAAAATTTATTCAGATACACTCGTAACCTATTCTATAAAAGATTATGAAGAATAAAGTATGGCAGCATCAAAAGAGATAGGTGTTGGAGAGATGTATGAAGTTCAGCTGCCATACCATTTGGGCTTTCGATGGAGGAGATAACTGAAAAACGATTGTGAATGACAATGCAAACAATTCAACTATCTTATTTGGTTTAATCTTCTCGCTCCCCCGTCATACATAAGCAAGTCATCGGATAATATAAAATCCATGGTGCGCTTTTTCCTACATTCCACCAAAACAAAATTGTTTTTTTTACGTTTGTCGGAAATGATAATGCTATCTTTATCCGTTATCAATGAAAACTGAATTTCGTAAACGATAAAAGTTCGGAGGATATATTTTTTAAGGCATCATGTGCTATGGTTATTTGAGAGGGAAAAGGATTGCGAAGACAAACAATAACCATTGTAGTCAGTCTGTTTTTTCTGATATTGTGTTGCAGCGGTTGTGAACAATTAATCATCAAACCAGACCATATCTCGGTAAATATCATGGTAGCAGTCAATATTGTTTTTTTAGATGCGAACAATAACATCATTCAGAAAAACACTGATGCAGCAACTGTAATCATCCTAATCCAAAAAAACAGACTCGATCGATTAGTGTTTGAACGAATGATGCAAAATGGACTCTGCCAAGCAACCGGTGACTTTGAACTCTCAGAAGGAAATTATATCGAGTGTACCGCCAATATGAAAGATGAAAATCATGTTTATAATCAAGTCTTTCAGGGGTACGCAAAACTGACCTGGGAAACCGTGAATGCTTCAACGAATTTCGGTGGTGTGTACAATTGGTATCCAAAAATCACTATTACGCTAAAAGAATAATTAAAAATTCATAAAAAATATATGGAATTACATTCTTTTCTCGAAATTAGAATAGAGCAATTTAAGAATCTGAACAGAGAGTAAAAACTGCTATGTAATTTGTATCAAAAAAGAAAATTCTAATACCTACTCTGACAGTAACTCTCCAATACAATGCTGCAGTAATTGAATCAAATCGTCCTTGCTTAACAGATCTTTCCCATCTTGTTTCAAATCCCAGTGACATTTCTCTTTTTCTTCATCGTATTCAAAATGAATAATGACCTTTCCTTGTAGCATGTTTCATGCCTCCCAATTGAATTTATCAATATCAAAATCATATAAAAAACCTCCTATACCCTATTTAAAACCATTATCCTGAAAAAAATGACTTTGAAGACACTATCAATGAAGTCCCAAATCCTGATAAAAAATTCATAGAAAATCTAAGATTTAGAAAAATATCCTAAGCGATACTATTTTAAACTAGTCCTATCATTCTCTAATATAGAATTAGGGGGATTATAAAAGTGAAGAAACAATTACATAAAGGAATATCTATCGTAAATACCTATATTATAGCTGGTGTACTGCTTATAGCGACCTGTTCAACCATGACCTTGGCGACATTACCAAAAGCAGATAACGAAGAAATCGCACATTTTATACTTGACCAACTCGCTTACGGTGATGACGTAAACATCCTCTGTTATCTCTGGGGACCGGTCTCTGAGGGTGACAAAATTACCACAGCAAAAGGACCAATTTACACGATTCCTTGCTCAGGATACGTCATGTATATCGATCTCTATCCTACTGCGAACCTGTTCCATCCAGTACAATACGTATTTCTGAAAGAACAAACAAAAGAACTGTTCGTATTTGACGAAAAATGCTCCCCGTTAAATTTTGATGACTATCAAGTGGTAGACACTGCATTTTCTCAATTCTTCTTCGCGATAGAAAACAGGAGAGCCGCTATCCCTGAAAACATCACACCGAACTTGGAAAAAAGTGAGAGAGACAGCCTCTGGGCGGTACTGATGAATGGCGGAGCTGATTCGGGAAACAATCATGTCCGGTATTGGAATGATCTTTCAAACATCTACATTACCTTAACAACTGTGTATGAGTTCGCTGATGAGAACATCATTGTACTCTGCTCTGATGGGACAAACCCAGCGGTGGATCAATCCAATGGCCAGAACTCCAACCCAGATTTAGACGGTGATGGCGATGACGATATTATGTACTCGTGTGTCTTATCAAATGTCGAGATGGTTTTTGCCAGCCTCGCTGAAAATTTCACAGGTACTGAAAAATTGTTTGTGTTTACTACCGATCATGGTGGCAGCAATAGTGGTTATGATACATACGAGAACCTCTGGAACTGGGAGGAGCTTACCGATGCACATTTCGCAGAGCTTTTAGCACCAATCCCGGCCGCTGAGAAAATCTGCACCTTTGAACCATGCTTTTCCGGTGGGTTTTTAGATAACATCATCGTTGAACCAGGCCCGATTGTAGCATCCTCAGCCTGTCGCTATGATGAATACTCATGGGCAATGCCTCCTGATTATGTCTATGATACCTATGTGTTTCACTGGACAGCTGCAATGAAAGGGGAAGATGCCTATGGCGTTCCAGTTAACGCAGACGCGAATCAAGACGGGATCATTACACTGGATGAGGCATACGCCTATGCTGTAGAGCATGATACCGATGATGAAAGCCCTCAGTACGGGGAATACCCTGAAGGTCTGGGATCGTATTTATCCCTAAAAGTAACGAGCAATCCTCCAGCACAACCAACAAAACCAGTTGGTCCGACACTCGGAATCTGGAACATTGAGTACACCTACACCAGTTCCACCACAGAACCAGACAATGAGCAGATCTACTATCAGTTCAATTGGGGCGACGGGAGCACCAGCGGATGGCTTGGGCCTTATGCCTCAGGACAAACCGGAACAGGATCCCACGTCTGGACAGTACTTGGAACATACAATGTGACGGTAAAGGCAAAGGACATCTGGGGCGCAACAAGTCCACGATCAGAGCCATTGACAGTGACCATCACCGATAACACACCACCAGACATCCCTCAAATCACAGGCCCTGCCCAAGGAAAACCTGGCAAGCCGTATCTCTTCAACCTCCTCACCAACGATGCGCAAGCCCCAGACCAAAACATCTATTATTTCATAGACTGGGGAGATAACACCACATCCACCTGGCTTGGACCCTATGTCTCTGGCACTGAGATTCACGTAACACATACCTGGGCAGAACAAGGAACATATACTGTCAAAGCCAAAGCAAAAGATACGATGGATTCAGAAAGCAACTGGGGAAATCTTTCGATAATAATACCCACGGAATATAAATTCTCCTTCAACGGGTTGCTGCAGCATCTCTTCGAAAGATACCCGCACCTTTTCCCTATTCTTCGACAGTTCATGGGGTATTAATACCCCTCCACATTTTTTTTTTATTCTTTTAAATAAAGCAATCAAAAAGAAATCGTTCTTACTGACTTATTCTCACCCGAAAATCTAATAAGAAACCACAAGATTCAAAAAGGACATCTATGGCGAACATGAAGGTTCGTGAACCTCAACATTGCTGGGAATTTCATGAATGCCTAAACGAAGCAAAAAATCAATGTATCGTGTATAAACTTGGTATTGAAAAAGAATGCTGGGTCACCAACAGAATGAAACCAGGAAATCCGGGAGTCATGAACGGCAGCTGTGTCAACTGTCCATGGTTCAAACAACACAGCCAGTCAACCACACCGATTTTCTGATCAGTCTTGTTCTATTTCGGAGAAAAAAGATTTCTCGTTTTCCTCTTTAATGGTATAAAAGTGGGAGTCTGGTTAAGTCTGGGAGGTAAAGAATCTCTTCTTTACGAAAAAATAGCCAGACTCCCAAGAAAAATAATATTAGACCCGCTATAAAAACCTATCCCTAAGAAACCCTTATTAACAGAAAAAAAAGGAAAAAACGCAACATTTTTCATCATATGATACTTTTATTCTAAACGATTTAGGGTAATACCAAAGAAATAACAAATGATGAGAAATGTGCTTATTAACGTCAGACATAATCCAATGAATTTGATAAAAGCATGCGCGATATTACTCGTATCTTGAAATAAAACAAGTACTGCGATCCCAACAAGCAACATACAAATGTTAACCAAAATATATTTTTTCACTTTGATTCCTTCCTCCGACAGACAAATGTACCTTTTCGTTAATCTTCAAAAATATCCTCAAAATCAAATTCATACATGATATTAATCTTCATTTTCACCCACGTCTCCTCACTCTAAAAAGGATAACGCATCTTTGTTTAAAAATATACCTTCCGTTGTAATAGCAGAATGAAGCTAAAGAAACAAAACTGTTCTTACTCAGAACTACTGGTATTTTTCCAAAATGATAGTTTCTCCACTAACCTATATAATCGATATCAAAACAAACAGTAACTCAATCATAAAGGTATTCATAGAGAGAAGGAAGGAAAGCGTTTGCAGAACATCATATTTAAACAAAGAAAAATAAAAACATATCCGGTTCTATTCATCGTCATATTCACACTATCTCTCGTCCCTGTTGAAGGAAGTGTGCTTTCTGCACTCTCTCCGTCATATCTTATTGAATCATCTGATAACACTCTAAGGTATACCTTTTTTTTCGACGAACCAGTCTTTCATGAAGTTGTAGTCAATAACAAAACTTATACAACAATCGATATGAATAATTGTTTTTCCTCAGCACAACCAGGGTTCCCAAAACTTCCTATGTATCGTGCATTGATCCTTCTTCCTAAAGGATATTCGGTAGCAAACATCCAAGGGTCGTATCAAAACCAGCAGACACTCTCGAATGAATTTCTGATGAAACCAATTCTTCCTGAACAGGAATTTGTCCGTGTTGGAATGGAAGATCCAAACTCCTTTGTCATGAACGATACTGCATATTCAGCACTCACACCGGTGGGTGAGGAAATCTTTGAAAATGGAGGTATCGGATATTGTCGTGGATATGCAATTCTAACTATCTATCTCCACCCCATCCGTTACACCCCGGGGACGGGGGTTCTTACCTATTTTCCACAGATGACGATCACGGTACAACTGCGAGAATCAGAAGAACAATCCCTCCTTGAGAATCCTTCATTCCTTCGCTTTAGTCAGACCGATGAAGACGTTGTCAGAGAGTTAGTTACCAACCCTTCGATCCTCTCCACCTACGATCCACTTGATATAGATGAACTTGATGGAGAAACAGAAACGACTCAAGAGAACAAGGTTCTTGATTACTTGACTGGCGATGGAGTGTTGGACAGCGAGTACACTGGAGGCCTCTGTTCTCCAGCACAACACTACCAGTTTGTGATCATCACCAGTCAATCTCTCAAAGACACCACTGGTTTTTCATATAACTGGTCAAGTTTGATTACCCATCGAAACACCTATAGTGGTCTGAATGGGACTCTTGTAACTGTTCAAGACATCGATGCTTGTCAAGATTATTGGAACACTACACCTCTGTTTAATGACAGCCAGGCCCATATCAGAGAATTCTGTAAAGATGCGTATCTTGACTGGCGTACAGAATATGTCCTACTGGGAGGAGACTGGGACAGCACAGCAGATCATCAAATCGTCCCATATCGATTATTCACAGATAGAGAGGAAACAGGAGCCTATAATACCATGGCTTGTGACAAATATTACAGCCATCTCGATGGAACCTGGTATTATGAATCACAAAGCATCTGGGGTGGTGGAAGAAACAGCGGGGTGAACGATTACTACGCTGAACTCTATATCGGACGAATCGCAGCATATAACGCTTCTATGGTCTCCAACGCGGTCCAAAAAATCATCTGGTATGATCTGGATGCCCCTGATGATTGGCTCTCGAAAGTCTCATTCTTAGGGGGGAATCTCGGATGGACTGTGACTTCAAAAGAATACATGGAGGAACTCAGACAGGGAACCGATACGTTCCGAAGTTTTACAGGATTTGAAGAATGGAATGTAACCCACCCGGAAACCCCGGTCGACTCATCAGAATGTATCTACCATGTCGATCTCGGTAGCAACTACAAAACCTATTTTTCCAACTCCCTAGAAGATGATAATGCATCGATTGTGAATCACCTTGATCATAGTGATTGGAACTCACCGTTTAGTCTGACTAACTGGCAAAATCGATACAACACAAAACCTTTCTTCGGATACTCACAAGGATGTTTAGCTGGTCGTTTCCACGCAGGGTACGCTGGATCAGAACAACTGATGTGCCGCCACCCCGAACGCCATGCGTTCGCAGTGGTCCTGAATACAGGATATGGATATGCAAGCTCCACGTCATCAAACGGGCCTAGTCAATACATCCAATGTTATTTTTATGATTACTTTTTTAACAATCAATCCAACGATATAACTAACTGGCAACTGGGAAAAGCACAATCGTACGCTCATGAAAAGATGAGTGCAAGAATAGAGCTATCCAGCCACGCCTGGTGTTATGCTTGGTATAGCGCACATCTCTTCGCAGACCCAGCACAAATCTTGCGGTTAAAAAACCCTGATGTATCTGATATTACGATAATGAATGAAAACCCATGCAATGAATCAACAAATGTTCCTATCAATACACAAGCACTTACTGTGAATATTCAACACCTGCAAGGAAATCTCCTGAATTATACGATACAAACTACGCCAGACATTGGAAGCAACGCTGAAAACAACAGTACAAATGGAACAAAATCATGCACCATCTCTGGTCTGTCCTATTCTACCACCTATACCTGGTTTGTAACGGTCTCAGATGGGTACCAATCGACGAACTGCACGTTCTGGTTTACCACAGAAGATCAAGAAGTAATCCCACCAGAGATTTCTTCTATCTTGTACCTCTCATCAAACCCGATAGACTTACAACCTGGGTTTGGCTGGGAAAATATGAGTTGTGTCGTCACAGACAACAACATGGTAAATAATGTAATGATATGCATTCATAAGCCGGATAATACTTCAACAAACATCACCATGGACAGAATAATACACACAGATACTTATTATTATAACACCACTTTTTCAGTCTATGGGAATTTTTCCTTCCAGGTATGGGCAAATGATACGTATAACAACATGGCTTTTTCAACAAGCTCTCCTTTTTTGATCCCACCAAATTGGGATATCAATACTGATAGGGTCTGTTCGATGCAAGACTTCATTTTAACCTCTAATCAATTTGGAAAAAATGGATCACCAGGATGGGTCCGTGAGGATATTGATAATAATGGGAGAATTGATGTGTTCGATTTCGTGATACTTTCAAATCATTTCTCCAGCGCATGGTAAGACTTCTTTACTATCTTTTTAAGAGGCAGCAGCAGAGTAAAGATTTGATAAATATTTAAATACAAACGATTGATGATGCATCACTTATGAATTACAAACAATTCCACAATAAAGTCATTGTCCGCATCGACAAAGGAGAAGAACTTGTCGAGAGTCTCAAAACAATCTGTAAAAAGCTTGATATTCCACTAGGGTCAATCATTGGAATAGGTGCAACCGATAAAGTCACAGTCGGTCTGATGAACACAAAAACAAAAAAATATCAATCAAAGGAATTCGCCGGAGACCATGAGATTACCTCATTGGTTGGAAACATCACCAGGATGAATGGTGAGGTATACCTTCATCTTCATGTTACTTTAGGCAACGTCGAGCATAAGGCATTTGGTGGTCATCTGACCAGTGCGGTGATCAGTGCGACATTTGAAGGGATCATTGAGATCATCGATGGTCAAGTCAACAGAGAATATCATGAGGATGTCGGGTTAAATCTCATAAGTATTAAATAGAATTGTATCTGAATATTATGTTTTCTGCATCGATACACCGAAAAAATGATACAGCGAGATGCTCTTATCAGAAATACCGTAAAACGACTGTAAGACTCATGTTTTTTTTTGTTCTTGCATTATAATATCAACAGTGGGTGGTGATATTTTTTTTATTTCTTCAACTTCAGCCCATTCTTTGGTTGCTTTATAGGTATCCCATTTGGTTGTGACAACCATTAAACATGTATACACTAATAGAAAGGTTAATATGATTAATATGAGGAGAAATACCACAATAAGTTCTTTGATTAAAAATACGAAAAAAAATAGAGATATGAAAAGCACCAGTATCATAATAATTATCGCTTTAATACCGTCATCCATGTTTTTTCCTTTACCTTGGTCTAATGGTTTTATAAGAATCTTTCCCTATAAAAACATATCTTTTGAATCCCGATACCCTCATCTAGTTTAATTACGGATAACCTCCAAAAAATATAAAACAAACAACACGATTTGTAATACTGAGGAGAGAAAAATGACCTATATCTGTAGATGGTGTGAGAATAACTTTGAAGAATCGGGTAAAAAACCCCCTGATACAGAATATAAAGATGGAGTCGTCTGTTGTCCGCGCTGTGGCAACATAACATATGGTTTTCTCATTTATAAAGAGGGCAAAACAGAATAATCCTGCTTGTAATGTGAAAAAAGATAGTACGAAAATAGAAAAAGAACCATAGGTTTGTCTAGAGATCACCCTCCGCTAAAAACATATCCAGAGAATCCTATGTTCCCAATCAAGATTTTAAACGATTCTTCATGATACAACAATGTGCATTGATACAAAGCCACAACGCAGGTCCCATGAAATTCATTTAAAAAATATCAGAGAAACGTACGATACCTGTAAGAGAATAGAATGTCATCTCCTTGGTTATTTGTGTAAAACGCTAACACCATTCTTAAAGAAAAGATTTTGCAGGATTTTTTAACGAAAGAGTCAGCAGATACGTAGAAAGCTTCAGAGATAAAAACAACACCGTTAGTTCCAAACAAATCAGTAAGACGCAGAGGGGGAGAATAGAAAAACCCGTGTTGCTGCGGAGAAGATTCATCCCTGCCCCAACAACACTTAGCAAGACAAACAAAATCATCGCCACACTATACAGCAGCAGGATATCTGATTTCTTCCCAACGTATTTCACCCCAAGAGGAAGTGCGATAATGACTGCAGCAAGAAAAGAAAAAACAAGAAACCAGAACAAAAATAAAAGATCAGACACCCCTTGGAAAATCGGTATGAACGCAAGAAACGGTAGTGTGGTCAAAAAACACAATGAAAGTGCAAGAGTTTTCCCATAGACAATCGTTTCATTAGACACTGGAAGACTCCGCAGGATCCACATGGTTTTTTCCTCAGTAAGGAACAAATTCAGCGCAGGAAAGACAGCCGCGTACATAACGACGACATAACACCCTAAAAAAACAAAAAGCGAAGGGAGAAATCCACTCAGATACCGCTGCATCGATTCAGGGATGAACAAGTCTGTACCATACAGGAAGAGATACCCAGTCCCCAGAGCAGTAAAGATGGACATCGAGATAAAACTGAAATATAATCGATCCCGCCAGATCCCAGTCACTTCACGGAGAAACAACGCATGGAGAACACCTTGCGGACGAACCTGCGTCAGTCCATTGGTTCTCTCCTTTCGTTTTACATACCGATAGGAATCCAACGGATGAGAAAGACTCCACAGACAATGAATGATTGCCAATGGAAGCATGCAAGCGGTAAACATCATGCTTTGCGAGAACCAAAAAAAACAAAGTAAAAGAAGCGTAGGTATCATCCGATATTGTTTTGAGGAAAAAAAGTGAAATGACAAAGAACACCCTAAAAGGATACCACTGAGAACACTCATACTAAAGAAGAGATATTCCAAGGGATAGTATATCGATATACGTAAGGAAGAGAGAACCAGGAGGTACAATACTGAAAAAGAAAACCAAAGACTCATATTGATCAGGACAATAGCAAGAACAATCTGTCCGGCTGTTTTTTTATGTGGAACCTGAGTGGAGAGTGCATAAGATATCTGAGGCGCTGAGATGAAATGCGTATGCATATCAGATGCGGATTTCATGAGCAGTAAAAAAAACACTGTGTAGAAGACATCCATGAAATTAAACAGTGTCTCCGTATTTAGCAGAAAAAAAGTAAGAAACGCAAACATCACAAGAGAAAAAAAAATCATCGATGAAAAAAACAAGTATAAAATCGGAGATGTTCTTATTTTTTTTCGAAGGCTTCGTGTGATTTCCCTAAGAAGAAGTCTGCTGGTTTCCAACATGCTATTCCCCAATCCCTCGTTTGATGTTGAAAACAAAGTTCTTTATATAAAAATATCGCAAGATCACAAGAATGAGATCCCATAATCATAAAATTCATTTTTAGAAAGAGAAAAAAAATTTCATCTTTATCATATTCATTTAGGAGATACGTCGTATAAATCCATTGTTGATCAGAGGTATTCTTTTATCTTTTTTGTATCAGGATTAAAAACATTTTGTCGTTTTATGTCAAAAAGCGTCTCTAATAGATCGATTTTCTGGAAGGTATCCGGATAGGTTGTTTTGACTAACTCACTGAATTTTTTCGCATGGATGATATCAGGAGCAAGGAATGTGGCGATCCAGTCGTATTCCCCATGGACATAGGAGCTTGTTTCAATGGTGATCCCAAGCTTTGTGACAACCTCTTCGAAATCTCTGGAAAGGAGAATATCAACGATTTTCAGATTTATTTTTTGAGTGTTTCGCTTCATCAGCAGCATATACTGTTTTTTGTGTAACACCTCGGTGTCGATAATCGCAGTATATCCCCATACAATCTTGTCGCGTTCTAGGTTTTTTATTATCCTCCAGACCTTCTGTCGCGAAAAGCCACAATTCTTAGCGAACAAATCGAGATTTTCCATGCAATTCTTTTGAAGCTGATCGATAACTTTCTGTTCATCTACTTCAATCTGTTTCTTACTTGTTTTTGCCATGGTTCCTCTCCCTATATCCAGGAATCATAATCGTTACTTCCTTAAATAGATATCCTCGTCGATCATCTGAGGGGATTCGTAAACAGCTCTTTTTATCAAAATTAAAATAATAATATTTATATACAATAACAAGGTAATAATATAGCTGATGGTAGAGATGGTGTCAATGACAAGGAAAGATCGAGTTGCTGCATGGAAAAAAGCAGTGAACGAAAAATTGGGAAGGGATTATGTCTCATCCGTCAAAGGGTATGTGGTAGCAGGATGTGTTCTTGATATCCTTGATGATATCTGGGACCGGAAGGATCTTAACAGTATCACACAAATCGAAGAATTGTTGAAAAATCAATATAACGTCTACGTGTATGGATTAGTACGCTATCCTCCGGTATCAAATGAGTTGAAAAAAACTATTGAATAAGAGGAAAAAGAAGGTCACGTATTCCTTTTTATAAAAAACAGGAACACAAATCCATCCGCGGTTTTCGACGCGGTAACCCCTTCATCGCATGTTGCACTGACCGTCATGGTGACTTGTCCAAATCCAATAATCATTTTTGTCGTAGAAACATTGACCTGTTCCAATCCTTCAAGAACCCCGGTCAGACCAGAACTCGTGCTGTTAATACGACCTAATAGTCCACCAGTAACAGAAATACTCCAGCTGAGATTTGTTGCAACTGCTTCCCCAGTATTGATGATAGATGCAGAAATCCGAGGAAACACATCAGTAATGTTAATGTCAAATGATGGTTGAGCCGTGTGATACGCACGTATGTTGGTTCCGGTGCCACTGAGAACAAGGATGCCGTTCTTCCCAAGAGAAGGACCACCGATATTGATGTTCGTCATCGTGATATTCCAAAGAGGAACCAGATCAGAGGTAAAGAACGATACATGACCATCAGCAAAACCTCCATTTGAGAAATACACCGTCCCAAGCGTATCAACAGCAAAATGCGGTGATAAATACATATCGGTATCCTCTAGGACATCACTTTGAGCAAGCGTGCTGCCATTATCCGAATCAAGTTTTCCAATACGCGGACCTGGTAACATGCAATAGACATTGCCATCAGGACTAGTTGCATACTCAGAAAACGTTGTCCATGCACAGGCTTTATGCCATTTTTCTACGAAACTGGTCCCGGTATCCGTGAACGCATAAAAGAAATCAACCGACGGATTGTTTTGGGTCCGGCTCAGATAAATCGTGCCATCAGGACCCACAAAAGGGGTGTTCTGCAGCGTAAAACCTGACATGACCGGACTTTCATAGAGTCGCTGCCCGGTCTCCACATCAAATCGTACAATAATATGTCCACCGGGGGCAGCATCTGCGACATACAAGCTATTCTGGAATAATGCACCACCACAGCTGCCGGAAACAGAACCGACACGATCTGCATGCCATACCAGTGATCCATCCTCGCTATTGAAACGCCAGATATCGGTAAACGAAGCAATCACAGGGTCACCATCAGCGGCAAACACAACACCATCATATGGACCAGCATCGATAAGCACGGTGGAAACCCAAAGGGTATCACCGGTTTCTGCATCAAGTGCATACAGATTATCCAGCACTGAAGCACCATTCCCAGAACGAGACGCGTACACCTGACCATTTTTCACCCCTGCCACCCAGGTCGTCCAATCATTGGTATGATACGGAATTGAGACATTCCACAGTGTTTGCCCTGTGAAGAGATCCTTTGCGAACACCATTGAATCATTCGTAGAACCAGGCCACCCTCGTTGGCGTACAACGAAAAGTCGATTATCCTCCGTCACAGGCAGCCATGATATAATCGAAGTTGGTCCCCCTGACCAGAGCAGATCTGCTGTAAGAGGACCTTTGACATCGGACAATCCATTTCTCTTTGCATTCCCTCCCGCGTTGCTCCAGTCACTGCCATCTCGTAGAGATGTCTTTGGCTGAATGGGAAGAGATACGAGCACCTCCTGTGGAGCTCTCTTCGGATCATCGGAGAATACAAAATTGTTATTATCCCAGAGTGTAACATCCGTGGAAAATCCAGGAGGTGAAATTACACTACAATTATCAAAATCATTTCTCTGACTTTCAGAAAAACCACCTGTCCATATGCTTCGTTCGGCTGCTGTGGCAACAGTTAACAATAGCAGAGAAACAATCATTATATCTAAGACCACCCATGCATAATTTCTTGATTTGCTCTTCATAATAAAACCCCTTGTCTAATCATATCTATTTCGCCTATAAAAAAGTTTCATTCATTTTATTATATAAATTTCATCTCAAACGATAGCAGATGATATATCATGCATTTCCAACATATAGAATATCTATCAACTATCTTATAAATAAAGAAAAAAAAGAAAAAAAGGGATGATTAATATCCCAGGAGAAGGCGGAGCAGCGGGAACGCATGCGGGAACTGTTCGAACAACCGCTCCAAGAAATGCATCAACGGTTGTTCAAACGTATAGGGCATACTAATAGATAGCGGATCTGACCATATGCTGAGTTTCCCATGGGAATCCTTCGCGACGACCTTTATCTGATATGAACCTTCCACAGTATAGGTCTTTTTCGCAGAAGCAGTCGCCCCACTGTTCAATGGTCCAACCCAGCTGCTAAACGAACCATCTCCCCAGTCGAACATATAGGAGACCTGATCGCTTTCAGGATCGGTCGTCGAAGATGTATACGTATATTCCGTGTTAATCTTCCCTGACGCAGGACCGCTTGGTGCCTGTGGTTTTGCTGGTGGCTGTGAATTTTCTCCAATCGCTAATGTTGGGTCACCAAAGGCTTGCCATTCTTCTACTGATTTATACTCGGTGGCGTCCATCCCTGAATTGATATTTCTGTTTAATGTATTTTCCCAAAGTTCCCCGAAGGTTTCCGATTGATCAAGTTTGTATGCCTTGTAGGTATCTAAGCCAAGTTTACCAACTAATCCTTGTGTAACACCAGATCCGATGTAGCTGTACCCAAGTCCTGTGCATCCAAAGTCTCCAATCGCCCCACCATTTGAGTTATAGAGAAACGCCCAATTGAAACAATTTGTGTCTGAGGCGAATTTGGCAGTGGAACATGCTTCCACACTTACGATTGGTAATTTATTACCATTCGATAATGTTTGAATGTCAGAGCTTTTAATCCCCATTGCAGGAGTCGGTACCCATGTTGCAAAATCATCATGGGGGTGAGTAGCCCACACATTCGTGTTTCCATGCCCGGAAAAGTCAACAAAACCGCATCCTGCATTGATAGCACTTTTTATATTGGCGACACCAGTAGGAGCCCAACCGGTCAATTTCCCATTGGTCACCCAGAGTTTATCAGCGACAAAACCGGTCATAAGATCAATGACTTTTTGATTTGCAAATTCTCCTTCATTAACTGTATTACTGTCAGGGAATGAATCACCACCAATTACGACAAGATTTGTAAACCAAGTCTGCTGGTAACCAGGTGTGTTTTCATAGGTTTTAAATTTGTTCACACAAGCAGTCACTTGACTGCCGCTAGTTGCAGGTAATCGTGCAAGATACACATCAGGATGAAGGTCAACAGTATCGGTCTGACCTGCCCAGTCGTATTCTCCAAAAATATTATTCGCATTGGTGTCCCAACTACTGAATTCACCGGTTCCGTCATAGATATCTGCGTAGTAAAGGTCACTGGAAAATATCTCATTGTCAGGTTCAGTCCCGCCGATATAGATATGGGTATCCCGAACAGGAAGCTGTGTACTTCCACTTCCAGCAGCACCTACTAAGAGAATGTTACCAGTAAGCCAGGATTCAATAGCGTTTTTAATGAAATATTTTATTTTCTCTTGATTATCTCGTCCTGTTACTGGGAAATAAGTTCCATCATAAATTTCAGTTAAGCTAACAAATTTTGAGGTGATCCCTCGACCGATCTTATGAGTAATCAAAGGACTAATTTGTGCACTATATCCTGCAGGGCCGATCACGACGAACTGATAATTATCACGAGGTGACGTCTGCGGAGTGGTTGTGGTGTATTGAATATTAATGTCCACTTGTTGTGCTGATTCTATTATTTTTTCTAATGGATGATATTGAATCGGATACACATCAACAGTTACGATAATACTTAATTCTCCATCATACAGACCACATCCCACTCGGTATCCAAACCAACTTGATGGATAGGGATCTATTCCGTAATTTATGGGTGTTTCCCTTTTGGCAGGGGTGGTTTGTCCGATAATGGCATATTGAGGAGTTGGTTCAATATCTTTTAAGAGTGTTTGTGTCTGAATGTTCTGGGGTGTGACGGTGACACTTTGAATTGTTGTCCCAAACGGGAACGTATACACTTTTGAATAGCTTGGAAGCAATGGTTTGTCTTGCTCCATTAAAAACGAGTTTGCTTCACTTAAAACGATAGAGACAAAAGTGTCTTCGTTTTGTAAGGTTGGTTCTGAAAATCGCACAGTAAATTTTTCAAATGAATTTCCTGTGGTAGGTTGTGCAACAGCTCCAAGTCCACTGAGGACTACTACAACTATTATACATAGTGGAGTTAATTTCTTCATAAATTATTCCCCTTATATATAGCTAATGTGCTTCCCATATATATTGTTTTTGTGAATAATCAGAGATCCTCGATATCGATTTCTATATTTTTTTTACAGAAATTGAATAAGAAATAGATAATCATAGATAAGGTCATTTTCTAAGCCGAGTATATCTTTTAAAGTGGGAGATTGACCTGTTAGATTTTTGATAGCTATAAAGTCCTTTTACTCAAAAAAGGAGGAAAAAGAGGATGGTGTACTACCATCCTAACAGAGATCGCAACAGCGGAAATGCACAGGGAAACTGGTCGAAGAACTGTTTCATTATCTGTAAAAACGAGTAAAAGGGGTTAAACGCACTGTTTTTTGGCATGGTGATTGTAAACGGATCTGACCAGTTACTCTCAGCACCCTTTGAATCCTTTGCTTTGACTTTGATGCTATAAGAACCTTTACCCCACGTATGGGTTGTGCTGACCGTAACACCAGAATTGTAAGGTCCGAGCCAATTGCTCTGAGATCCATCACCCCAGTCCCATAAGTAGTACACCTGGTCGCCGTTTGGATCAGTGGTACTCGTCGAATAGGTGTATACTGTACCGGGTTTCCCTGAAGCTGGTCCTGTGGGTTTATTTGGTTTGTTCGGTGGGGAGTTTTGTTGCTGTTGCGTGGAGAACGTAAACCATTTCCTGGTGTACAGACCACTGCCTGTTGGATCGGTCGCGTTCACCCAGACCTTATAGGTTGTCGCATACGCAAGACTTGAGAGCGCGAGAGATTTTGTTCCATTGGTCGCACCTGTTCCGCTATTGGATTGTCCGTTGCTACATTGAATCGTCCATGAGAACGGATTGCCCTCAGGATCATTGATCGGGATGCTCCAGCTGAGGCTGAGAGGGTTATTGGTAGAGCCGTTGGATGGGTTTGCTGATCCAAAAACAGGTGGCAGATTGATTAATGTTGAGAATGTGTACCATCTTCTGGTATATACACCACTGCCACTTGGATCGGTCGCGTTCACCCAGACCTTGTATGTACTAGAATACACCAGACCAGATAGCGAAAGGGTTTTCGTTCCATTCGTCGCACCAGAGCCACTGTTGGTCTGTCCGTTGCTACATTGGATCGTCCACGAAAACGTATCCCCGTCAGGGTCATTAATCGAAATGCTCCAACTTATACTTAGAGGATTATTACTAGAGCCATTTGAAGGAGAGGGTGTCCCAAAGACTGGTGGGAGACTTGTCTTTGTCGTAAAGGTATACCATTTTCTGTTGTAAATCCCACTTCCCGCAGGTGGATCGGTTGCGTTCACCCAGACTTTGTACGTCGTTGCATATGAAAGACCTGAGAGGGCAAGGGTTTTTGTGCCATTGGTCGCACCTGTCCCACTATTAGATTGTCCGTTGCTGCATTGGATCGTCCATGAGAACGGATTGCCCTCAGGGTCATTAATCGGGAGGCTCCAGGTGAATGTTCGTGGATTATTTGTAGAGCCGTTTGCAGGGGTAGGCGTTCCGAATGCTGGTGGGTAATTATAAGAGCGCGGACAGACAATCACTGCTTGCTCAACAATCGTGTAATCGTATACAGACTGATAATTCTGTAACCACCATTGGTACGGAAGCGATGGAAGCGGAGACCCATACCCAACATTATAGATATCATGGGAGATGTTTGCTGCATCATTATGGTCTCCATTTGGGTTTTGGATGTTTAGCTCAGGATCGCTGATTGCTATTTTTGACAGATTCGAGTTGACTCCGGCACATGTGACGAAATGTCCTTTTAGGCGAGATGTCTCAGGATAGTATTCTGTTCGAAACGTCCAATCATAGTTAAACGGGATTGAATTCATCCATCCTTGGCCGGGGGGATAATTGTTATTCGATGAAAAGTAGAACCATTCATAATGGTTCAGCTCAGGTGGGGGTACTTCTCGTACGTCAAAATAATACGTGCTACCGGGGGTCAGGGGAATGGTTGAGGGAAAATGGAATTGAACCCATGTCGGGGCAGCAAGAACACCTGGGTTCATTATGGAAGTTCCAATAGGAGCTCCACCCATTGTGTTATACAGGTTGATTTGGACATCACAAGGTGGTCCATTACTGACAAGAGTGATATTGATCGCATCAATTTTGTTGACAGTTGGAACGAAACTTTGGTAATCCCACCAGTTCTGAATTTGCAGATTATCATTTGTTGTCCAAAGCATCTGCATTTGGTCTACAAGTTTTTCAGTCTCATTGTAGAAACCAAGCAACAGAATCACATCTTGACAACTTTCAATTTCATTTTCGATGAACGAAAAGGTTGGTGCGTTGTATTTATTGACGGTGAAAACCGGAGATAGTCCTTTGTTGATGAGCCAGGTTTGTATCGCATTTTTCATATCCGTGATGTTCGTGGTTCCTTTCGTTGTAGTGTTCATCTTTGCTGCAAGATCCTGTATCAAGGGCGGGACATTTGTTTTCAGATGGTCATCGTTGATACCGCTGTATTTTTGGACAAGGGCATAGGTATCAACTCCATCCCCTGGATAACCGGTCGGGTCTTCAAATTTTGAGTCAAACCACCAGAAGCAGTTGGCGACAGCTACAGGTCCGCAGAACGACCATTTTGCGACATCATCACCAGCAGAGTTTGTGTTCAGTGCACAATTTGGTCCTGGTGCAACAACGACAGCACCGGGACTGACCGCACCACCGACAGGGACCACTTGGATATCATCGCCTGCAGCAGCAGTGTTCGCAATTCCATTCCCACCATCAAGAATGCTTTTCCACGTATCCTGCGTTTGATTAAAATCAGGCATCCCCTGAGGTGCATAGTTCGCATACGCTGGTTTATAGTACCAACCTTCTTCAGTAGATTGGTTGACTAAGAGGAGATAATCCTCTGTCTCTCCATCTTCAAATGATCCCTCGCCAACCCAATTGTAAGGAACTGCTGCTTCTGTGATAGAGAATCGTGTCCAAACATACCCTGGGTTTGGTCCGATGATAAAATTAGGTGGACCGAGTGCAGAGAGAGGACCAATGTAGAGCGGTGGGATGACGAAGTTCACTAGTACATGTTCACCAGGGTCGCCCCATGCGCCATTTTGGTTCCAGTCCATTAACACATTGACAAAAGCTGGAAGATATGGTTCGTGATTTGGCATCGTGTTATGTACCCAAATATCCACGTTCACACCCCATACTGCATTCTGACCCGTGTTGCCAAGAGCAGTACCAGTCCATCCTGTGAACGGAACAACATTCATTGCAGCATTGATTGTAAAAGGCTGTGGCATGAGAAGCCCTGCATCACCATCTTGAAATCCCTCATCTTGGTCGTAAGGTGGAAAACCACCGGGGCACCATCCCGCGTTACCTTCAAATTCAAAATCGAAATTTGGGCCGAACCATGCTCCAAAATTGTTATGCTGGATCCATGATGCTGGTCCGCAACCCATACAGGTGGGAAACGCTCCAGTAACGCCTGTCGCGGGATACGCTATATGAGTTGGTCCTTCAGGAGCGTCGCCGTACTCAAGATAATCTCTTTCAAGTGGATTATTTATATCATTTTGTTTCTGGTCTGGTGTAAAGTTCCATGCGACAACCGCAACGGTACTTGAGATGAGCAACAGCATAAAAACTAGTATTCCAATAATTTTATTTCTCATAAACTATCCTCCGTTACCATTGCTATCTCATATCCTATATAAAAATCCTATCACCCCTAATTGAAACAAATGTTTAGAATAATAATTTTTGGGGTTCTTTCTCCGATGCAGCAGATGTTATGGCCAATACGGGAAAAATCCTTTCTTAGACTATTTTTTATCTTTATAATAAAAATAGGCATTTTCTATAGTCCCATGCTGTTTCATAAGATTAAGGACTGTATCATGGACAATAACGTTTCCATTCATTAAAAAATAGACGGAGTCTGCAACATGTTCGACGAGCTGGGTGGAATGAGTCGCAAGAACTGTCGTTCCTTTCCTTTTTTTAATAAAATCTTGTATAGTTCTAGATGCAAGCGGATCCAGACCATAGACAGGCTCGTCAAGAAGAAGGTTTTGCGGCTGATGCATAATTGCAGAAAGCATGGATATTTTTTGTTTCATCCCCTTCGAATACCCACCAAGCTCATAATCCAAAGAAGTATCAATACCAATCATCTGAGAAAGATCAGTGATGATCCGTTCAGCATCTGGGAGCTTTCGTAACGAGGCAATGTAAAAAAGGAATTCCCGTCCAGTGATACGATCATAGAGCTCAGGCATCTCAGGGAGGTACCCAAGCCGTTGTCGTGCGAGAAGCGACTGAGTCACAATCGAATATGAGTCAATGCTCACATCACCAGAATCATACGGCAAAATTCCTGCGATGATCTTAAGAAGCGTACTTTTTCCTGCACCGTTTTCTCCCATGATAGCGATGACTTTTACGTCATCGAACTGCAACGATACATTTCTAAGTGCTGTAATTTTCCCATACCGTTTCGTGAGGTTCTGAACTGAAATCATTGTACAGCCTGTGAGAAAGAAAAAGGGGTTAATAAGACATCTGATGCATATACATCAATGCTGTTTTGCCTTTTCTGAAGATGTCTTTTGCATATTCACAACGATAAGACCACCAATGACAAGTGTTCCTCCTAGAATAAACAGCCACGTGACCGGTTCCTGGAAAAGAAAATAACTGATGATCGTCGAAAGAACAGGGATAAAATAAAGAAAAACGCTGATCTCTGAAGCGGTTTTTATCTCTAAGGCGACATACCAAAGGATATACCCTACCACTGTTGGCAAGAGTGCTAAAAAAAGCACAGCACCCCAACCAGTCCATGATAAGGATGTTGCTTCTGGTATCAATGATGACGAGAGAAATGGCAACAGACCAAGACTTCCAAAAAGAAAAGCATATACCGTAAGTGAAAGAGCTGAGTATCGTTGCAAAAGTTTTTTTCCAGCGATAGTGTAACCTGCGCCAACAAACGCAGAGATTAAAACAGCCAGTGCTGCTGAAAGGTATGACACCTCAAAGGGGTTTCCTGAGGCACCAGTCAAGGAGATGATCACCACACCAGAGAGCGATAGTGGAACACCTATTGCGATTTTCTTCGTGATCTTCTCCTTCAAAAGAAGGGTGGCGAAAATCACGGTAAACACTGGGATAGTTGCAATAATGAGACTGGCAACAGACGGAGTGATGTACATTTCGCCATAGTTCAACCCAAGATGATACACCACCAGGCCAAAGAAACCGAGTAAAAACAGCGGTATGATATCTTTTTTTTGAATCGGGGTGAATTTCTTTGGAAAAATTAAAAGAAAAATCAGAAAGACACCACAGGTTGTAAAGAGACGCAGGATGGTGAGATTTACTGGACTAAGCTCCTCTAAACCGATTTTTATAAACGGAAACGCGAACGCCCAGAAAACAATAGGAAGTAGGATGATCAAATAAAAATATTTTTTTGCAAAAGATTTTTTAATATCGTCGTACGGCTTCATGGATTGTGAAGGACAAAAGAAATCAGTTATTTAAAAGCATGGAGAAATTACCAATGCTCATGATGTATAATTTCATCAAGGGTTTTTCTTTTTTTTGCTTTGAGAAGGGTTTTTGTTATTTGTTCAGAAATCCCTTTCTTATCCACTGGGTATCCCACAGGGCTTAGTGCGACAATGCGTATTCGTTTTGGAATCTCAAGGAGTTCTTTTAGTTTTTCCTCATTGAACCCTGCGACCCAACAGGTCCCCAACCCAACATCAGTTGCAGCAAGAATTAAATGATCAAAGGCTATTGAAACATCCATCATATAATACGGTTGAGAATTGTTCGATCCACTGTCAGCTGGATCGGCACATGCGACAATAAGAACTGGGGCTGTCTTCAGCCAGCGGTTAATCAAGCTTGTTTTTGCTATCTGTTCAATGGTTTCCTTATTTTTTATCACGATGAACCGCCAACATTGTTTATTGACCCATGATGGCGCAAATCGTGCGCACTCAAGGATATAGTTGATTTTCTCTTCCTCGATTTGTTTCTCGCTGTATTGACGAATGCTGGTCCTTGCTTTGATCACATCGATAAACTCCATCGTTGCACCTCTGATATTTTTTAGGGGGGTAATGCAGGTGTGTTATAAAAGGTGTTTTCCATCACAAGAGATGTTGTTATAAACATGACACCGTTATAATAAAGGAAATGGGGGAAACGTATGCTGAAGACATATGTGATATGGTGGCATAGTAAATTTATAGACGAGATTAACATGCAGAGAACAACGATTGCTGATATTGTTGATAAGACAAACAAAACAATCAAACATCTGCAAGAATTACAGAAATTTGAAACTAGTGGGAAAATCAAAGTCAAAACAACGGGGTCTTTGAATCCCATCTATCTAGAGGTCATAGATCCTTCTGTTGAATCTGAGGTCGCGAGCAATCCACTGGTTGAAGAGTTATACGAATAAATCAACGATTCCAAAAAAAAAAAAAAAAAAAAAAAAAAAAAAAAAAAAAAAAAAAATGGGAGACCAGCTGCGAGCTGGTGATGAAGAGGTCGTGTCGCTCGCGATTCTTACCAGGTACGGTTTTGATTCAGGTTGAACAAAATGCTTCAACCTGATCGACGTTGGAGGATCCGAGAAAGCAACGAGCCCCCAAGCCCAATCTTATCAGCATTCACATTCCCAATGAACGTGAACGACCCGATCGCGAATTTATGGAACAGACCCATCTTCGTCAATGTCGTCGGCCCAATGAGAATACCACCAGTGCAATGTTTGAAGTGGATATTCCCTCTTCGCATCTGTAAGGGACCAACGGTCTTATAGTGTGCCCGAATCGCGTAGAACGAGACGCTGAACCGTGACTCTTGAACATTATAAAACAGTCCTACCACCGTGGTATGCAGCACCAATCGTGAAGCAATCGCCATCCCTGCGATGATCCAGGGGAGAGGATGGAATCTCCATTTGGCAATCGTGACATTCGCAGATGCGTTGTTGCCTTCACTATCATAGGCAATAACCATTATGGTTCGTTTAACTGAAAGTGCACTATTGAATTGGATGATCGGTTGCCAGATAAAGCTGTACGGTTCTTCAGTCAGATTTTTGATTAGCTTTCCATCTACCCAGAACTCTACATAAGAGATATCTGTAGATGAAGTGACATTTGCGGAAATCGTGATCTTCCCATACACTATCGTATTATTTCCTGAAAAAGACATTTTTTCTGCATCATTGAAGTAAAACTTACCTTGTAGTGGTTTTACAATCGTCACGGACAGAGGTCCTTCTGGTCTTGTTGTGAAATGCCACAACGGACCTACTCTTGATGCATTGCTGGTATCCCAAGAGACGATCCTCCAATAATAAAGAGTGTTATACAAGAGATCCCCCGCAGGATTATAATTCAGACTCGATTGATTAGGTGATACCTTAGGAGGGTTATTTAACGTACCGAAATAGACATCATACTTCACGGTATCATTATCAGGGTCACCACCAGTCCAGCTTAAAACAGAGGATACCAAAATTCCTGTTGAATTATTTGTTGGATTAGGGTTGCTGGGTATATTTGGTGGGTTGTTTACTTTAACTTCTGTCGTAAACTCCCACTGTGGTCCAGTGCTTGACTCACTGTGATTATCCCAAGCGTTGATCTGCCAGTAATAAGTAGTATTGTATGCCATTGTTCCAATGGTATATGTGGTTGTAGTTTGATTACCCGAGACTTTTGGTGGTGGACTGCTGATTCCAAAATACACATCATACGTCACCGTATCGTTATCAGGATCTCCACCTTTCCAACTCAGATTATAAGATATAGAGATATTCGTTGAACCATCTGTTGGATCAGGGTTGCTTGGTATATTCGGTGGAGTCAGAGGTTTTGCCCCTGTTCGTGGTACAAACGGGATAGCAAACGTTGAAGTCACTAGAGCTACGACTAGAACAAAGACTGTACTAATGCGCATTAAGGAATAATTATTCATTTTTCTATTATTCATGGTCATCTTATTTCCTCCAATAAATATTTTGGATGATGTACAGTATACTTGCTATATATATATAAATTTCGATAAAAAACTACAGGAAGGCTTATAGGAAGAAAAAAAACAATCATTCTTCACTCGATAGGAAAATTCTATAAAGATTTAAAATCCAGAACAAGATAACCTCACAAGATGGATGCAAAACTCATCATCGAATTGATCTTTCTTGCCTCGTCGATCGTCACCATCTACCTCATCCTCAGGAGACGATATCTCTACCTACGTTTAGGCATGCGAAACATACGGATTGATACGTATTTCTTTGGAGCATTGCTTGGTCCAATCCTGATAGTGCTTTTTGGCATCCTTAACGTCTCACAGATCCTCTCCGGTCTAGGAGGGACAGGAAGCCTGAACCCTTTTGGAATTTTAGTTCTTTTCCTCTCCATGGTCTTTATGAGCATCTTTTTAGACATCACTGGGTTTTTCGAATATTGCGCCAGGGTCGCCCTGAAATATGCGAGTGGAAACGGACGTCGACTCTATTTTTCCGTATATCTGACAGTCTCCCTTCTGACGATCTTTACCTCAAACGACATCATTATCCTGACATTCACCCCGTTCATCTACTATTTCTCAAAAAACGCAGGGATCGACCCAAAACCCTACCTCATCGCAGAATTCTTCGCTGCAAACACCTGGTCCATGATGTTGTACATCGGGAATCCTACCAATATCGTGCTCGCTGCAGCGTTTAATCTCCGATTCGACGTGTACACCAAATGGATGCTACTCCCAGCGTTAGCTGCAGGGTTCATCAACATGATCCTCCTCTACATCATTTTTAAGAAAAAAATAAACCAACCACTCAAACACACCGAGACAATCAACCCACGGTCAGCCATCACAGACCCAACTAGCACAATCCTAGCACTCTCCATGCTTGCCGGCTGCATCATTTGTCTTGCGATCGCCCCGTACATCGGCATACAAATGTGGATCATCTCATTAGGATTCGGACTTGCGCTCTTACTGCTTCTCCTCCTGCGTGACACCCTAGTTGCCATCACGAAAGAACATATGAATAAAAAGCATTTCACAGTTAAGACAACCATAAAAAAAATGCCGCTGAGCATCATCCCTTTTGTCATTTCCTTGTTCATCACCGTCGAAGCGCTTCGGATCTATGGAATCACCAAAGATATCGGCATTTTCTTCAACAATCTCTGCGGAGCCTCAACGACTGCAACGACCTTTCTTTATGGCATCTCTTCCGCATTTACGGCAAACATCCTGAACAACATCCCAATGACGGTGGCATATGTCCCTATCATCCAGACAGCCGCCCACACAAACCTCCTGCCAGCTGTCCTTGCAACAACCATTGGGTCAAACCTCGGGGCCAATATCACACCAATCGGAGCACTCGCTGGCATCATGTGGATGAGCATCCTGCGTGACAAAGAAGTCAAACTCAGCTTCAAAGAATTTGTCACCTATGGACTGCTTGTCACTCCAGTCACCTTGCTTGCCTGCTTAGGGATTCTTGCTGCGGAGTTCCTGTTCTTTTTATAGAAATACAAAACAAACCTAAAACCATATACCACAGAAGAAGATTACCCTGCCGACCATGGAGCCAATACTACAAGTGCATAACCTGAGTAAATCCATCGCTGGAAAACAACTTTTTGAAAACACGACATTTGAAATCTACCCAGAAGACTGCATCGGACTCCTTGGACCAAACGGATGTGGAAAAACAACATTGTTCAACATTTTACTTGGAAATGAACACCCAAACAATGGAGATGTACAAAAAAAAGATGGACTGAAAATCCGCTCTCTTGAACAAGACCCGATGCACCGATCAGACACCACCTTAAATGATTACTTTACAAGAACCGCACAAACAGAGAACATCCGACAACAAATCAAAAACTTAGAACAACAATTAGAGGACCCAGCCATCTACGAATCAAATCGTCATCAAGAAATACTCGATGAACTCAGAAAGTTACAGACGCAGACAAGCAAAACAAGCGGGAACGCACAACTCGAAGCAGCACGAGACCGCCTCAAAGAACTTCGAATCACAGGAATCACCCTGGACATGCAGATGAAAAATTTCTCTGGCGGAGAACGACAAAAAATCGCTCTTGCCTCAGTCCTCACACAACCACAAAACTGTGATCTGTTCCTTCTTGATGAACCGACTAACCACTTAGACATAGAAACCATCGAATGGCTTGAGCAGAAAATCGCTGATATCCCCAGTGCGGTCGTCATCATTTCTCATGACCGATATCTCCTTAGTGATCTAGTCGACAGAGTCTTTGAATTTCATGGTTCACACCTTGAACTGTATGAAGCATCCTATGAAGAATACGAAGAACAAAAAAAGATCAGGGAGCATATCAAAAAGCAGGAATACCAAAAAGCATCCGTAGAAATGAAACGCCAACAAGCAGCGATCAAAAAAATCACCAGAAGAAACCGCTATAACATCCAAATTAATAGTCGCATAAAACAACTTGAGAAACTTAAACATGTGGAAAACCCCATCCTGAAAAACTATCTTCTCAGATTCCATTTTAAAACCGTGTTAAAATCAGGGAAAAACATCGCGGACGGCGTGAATCTCTCAAAATATTTCGGAGATAAAAGGATCCTCTCAAACGCGAATTTCGAGATCCTAGCCGGACAAAAAATCGGACTTATCGGACCAAACGGGTGCGGGAAAACAACCTTTCTAAAAATGCTGACAAAAGAAGAACCCTATAGTCAAGGGAAACTTACCCTCAGCCAAGGAGCAAAATGGGGGTACTTCGACCAAGGACACCTTTCTCTAAATATAGAAAACACGCTTCTCGATGAAATCCTCAGAGGCCATATCGATTTATCAGAGGAAGACGCAAAAGCACTCCTCGGTCAGTTCAATTTCAAAGGAACGACCATCCATAATAAAGTCGGTCAACTCTCTGGGGGGGAACGCGCTCGTCTTGCCTTCCTCAGACTCATCATGGAGCCGTACAACTTCCTTCTATTAGACGAACCGACGAACCATATGGACATTGAATCAAAAACCGCGATTGAAACCGCACTTAATTCGTATACCGGTACAGTCATCATCGTATCCCATGATCGAAAATTCCTTGACACCGTGACAGATACGATTTTTTTCATGACCGATGCAGACATCAGAATCTACTCAGGGAACTATTCGATGTTTCGTTCACAACGACTCAAAGAGCTTTCAGAGTACACCAACACGGATCTTGCCTATCTCTCCTCCGGACTTGCCAAATATGTTGTAACGAAAGGATTCACCATCTGGACCATTAAAAAGAAACATACCATTGGTGAAGAAATCTTTATCGGGGATCACAATCGTAACCTGTATGAATGGGCGATCAAAGGCGGACTTCTCAAAGAAGTATAAAAATCAAAAAATGTTTTTAATAATAATAGAAATATCTAAATATTATAATACAAAAAAAAGATTTATATAGGATTGACGTATTATACCCTCCGTTCAAAGGGGAACAAAAGACCCCAATGAACGCAGTTGTCTGGGAGGACAATGCCGAAGCAAATGTCTGAAAAGACCTTCAGCAATCTTCTTGACTACTACATCGCTTGCCTCGAACAAGAAGACCTGCTGTCCGTCACCTTCAACGTCTCCTCGGAAAATACCTCGTTCTTGTCCACCCTCTTCCAAACGGAAGTGTTGTTCCACACCAACAACAAACGGGTGATGATCAAGAATACAGAAGGTGCTAAAAAGTTTTTTCAGACCTCTTTGCTTCGGCAGAAAAATAAAACACTGTTCTATGGATATCCTGTCGTCATCGGTCCTCAAGGGACAATAAGCCCTTTGTTTTTCATCGAACTACAATACGAGTTAAAAGATGACGTAATTGTCTTTAACAACAATACACCTGAACAAAAACTCAATCATCATATCCTTTCACAACAAAGTTTTTCTGCCGAGGAAATCAAAAATATTCAACGAGAAATCGAAGGAGACACCTTTTCTTCAGCACTTGAATCAATATGCAATCTGCTTCATTATCCAAGCGAAGAATGTACATCAACCCTTGATGAAAAACCCTTCAAACGAACCATTACGCAAAAACTTCTTAACAAAGCAATTCTGTACTTCGGAGAACGAACCGATATCACCTATAACCTGATCATGGAACTCACACGGTTACGAAAGAAACCACTCGACGAACTCGCATCCACGTCGCTGCTTCTTTTGCTTACCGGTGAATATCAACCTAAAAAAACCAATGATGACAACAAACCTCTTTTAGAGATCTTCTCATTGAATCCTGCTCAAAAAAACGCGATACAAAAATCCCTGCATGATTCTATAACGGTCATCACCGGACCGCCAGGGACTGGAAAATCACAGGTAGTACTCAACATCATTGCCAACGCTGTGTATCAAAATAAAACCGTTCTCTTCGCCAGTAAAAACAACAAAGCTGTTGACGTCGTCATCGAAAAACTAAACGCGATATTACCCTACAAACTCATCGTCCGGATGGGACATCAGGCGCATAGAAGAAACGCTAAAGCAGGACTCGAACAACTCATAAAGCAACACATTCAGAAGATAACATTACAAGAAAAAACCTTCAGTGACCTACGAAGGGTTACCACACAAACAAAAAACATCAAAGATCAAATTTCCAGCCTCACAAGCCTCAACGAATCATTAGAAAAAACTCAGACCAGCCTTGATTTCCTCCAAGAACAACATCCAGACGACTTCATCACCCATGAACAGAATTCGCGCCTCGATAAAATTGACCCTCTGATATTACAAGATGACCTTCGAAAATTTTTTAAAGTCCCCATTATTTTAAAACAGTTCCATCCAAAACGGCACCAACGAAAACAGGAAAACTGCTTCATCAAACATTACAATCTTCTTCCACCCCCTCTGAAAGTCTATCTTCAGAATACGATCTCTAATAAACAAACAACAAAAGAAACCGCTTTACAATGGATTTTACATTGGAAAAAAGAAGAATTGGCACTGGATGAGATCAGACATTTAAAAAAAACAATTTTCGCTATTCCTCCTTTTAATGAACTGAAAAGCAAACAAGCGATGTTGCAGAAGGAGTACATCGCTCTTTCACAAACATTATTACAACACCATTGGGTCAACAAATTCCTCGATGCACAAGAAAATGACAGACAGAATATTCAGACGTATTTTTCTGCATCTGAACAACTTGAATCATGGAACGGAGATGAACTTGTATTCCGACAGCTCCAGTCCCAACGGACGCGAGCATTTCAGAAAATACTAAAATTTTTACCGGTGTGGGTCGTTACAAATCTCTCTGCAAAACAAAGCTTCCCGTTGAAGAATAATATCTTTGATCTCTTGATAATCGATGAAGCATCTCAATGTGATATCGCCTCAGCATTGCCACTTTTCTACCGCGCACAACACATTGTCATTATCGGAGATCCCTATCAACTCAAACACATATCGCTGCTCACAGAAACCCAAGATCGGGAACTTGCAACAACTCATCATATCGGCGAAGAACTCTTCATCAATATTTCGTACACAAAACATTCGCTTTATGATTTCGCTGAACAAATTATTCACACACATTGCGAACAACCATTATTGTTGAATGAACATTACCGATGTCATCCAGATATCGTTTCATTTTCTAACGAGTATTATTATGGACAAAAACTCACCATAGCAACCGATGAAACCAGACTTTTGCATCATCCCTCGTTCCACGCAAGGATTCTTTGGCATCATGTAAAAGGAAAAACCATTCATACAAAAAGCCCTTATAACGAGGAAGAAGCAGAAAGGGTCGTCGAAGAAATACTAAAAATCCTTGATGTTGTTTCTTCTCTACATGCTTCGATAGGGGTTGTTACTCTTTTTCGAGCACAAACGGAGATGATTACTGAAAAACTCAGTAAATTCCAGGATCTTTTTGAAACAGATATTACCATCGGCACGGCGCATCGATTCCAAGGAGATGAAAAAGACATCATTGTTTTTTCACCCGCGGTTTCTGAGGGTGTCAAACCTGGTACTCTCCAGTGGATACAGACGACAAGTCAATTGTTAAACGTTGCTGTCACACGAGCACGCAGCTTATTCATCATCATCGGGGATAAGGAGATCTGTCGACAAACAGGTCCCCTTCGGAATCTCTGCGATTACGTTGAAAACATTAGCACACAACCATTTACATCGACCCCCCAAACAAAACAGATTTTTTACCATCAGGCAAAACAAAATGGTATTCCAATCATCACCAATTATTTGGTAAAAGGAAATACACCCTATCAGGTTGATTTCGCGTTATTCGTAAATGGAAATCGATATGCTATCGAGATAAAAGCCAAAGACACAAAAATGAACAGAAAACAACTACAATCAGATGGATGGAAGATCAGACAGTTCTCCGAACAAGATATCCAACACAACCTTGTTGAAACGATAGAAGAACTCAAACGCCTCTGCTAACCTGTCATATATAATAAATTTCAATCAATATTTATATACCATGACCTATATACAATTAGTATTGAAGGGGAATAAAATATGATTGAATTACGTCACATGCAAAAAATATATGTTCTTGTTGTAAGTGGACTGTTCCTTGCAGCAGGTCTTATCCCGATCATGAACGGCGCTCAAATATCTGAAAATAGAAACGTTGACATCACCATTGAAGCCGCATCAAGGGTCGCTACTGCGAAATTACAGGAGCTTCAGAAAATAGGTTTTTTGATAACAGAAACAACTAAAATAACCAATGAAAAAGGAGCGACATTATTCTATATTTTCGAGTTAAACCCTCCAGGATATCTCATCGTTACAGGTTCGTATGATCTTCCACCGGTCATCGCGTATTCCTTTACAAGCAATTTCCAGACCACCACTGAAGGCAATCCTCTATTCGATTTGTTGTATGCTGATTTAACGCTCCGACTTCAATATATTGACTATATATCTGAAGTAACGCTTGAAGAGCGTCACCTCCAATGGGACTCGTATACCAAAGGGATTCCTTTTTCGAATGGCAGATTTGAACAATGGCCTCCGGAAGGATCAACCCCGACAGGAGGATGGCTGTTCACCAATTGGCACCAGAATGCCCCCTATTATAATTTCTGTCCACTTGATCTTTATAATGGAGGGGCACGAAGCGTCGCTGGATGCCCTGCGGTGGCGATGGCTCAAATATTGAATTATCATAATACAACGATGAATGTTGTTTTTGATGACAGTGATGATTATTATCATGCTTATGGGGGGAACAATTATTGGATTGATAATAGCTATGTGCAATATGGTTTCAAATCATTCCCACAACTGAACACCTATCTTTCAACACTTCAATCCCATTATGAGAGTCAGATACCACCCACAAACGATGACAAGGCAGCACTCACCTTCGCTTGCGGGGTTGCTGCTACCCAAGTCTATGGAGCAAGTGGGTCAGGGACGTTTGGGGTGGACCAAGCCTATGAAGCGTATCAGAGATTCAATTGCACAACTGTTTCCTTACTTGATGAAGACGACCCAGATTTATATGAGAGAATGTCGAGTAATATGAAAGATGCGCTCCCCGCTCATCTTGCAGTGGTGAATGAAGGCTGGACTGTAGGGCATAACGTCGTCCTCGATGGATACAACACAGACAATTACTTCCATGTGAACTTCGGATGGGGTGGATCGTATAATGGATGGTACCTTATCCCAGAGGAGCTCCCCTATGACTTAACAGTAGTCGAAGGAGTCGTCGTTGACATCCTCAAGAACACCGCTGTACCTGATTTAACCTGCGAGGGAACACTTGAGTGGAACGATGTGACACCAAATGAAATAGTCACAGGCAGCTTTACCGTCAGTAATATCGGTGAAGATGGTTCAAATCTTGACTGGGAGATCACCGAATCGCCAAGCTGGGGAGAATGGAGCTTTGCTCCTTCAAACGGAAATAATCTAAAACCTGAGGATGGACCAATAACTGTAACTGTCAATGTCACCGTGCCGAACCAAGAAAATCAGCTTTTCACTGGAGAAGTGAAAATCGAAAATCTAGAGAATAGTACCGATTATTCCATCATACCTGTCTCGTTACAAACAGGATACAAGATCCATGAAAAAGTATCCTGCAATGGCTCTCTGACCTGGGTTGATGTCAAACCACGATCGACAATCACAGGAAGCTTTACTGTAGAAAATATCGGTGCAGCACTCACCAATCTCAGCTGGACTGTCAGCGAGTGGCCTGACTGGGGCACCTGGACGTTTACACCATCACAGGGAGAGCACCTGACCCCAGAGGACGGACCAATCACCATCACTGTAACCGTTGTCGCCCCATTCAAAAGAAACACAACGTTCAGCGGACAAGTCAAGATAGTCAACAGTGAAAACAGCAGTGATTACGATACGGTCCCAGTAACTCTTGCAACACCCTATCAGTTCCATCTCACACTCATGGATATTCTCCAGGGGCTCATCCAACGATTCCCTCATGCGTTCCCACTCCTACGACTTCTCCTTAACGGGTAAATCAGTCATCTCTGCAACCACAGATCACTAACTACTGAAACAGGCGACCAGAATATTTAATTACGAACATGTCGTTTAAAGAAAATATGGTGCTTGTGAGAGGCGTTAGGTTTCAAAAAAGGGAGCGGATATGAGGTTTTTATTGATCTATCCACCTCCAGAATCATTTTTTATTCGCCCCTCCCATATATTCTATGGTCTATCACCCCCCCTTGGTCTTCTGTATGTCGCAACAATGCTGCAGAACGATGGAGATAGCGTCCAGGTCCTTGATTTTTCAGCAGAGAGTTATGATGAACAGAAACTCATAACCGCTGTACAACAGGCTGATGTCATCGGCATGTCTGTCCTAAGTTCATCGCTTACGGAAGTAAAAAAGTTAATTCAACTGATTAAACAGCATGAACCCGATCTCCCTGTCATCATTGGCGGCCCTCATTGCACGCTCCTTCCCGAAAAATCATTGGAGGAAACAGAAGCAACCATAGGTGTTCAAGGAGACTGTGAAACCCTTCTCACAGATCTGAAAAAAGCTCTCAACAATGAAAAAGACTTCTCAGAAATACCAGGGGTTTTCCATCAGAGCATTCATGGTATCAAGCACGGACCTGCTCCACAACTGATGAAAGACCTTGATAATATTCCTTTTCCTGCCCGTCAGCTCGTGAAACACTACACGTATGGTCGTGAATATAACCCTCATCTGAAAGCAGGGGAATTCACTTCAATCATCACTAGCAGAGGATGCCCCTATTCCTGTCGTTTTTGTTCCCGAGGGTTTATTACTATGCAACGATACCGAACACGCTCGACAGAGAATATCATCGCAGAACTCAAAGAAATCCAACAGCAAGGCTACCGACATGTGGTCTTCTCAGATGATTGTTTCCCTGCCAACAAAAAACAAGCCACAAGTTTATTTGAAGCAATCATCCATGAGAATCTTTCCTTGAAATTTTCAGTCACTGCAACAAGAGTGGACCTTGCAGACAAGGAACTATACAAAAAAATGAGACAGGCTGGTGTTACTCATATCCAGTTCGGGTTAGAGTCTGGTAATCAGGATGTCCTTGATTTCTATCATAAAAACACAACTGTTGACACCATACGAAAAGCAGTACAGCTAAGTCATGACACTGGGTTTTTTACTATTGGTTCGTTTATTTTCGGTGCACCTTTCGAGACAGCAGAACATTTCAACAGAACCCTGCAGTTCGCAAAATCACTGCCTCTTGATTCAGTCTCGTTTCTGCCGTTACGGTATATGGTGGGATCTGAACTATGGAACCAAGCGACATCTGAAGGAAAGATCAATGAAAACGAATATCTTGTTCCTGCCGATAAAAACCGAGGGTTAGGGAACTATACGAAAGAAGAATTATTCGAACATTGCATACGAGCACAACGCTCTTTTTATGGACGACCATCATTTTTCATCAACCTTCTGAAAAAATCTCTCCGCAATGATGACCTCAGCTATGTGCAATCCTATCTTTCCATTCTGTTTTCTTCGCTGAGAAGAGTTTTTCTTAAAAAAGTATCTTGATGTTTTTTCGAAATATTAAAAGCAAGGATGACGTTCTTTTTTAATATGAAGATACGAATTGCACAAAAGAGAGATGCTGAGACGATAACAGCACAAAATATTGCGCTTGCTGAGGAATCTGAAAATATCCCTCTCAAGCAGGAGACGGCTCTTGCAGGAGTAAAGGCATTGTTATCAGATGAAAAAAAAGGATTTTATCTTGTTGCTGAGGAAAACAAGACGATTGTTGGACAACTCATGATCACCGTGGAATGGAGCGATTGGAGAAACAAGCCAATCTGGTGGGTTCAAAGTGTGTTTGTACAGAAACCATGGAGAAAACAGGGGGTGTTTACGAAATTATTAGATGAAGTAAAAGAAATGGCACGTCAACAAGGGGTAGCGTTTCTACGGCTCTACGCTCATCAGAACAACACCTCAGCACGCGAGGTCTATGAAAAAATAGGATGGCATCAAGACCCCTATGTCGTCTATCATTTCCCATTATAGGTTTCAAAAAAACTTTTTTCTTTGCCATCGTCTTTGTAGAAAAATACCAATGAAAAAGACTATGATGATTTCTGACGTGATTGATACACTTGAAAGTCGTAATGTATCTTTTCTTTGTGAGGAATAACTTTCTTTTGGGGGTTCCTGTGAATAGTTTTTCCAGAGTTCATCGATGACATACGCATTCAGTACATCAAAGCCGACTGACAAGTCATCATCATCGTTTTTAGTGAATTGAACAAATACTTCTAAGGGGCTGTATCCATTAACCCAAGATGTGTTTGCCCTCACACGCATCTTCCAAACAGATATCATCGGTTGATCAGAGTCAGTTGGTCTCCAGTGCTCGAGGAGTTGTTCTATTGTTGATGGACCAGTGATGACTTCGAAAACAGGTGTGCCAAATTCATGGAGTTTAATATAGACGACTCGCAGATCAGTCTTTATCCTGATCAGAATTTTTATCTCGAAGGATTCACCACGCTTCAGAATCGGATGAGCGGTGGCATTCTCCCAGTCTGTGTTTGATGTCCGGAAATACGCATCAACTGATCCATAGGCACATTCAGCTGCACTGCTGGTGGGAACTGCAGAGACAAGAACTAGAAGGCTGACGAAAAAGACTATACCAAAGGGTCGGATCATACGGATCATCCCTCATGAAAACCAGAGGTATGCTCATCAAACCAGTTATCTTGAATGTCTCCTAGCATCATGCCCCATGGTGGGACAAGACCAAACGCAACGGTCGTAAAACCGAAGGAGAGACGTGTGTTTTGTCCAAGTGTGATATTCCCAGCGGAGATGACTTTTAATTCTCTCACATATGATTGAGGCTCATGTCCCAGTAAAGGGTTAAAGATCGTCTCATCACTGCTATCGATGATTTTGAATAACGGATATTCCCCTTGCACATCGATGACCCAGAGATTCAAGGTCATCAACCAGGCTGTGACAGGGGAGGGGGGTAGAAGAGGAAGACCGGTCGGTCCAAACACGCAACGATTACGAATCTTTAGAGTCCAGAGCTCTTCGTTACCCCATGATGTTCTTTGGAAGGGATCGAGATAATTAGGGTACTGATCCACTGCGAGACGAATCGTTTCATTCCACAATACTACCCCCTGATGATTGTATCGGGTAAGATTCATATCATACCCAAAAGGGATGGTGAATTGATTTCGAAGCGCATCTGATGCATCATCTAATGTTTCTGTGATATTCTTTGTCGTAAAACCAGCAGATGATGGTAACGCTGTTTCTATCGCAAAAGTCAACTGTTGAGAGATCTCAGAAAAAACAGTCGTAGTCGTATTTTCAATGAGTCGGACGTACCATTCACGGATGTAGTACACTGCTTTCTTTCCAACACTGCAAAACTGTAGACCCGGATGATAGGTGGGAAAATCAAGGTATTTGGAGATATTTTGAGCATATTTTGTGAGAAGATCACTTTTTGCGGTCTCAACAAGCAGGACAGGGTTTGGGTAATGCTCTGCATCGATACCTGAGTCAAGGGTGATATGGCGTACTGATTCGAATATCTTTTCAAGTGCATCCCAAGCTTCATCAAGAACCCATTCTGCATAAGACCCTGAAACATCAGCATCAAGACCAATGGTTCCTGTGTTGTTCCTTGTTGTGATAAGCTGCTGTTTCTCCAACCCAGAATCATTATACAATGAAAGATAGGTGTTCACGGTATCTTCGAGGTTCAGATCATTGAGCGTCTCATTGAAGTAAAGAATATCAACGATATCATCCTGAGATCCTTGATAGGACGCCCAGTGCTGAAGGTTGGTTTGAAGACTTACGGTCTCAATGAGCAGATCAGTTCTGTTATTCCAGATGGTGATTTGAATCGTTGTGCCATTGACCAAATGCTCTTCTAGACGCCACCAAGAATGGTTTCTGCCATAGGAGACATTATAGTGTTCCTCATAGACTGCACAACCTGGTATGACCTGCCCTTTTTGTGGTTTTATCATCTGTTTTGAGACAGGGAGAATACCGGTAGCGTTCCATGGTGAATATCCCCCATCAACCCAGCCGTCCCCAGGATCGCCCCACACTTCGGTAAGAATAGAGCGGTTGAGGACTCTTATCGACATCAAATCATGATACATTTCAGAGATAATTGTTTCCAGGATGTGAAGGGTTGTTGTATTCATGCTGAGCTGTTTCGTGACCCCTGTGAAGTAAAAGGATTGATTCGCCTGATGTTGTATCATTTCATTTATATTGGTTTGGACATCATCATCGAACAGGATGATTTCATCATAAAATTCTCCGTCCTCGTTCTCAAAATGGAAGGTAGCATTACTGATTGTATACAGGATTCGTTCTGCGATTTCTGAGAGATTAAAGCAAGGAGATATGTCGATGGATTCGTTGATTGGGAATCCTGCATCGGCATTCGCACTTCCTTTCGAAAGGTTTTCAGCTTCAACAGGATATCCTTCACCTTCCATCTCATCATTAAAGGTTGTAAGAGCATCTGAAGGTGTCTGCTTCAGAGTTTGTTTTATTTCTCGGGCAAGGTCAACAAGACCTAGGGGATCAACACTGCCAAACACCAAACTTTGGTCGAGTAGTAATCCGCTGTTAAGGATCAGTGAAAGATGACGGTTGTCCATGACATTCAATGGTCGTCCACAGCGGTAATGTTTGAATCCTCTGAGAAGTGAATAGAGATTCGATGACACCGTTGTGTACGTCCATAATGATGAAAACGTGCCGTTAATTGTCCGATTATATTCGTTCATCAGACATTCAAGAAGTGGATATCGCGAAGTGAGAATCGAAGACACAATTACGGTTCGAGTCGTGAGAAGATCCCAATCGTACTCTTTTAATTGTCGTATCTCAATACGCAATGGCAGTGAGGCGATCAGGTACGTGGAATAATTCATGGTTCCAGGCGGCCCGACCGTAGGAATCGAAAATCTTTCCAGCTGCATGGAACAAGTCTCAAGGCTGATGTTTTCTAACGAGAGAATCGGAGTTTCATTCTCAAGCAATACGTTGATAGCATAATGACCATCGGAGAACATATTGTAGAGATAATGACCCGTGAGGTACACGTTTAACTCCTCTTTGATGATGCTTTTCGCACGATACTGATTTATTTCTTGGCTTGATCCTATAGACGATGCTATGACCGGATGTTTCCCGATTTCCTTTAACGCTTTCATCCCTGCAAGGTTCAAGGCGTTTGTGAGATCTGCTTCAAAATAGTACAGGAGATTTTCTATTTCATTTATGTCAAGGGAACGGGCTATTTCTTTGGATTTCTCCAGCTCCAATCTGGTGATGTACACTGCAGTGACACTGCTTCCAAGCAGGAGGAAGACGCCAATGATGGAGAACGGAATACGAGCATGCTGGTTTGATAAAAATTTTCGTTGAATCATTCTCTCACCATCCAGATAGTCAGCATCACCTCGGCTCTATTCAGAGAGATACAGTCAAACAACAAATCGATAAGTTTCTCTGAAAAATCCATGATTGCGTCCATGACATCAAAAAGGGTATCTACAAAAGCCTCAAGTAAGAAATCAATAGAGTCTTGAATCAGGAGAATAATTCGCTGGTTGATTGCGGATTCGCACGCATCAAATGCGTCATTCAACGAAGCAAACGATCCATTAAACAATTCACCAAGTGTTGTGTTAAGCTGCATGAGGATTGCCTGTGATAGCGGATTTGCTACACTTGAATTCAGGCCGCTAAAGAGTGTATCGATTGTCCGAATCGAAGCTCCAAACGATTCGTTCAATGCTTTATCAAGAAACTGACCGGTCATGTTTTTGATTTTCTCAAAACCATATTCGAGGGTTGTATGGACGATCCCAGGAAACACGGTCACGTTTGACTCATTGATAATCCCATCAATAAGAAACCCATAGACCAGGTCGCTGAGGTTCTCCTTTGTTGCTCTCGTTGCATTCTGCCTTGTGTCGTACGGTGGTTGCTTGTTGGTGTAATTCTCAAAAACAATCGTCATGTTTGCGATCGCTGGGATTGTTGACCGACCTAATCCGACATCGTTGTCGAAGAGCTGATGCTTCAGCCAATGTTTCGTAAAGATGAGCGTATGATTACCAAGAGAAAACACCGGGGTGTACGGCATCATGAAAAAACTTTGCGCAACATAACTATCCTTCGTCGGTGGATGCTCACCAATGGAAAACTCACCCCCGAACGGCACTCCTCTGAGCGGGTGCCACCATGCGGAAAGATTATATCGATACTTTTCACCAAGAAGGGAGGAGAAGAACCGTTCGGTTTCATTGCTCAATTGTGATTCAAAATCACCAACGAATATGTTTATTTGATCAGTCCCAATAAAGGAGAACGGCAGTCTGAATTGGCATCCAAGATATTCAGCAAGCAGCGTCGCATAAGTCTTATGACGTTGTTCATGAGCTAGCAACCAATGGGTAACAGACCCATACAGGCCATCGGAAGCATTATCGATTCCGATGCGTCCAGCGATTTCATCGATGAGGTTCCCACAAAATCTGTACTCGAAAAAATCTGCACGCGTCACAAGGAAGGTATGTAAGGTTTCATCAACGAGTTCTTCACGGTGTTTGTCCACTGAGGTATCCAGTGCGATATCTGTTCGTAACACGGGGAGGAGAATCACTCCTGCAAGGGACACCATGATGATAAAAAATACTGCGTCGTACATCATAGAAATACCAAACAGATCATCAAGGTAAGGCCTGTGTTTCATTCAAGATCCCCTCCAGAGCAGAATGGTCAACGTCCCCGGGGTTGTTTGTGCTTCGTTCAGATAGATGCCTATCTCTTTTGATACTGCGATTCGAATATCCGGATCTGATGCCATAGATTCAGGAAAAACCCAGATCTGATCGTCCCAGTGAAGCTGTAAGTGAAAAAAGAAGCCTGATTTCGTATACTGTTCAAGGAAATTTTGTAACGATATGGTATCGTTCTGAAGAAGATGTAGATCAACAAGACCAGCTTCCCTGATGAAAAAACAATCAGGATTTGTCAATTTTTGTAACAAACCATCCGCTGTTTGATAACTCTGTAGCCGATCGATACGATCTGCATAGGTGATGTAGGTTTGGGCTAAGAGGACGACGAAGAGTGCGAATCCGATCATTACCACAGACAGTGCAGGAAGGACCGTGAATTCCTCTGAGACAGCTTCTACATTTTTCAAAAAATAACGCTTTCTTAACGTAGTTTTCATTATCAATTCCCCCAGACTTTTTTATTGAATATCCAATTTTAAATAGAATGTATCATATATAAAAATTATGTTTTTTTTATGATAACGTTCATCGGTGGATTTCTATAGACTTACGACAGAAAAATTCAAAATGAATAACCTCCCGTAGAGTCATGTCGTTTATTCTTCACACCATTAAGATATTTTTTGAGCCCTCATAACAATTAACATATGTAAAAAATAATAAAAAATAGAAATAATTTCAATATGGTTTTTAACCAGATAATGTACCTTGTTTTACTATAGGAAGGTTTATAGCCACTTGCTTATATCATATACGTGGCTCCGGGTTTTTGGTTATGTTTGGCAATTCCGCGCCTTGCTTTGCTGATTACGATTAAGGTCCCGGGGCAATCTATTCACAAACACAGTATATGTTTATGAATACTTTTCTTGTTGAAAGAATTAATCTTGGGGAAAAAGGTCGTCATAGGTTATCACAGATTTCTGATTATTTTATCTCTGAATCTTTCGTATCGAAGATTTCTAAATAAAAAAAGAAAGAAATAAAGAAAGTTTTCAAAATAAGGAGACAGGAATTTCGAGCAATCAAATATTGGTTGGAAACCCCCGGTAGGGCACCGGAGGTTCCCTGTGCCTCTATGTCGTCAAATCGGATCATCGTTCACCGATTTTCTTTTGATAGAGGTATTGTTCTAAAGACGTCACTGGATTAAAAAATTTTTGTCTCCCTTGTTGGTCTAATTGATTTATTCCTTGTTTTTTGTTTTCAATTTGTCGTTTTACCAGGATAGGTTTATATAGTATGAATGACAAAGAATAACATGCCTAGAGGCGGTTTGGCGGCATTTGGTGCCGTCCTGGCTGTCTTGTGCGGAGCCGCGTGGTATTTGGTACCCCGCTGGGCTCTCCTCTGGGTGTTTTATAATTTTTTCATCACTGTTTTCAGGGTAACCGTACTAAAAAAATATTTTTGTTCTTAACATTCGTTAAGTTTAAATATCTCGTAACCCTACAATAGTATAATTAGGGGGTATATCAAATACTATATAAAAAATTCAGAAAAACTATCGTATTATCATTGATAATAAGTAGTCTATTATTTTCTGTTGTACCATCGACGATCCTTGGACAACAAAACGCTGATGAGAACCAGACACAATACCAGAAGACAGTTACGCTTACCTTCTCAAAAAATGATTTTTCCTTCAACACTCAAAACGGATACGATATCGTTTCTTTATCAGACGGAGGAGTAACTACAGAAATAGGAAAACCCATGCTTCCTGTGAAAAACATAAAAATTGCACTCCCACAGGATATGAAAATCACAAGCATCCAGATTAAGGAACTTAAAGAACAATTCCTGCAAGGTACCTTTTTCATGCATCCTGCGCAACCATCACTGCGAAGCAGTCAAATAGCAAATGAATTGCAATTCGTCCAACCAGATACAAAAACCTACCAATCAAATCAAATCTACCCAGCACAATATATCCAGGTAACCGGTCAGAATGATCTTGCAGGTCAAAACATTGCTGAGTTAACCATTTACCCACTTCATTATATTCCAGCGCAAAAAAAACTTTCGACCATCACCTCAATAACCTTCACTGTTGAAGGAACGAACGGATATATTTGTGGTGATTATCTCTCACCCTCCATTTCAGAAAGCAGTAAAGACCTTTACCAACAAATGATCCAAAATATGGTGATTAATCCCGAGGATGTCGTACTGAGAACATCCCAGAATCCACAATCTGCTGGTGTCGAACCCGGTGATTATGACTATGTTATCATCACCCAGGACAGCTGGGTGAGTGCATTCCAGCCACTTGCAGACTGGAAAACAAAAAAAGGCATCCCAGCCAATATCGTCACCACCACATGGATCTACAACAGTGGTGGTTATAGCGGCTCTGATGTCGACAAAATCCGGGCATTTACCCAAGATGTGTATGCGAATTGGGGCACTACCTTTATCCTCCTTGGAGGAGATATCGATGTCGTCCCCTGTCATTATCGGACATTTTCTCAGGTCGACCCAGATCCAGTCCCAAACGATGCATACTACGCTGATTTTGATACGGATTGGGTTTGTGAAGTCAATGTCGGGCGCGCATCAGTGACCGGCACCGGCAGCGGAACTGGTAAAATCGGGAATTTTATCAATAAGATTCTTACCTATGAAAAAAACCCACCATTGACAGATTTTGCAAAAAAAGCAGGGATGTACGGTTTTGATCTTGACAGCAGCACCGAAGCTGAAGAATGTAAAATCTATATCGATAATACTTTCATTCCATCTAGTTGGACGATGACTAACGTGTACGACAGCCATAGCGGAAACCATAAAACAAACGTCATCGCATCGCTCAACGCAGGACAGAACCTGATGAATCATGCAGATCACTCCGGCTCAGATTTCATGGGAACCGGCTATGTGAATCATGACATCGGTCTGTGGAACTCAGATATGGACGAGTTGACGAATGGGAACAAACAAGGAATCTACTATTCCATGGGATGCGACCCTGCTGCGTATGACACATCGACTTGCATCGCAGAACATTTCGTCCAAAACAGCAATGGCGGCGGAGTTGCTTTTATCGGAAACTCACGCTACGGCTGGTATTATGTCGGCTCTACGGATACGCTTTCCATGGGATATGACATTGAGTTTTTCGAATCAATCTTCCAAGATAACCTCTATAAACTGGGTGCTGCGTTCTCGGATCATAAAAACGATGGAGTCGATTCCTCCCAGGTATCGAAATACTGCTATACTGAACTAACGCTGCTTGGTGATCCTGAGCTGCCGATCTGGAAGGAAAACCCGATTAGCATGACGGTGACTCATCCGACCCAAGCACCAGTTGGCTCGTCATCGTTTATCGTCTCGGTAAGCTCCGGGGGAAACCCTGTCAACCAAGCATATGTCTGCTTATGGAAAGGCACGGACGTCTACGTCACCGGGACTACCAACAGCGCAGGTCAAGTCACCTTCAGCATTTCACCAACTAGTCCAGGAACGATGTATGTCACGGTGACAAAACAGAACTATCTACCATATGAAGGATCTGCAACGATCACAGGAGGAACAGGGAACCCGCCACAGAAACCAGCAACACCAACAGGACCAGCAAGCGGAGGAATCAACATTGAATATACCTATAGCTCCAGCACGACAGATCCTGACCAGGACCAGGTTTGGTACCAATGGCAATTTGGATCGTATACCACCATCTGGTTCGGCCCGTATGCCTCAGGGGCACAGACACAAACACCATATACATGGACGATCCCAGGCACCTATGAAATAAAGGTAAAGGCAAAGGATCAAAATCAGTATGAGAGTGAATGGTCCTCCCCGCTATTTGTCACGATCACCGATCTCAAACCACTCCTGACAATCGGGAATGTGAACGGCGGCTTATTTGCCATTTCCTCTGCCATTGACAATATCGGCGAGGGGGTCGCAACAAACGTCATCTGGACGATGACTGTTGACGGGAACTTCATCTTCTCAGGACAGACCGCATCAGGGACGATGACTACTCTTGATGTCGACTCTACGGGAACCATCGAAAACTCACCAATCATTGGCTTTGGGAACGTCATCGTGACGATAAAAGTCAAAGCGGATGGGTTCTCAGAAGTAACGAAAACTGTGGATGGATTTGTCTTCTTCATCTACGTCATATTATAGAGAAAAGATTTTTTTCTCTTTTTTCTTTCTTTTTTTATCAGAGATTGGGTTAAGTCGGTAACTATAAAAACATCATTGGTATCATCGGGCCGGAGAGGTATTCTATGGAACAGAAACTGTATCGATATCGTTGGGTGACCGTCGGAATATTTTGGTTTGTGATCTTCGCGTATGGCGCAAACTGGTTTGCATTATCCCCGATGTTGAAAACCTTTGAAACAAATTTTCTCATCCCTGATTGGGAGGCACATCTCTTACTCTCTCTAATTGGTATGTTTGTGATTTTTTTCGCCTGGCCAGCTGGTGCACTGATTGATAAAAAAGGACCGAAGCTATCAATATCTATCGGTGGGTTCTTCATGGCTCTTGGTTTTGGGATTCGACCATGGATGCTTAACAGCTTTGAATCAATCTTACTCACCAGTGTATTAGCCGGTATAGGTCTTGCCTGGATCCTGGTTGCTCTTGCACCACAGATGTTCCGATGGTTCCCTGCAAAACATGCGGGTCTTCCTATTGGGATTGGTGCATCAGGATTATTTATCGGGTTTGGAACAGGCTCCCTGTTCATGCCGCTGCTGACCCCGGAGAAGAGTTCTACACAAATTTTCAATGGTTTTCTCCTCTTTGGTTCCCTGGCAGTTATTGCTTTTATCCTCTGGTTATGTATTGCAAAAGACCATCCTGCGACACCCCCTGAAGAACATGCCAAGGTAGAAAAAATGAAGTTTTCCCAGGGTATGAAGCAGGTTTTTAGCTCAAAGAACGCATTTTTGTATCCGTTCATTGGCTTTTTCATTGTCGGAATCACCCTGGTAATCTCTGCCTTTATTCATGGACTCTATCCTACGAAAGAAGGAGGATACATCGCAGGTATGCTGCTGTATGGCTGCGCAGTTGGTGCTTTTTTCGCCCCTTTTCTCGCAAAGAAGTATGGGGTGAAAAAAGTCACACTCACAGTCATTGGAGGATCCCTTCTTTTCTGGCTTCTCCTGTTTGGTCTTTACCAGTATAACATCACCTGGCTTCTGCTTGTGTTTGTCGCATTTCTTTTCGGCGCCTGCTTCCAGGCATCCTGGCCACTTGCGCTGTACAGTCAAGAAACAGAAAAAGGAGTCACAG
>Ga0209285_10000014_pt1 | contig 66163 bp, 57 predicted proteins | sample PPLLak3March2015_2_FD_187249 | JGI IMG/M metagenome (GOLD analysis project Ga0209285, IMG submission 187249) | Freshwater sediment microbial communities from Prairie Pothole Lake near Jamestown, North Dakota, USA - PPLs Lake P8 Core (3) Depth... | ecosystem: Environmental > Aquatic > Freshwater... | reverse complement strand
CGATATCTGCCGCGAACGCAAAATCCCGACCATCGCGTACACTTATTCCGAACCGGTCATCTTCTACGAATACATGTATGACATGGCCGAACTGGGACAGAAGCACGGCATTAAATCGGTGATGATTACCGGAGGGTACATCGAGGAAAAACCGCTGGCCGAACTGATGCCGCAGCTCGATGCCATCAAGGTCGACCTCAAAAGTATCCGCGAAGATTATTACAAAACTATCGTCAACGGCGAACTGCAGCCGGTCCTGGATCGACTTGTGCAGATGAAAAAGTACGGCATCTGGCTGGAAATAGTCACTTTGATTGTTCCGACTCTTAATGACACCGACCAGGAATTCCGCGACCTAGCCCGCTGGATTAAAGAAAACCTGGGAGCCGACACCCCTTTGCACTATTCCCGGTTCTATCCGCAGTACCTTCTGAAAGACCTTCCTCCCACCCCGCAAAGCACCTTGCAGCGAGCGTACGATATTTCGCGGGCGGAAGGGCTCAACTTCGTATACCTCGGAAACATCGCCGGTCACCCGGCCGAATCGACCTTCTGCCCCGGTTGCGGAAAGGTCTTGATCGAACGGCGCGGATTCCGGATAATGCAGTACAATCTCAACGGCAACAAGTGCAAATTCTGTCAGCGCGAAATACCGGGGATATTCTAAATGAACCGCAAAGCATTTCTACTCGGCTTTTTTTCCATCGGAGCCCAGATCTTAATCATCCGGGAACTGATCGCGGCCTTCCATGGCGACGAGCTGTTCATCGGGACTGCCCTCTTCGGCTGGCTGATTGCCGTGGCACTCGGAGCGTGGTTGTGGGAACTGGTTCTTCGACGAGTTAGAGCAACCGCGTTATTTATTGTTGCTATTCTCATCTTGCCCGTTGTCCTTGCACTCATCCGCTTTTCGCCGCTGCTATTCGTCGATTCCATCCTGCAAACGGTCCCCTTCACCAAAGCGGCGGTGATCTCGATAGTACTTTCGATTCCGGTCGGATTCATCTCCGGAGCGCTCTTCCCGGCCATCACTCACGAAGGCCACCGCCCCGCCAAATCGGTCAGCCGGGTGTACCTGTTCGAGGGATTCGGCGCCTTTATCGGAGGGCTGGTCGTCACCGCCCTGGTCGGAAAAGTCTTCGACAACCTCGGCATGGCCATCGCCATTTCGATCGTCACCTTGATTTACAGCATGATCGGTAATGGCCGAAAGTCGATAGCGGTTGCATCCATAGCACTGGCCGTACTATTAATAGCCGTATTTTTCTATACTCCTTCACTATCACGTTATACTGAAACTAAGAAATATTTTCCCTTTGAACTGGTCGATTCGTTCGAAACCCCCTACGGTCACCAGGCCATCCTGAAAAATCAGGAAGTGACCAGCCTCATCACCGATAACGCCATCGAGGGGTCTTCCCCCGATATCCAAACGGCCGAAAACCTGATGATCCCGGCGTTAGCATTCAAGCCCGATGCCGAAAACGTTCTGATAATCGGACGAGCTGAATTCGGAGCCGGCGAAATCGCTCGCAAGTTCCCCAACATGAAAGTCACCGCGATCGATCCCCGCGAAGGCCTGAATCACCGCCTTGACCGGGCGCTGGAAAAAAGCCCGAGGGTGATTCGTATCAACGACGATCCCGTGGGGTACCTATTATCGCACGACACCTATACTCCGTACGATATCATCATCATTGCCCCTTCCGAACCGGACAACATCCTCTATTCGCGTTATTTCACCGGAAGATTCCTGAGTCTCTGCTGCAAGGTCCTTGCCCCCGACGGGCTCCTGTACGTCCCGACCATGTACGATACCGACCGCTACGTCTCTCCGGAAACGGCGCAACTGCTTTCGGTCATATACAAGACCCTGCACCACTGGTTTCGCTGCATCGATATCTGGCCGGGGAATACTACCGGCTTTCTGGCTTCGGGAGCCGATTTATTCGAACTCTACAACGAGCAGATTTTCGATCGGATCGACAGCCTCCCCTATCAAGCCGAATATCTCAACCGCTATTACCTTGAAGATCAGCTCGATAGTTTCCGGAGGGAACGAATCTGGAACGCCATCGACACCACCGTACAGGCCAACGCCATCGAAAAACCGATCCTGATGCCGTACCATGCCGTTTATTCTTCGTTGACTCTGGGTTCCGATGAATCAATCATGCGGTTCCTCTTTGCCAACAAGTTTGTCCTCTGGATAGTACCGATTATTATATTTGCATTATTCTTCCTGACCTATTTTAAAGGGATCAAGCACCAAACATTCGGATTGTTTTTATTTTTCACGGCGGGACTTCTGTCCCTCGGCCTCGAACTGGTTTCGGTTTACCTTTATCAGACTATGGCCGGGACTGTCTATTCCGAAATCGGTCTGTTATTCGGAGCGTTCATGTTCGGGCTGGCCCTGGGGACCTGGTACGCTCTGCGGTGCGAAGTCCCAAATTTGGAATTCCCGGCCCTGCTCCTTTTGATAACTATCAGCTTTATCTTCCTCTGGTCGTATGCCACGATTCCCTATTCGATATTGCTTCTGTATTACATTCTCTTTCTGTTCGTCACCGGAACGGCCACCGGGACTCTGTTCGTGGCGGCTGCGGGAAGATATTACTTCGGGCGAGCCGAAGCCAACCGCGGCAAAGGATACGCAATCGAGATTTTCGGTTCCGCGCTCGGAGCCCTGCTGGCGGTGCCGGTGCTTCTGCCGCTGGTGGGGCTGTCGGTATTGCTGATTTCGCTGATGGCGGTCGCGGCGCTGGCCTTGATCGGAGCCTATAAGACCTCATGACCATATTTCCCGTTTGCTATTCGCGGACGATTTAGGTACTATTGATTCATGTCGAAAAAGAGCGCTTACATTGTTTTCCTCAACAATCGGTATGATAAAGAGGACAGCCCCTTTTATTTGAAGCGGTTGCGGGGGAAGACGACTATTGCAGCCGATGGCGGCATCCGCTTTTTCAAGATGAACAAGATCAAGCCCGATATTTTAATCGGAGATTTCGATTCCTCGCCAAGATTGGCAAAAGAATATCTGGAAGAAATTGAAGTAATAAATTACCCGGTCCGGAAAAACAAAACCGATTCGCAGCTCGCAGTCGAGTTGGCGGTCGAACGAGGGGCGAAAAGTATCGAAATCTGCGGAGCATTATCGACCGATGAAATCGACCACACCCTCTGCAATATATTCCTGTTGAAACTGCTGAAAAGCATGGCCAAAAAACACCGGCGGAGAATCGAGGCGCGAATTGTCACCCCCGATTCGACCATTATCCTGCTTGAAAACGAAACCCGTATAATCGAGGGGATAAGGGGGGATTATTTTTCGGTGATTCCGCTTACCGGCGGGGGCCGGGTCGGTTATGCCGGGATGGCGTATCCTCCGCCGCCGGGAGCTTTGCAAGTCGGTGACAGCTTTCCCCTGCGGAATCGGCTTATGAAAAGGCGGACCGAAGTTACCGCCAAGGGGGCGATGCTGGTGGTAATCGGGTCGGGGGCTAAAAAATCGTAAAAATTTGCCGACCATTGGCTTGACAAAAGTCTGTTCGCTCATATATTGGGCGGGGTCGGAAATCGTTGAGCGCGTCGGTTTCCGGCAAGCACAGTGGAAAAACTGGGGGATCGTCCAACGGCAGGACATGCGGCTCTGGACCGTAGTATCGGGGTTCGAATCCCTGTCCCCCAGCTTTTCTTGGTACGGGAAATAATTCATCAGAAATCTTAAGAGCAGCAGGTCGCGGTTCAGAACGAGTTCCGACTTGCGGAACGAGTGAAAAACCCGACACCAAACCCTCTAAACAGTTGCGTCAGGTCTTGATTTCGGCTGATGGTTTTATAGTATACCGAAATTGCGTCCCGCGTCCTGAGCCTCGAAGGATGACCTGACGCCCCCCGTCTCCGTCATTGCCAGTTGTCCCGCCCCAATCCCATTCCCATCGGGACGACGTCGCAATCTCAAACCGGGCGTCGGGTTTCCCGCTCGTTCCGCAAGCCGAAACTCCCTCGGAACACCGACCTACGGATTTTATTATAACTCCTAATCACCGCGCGAGTCCCGGCGAAATCTTATCTTTCATAGTTGCTAATTCCGGCGGTGATGATTCTGTGTTTATAACAATGAGCCATATAAACTCCTCAAAGCCGGTATATGGGTTATAATTATATTGAGCGACTTGATGGAGTATTTGAGAATCCGTCATTGGAAGGGCCATCGGTGTCTCCGATTCTTTATCAAAGAACATTATCTGGGCAGGTTTTGTCACTTTGCTTTTATTTCCGACCACTTCTAAAAGTATTTGTGCCATGAGATTGCGGTCATGCGCCTTCTCAGGTTCCACATATATAAATTGAACAACCCCTTGGCGACTACGTACTTTCCATGGTTTTTCTGCCGGTATCGCAGCCCGAGTCGAACCCTTGGCAGGAACAGCCGTGCCTTTTTTGGGCTCCTGCTGGCTGCCGCAGGATATTGGCAACATAAATAGCAATAGATGGATGCTTATAATTAGAGAAGAAACGATGTAATTGATCAGAATGCGCTTGCAGTTCTTCATATTGACCTCCCTCTCAAGTATCGCGAATTTATATCAATGCAGACTATCTACTCACTCACACCCCACTAGCGGCTCCGGCCCGGCTTAAGGACAATTTAGTTCCGGACCGCCCTTAAATTTATAGTTCACCAAATAAACTATATCGAGAATGTTAATCTGCAAATCGTTATTTACATCAGCGCACGAAAATAAAGGATCGCATGACGGCGCTGGCCCGCCCTTGAACTTAAAATTTACAAGAGTAAGGATATCGAGTATATTAACCACATCATTACCATCTGTGTCTCCGCATGTGTATTCGCAGGCATCGCCAACTCGGTCTTGATCCTCATCCTCTTGTCCCGGATTATATGTATTCGGGCAATTATCAATATTCCCACATATTCCATCGTTATCAATATCATTATAAGGGTCTAGGAGGCAGGCATCGCAGACATCACCCATCCCGTCTCCATCTGAATCTATTTGGCTATAATTATATAATTCGGGACAATTATCGCAACTATCTGGAACTGTATCGCCATCTGAATCCGCATAATCGTCAAAACCGGGGCACTTATCGCAAAAATCACCATTTCCATCGCCGTCACTATCAAGTTGATTGGGATTATAATCTATGGGGCAATTATCGCAGACATCCCCTATCTGGTCCCCATCCGTATCTTCCTGCAAGAGATTAAAAACATCAGGACAATTATCACAACTGTCGGGCTGCGCATCTAAATCGGCGTCAGCGAAATCATCAAATCCGGGACACGAATCACATTCGTCGCCAGTTCCATCAATATCGGAATCGGTCTGTTCCGGGTTATATACACCGGGGCAGTTATCACATTCATTGCCTAACCCATCAGCATCATTATCGGCTTGTTCTGGATTATAATTTTCAGGACAATTATCGCATAAATCTCCGATACCGTCTGAATCTATATCCTCTTGCCAGGGATTAAAGCCATCGGGGCAATTATCACAGGCATTGCCATATCCATCATTATCACTATCTTCTTGTAGCGGATTATATGTTGTCGGGCAATTATCCTCATCATCACAAGCATTATCAAGATCAGCGTCGAATTGACATCTTTTGGCCACAGGATAACAAAACGGTCCATCACAAATCGTCTCCACCGGAAATAGCCAATCATGGTCACCATTTGGGTGGCCAATCACTCTGTCGAAACAGATTTCACCCGGTTCGCCATTCTCAAGAGGAATGATAAAGTGGAGTTTATATTTGGTTTTTAGTTGCGAATCTTGCGGCCAACCTTCGCCAGCCGACACTACAGAATGAGCAAAGGTGTCAGGAAGTGTCCCATCACCCCAACCGTCTTCGTAAAAAAATGAAAAATACCATGTATAATCCCAAGTTTCTTCGATACCCAAAATAGGCATAAAGCTTTCGTTGTCGACCAACCCAAAATCCCCAACCATCTCAATCGCAGTTATTTCGCCCGTACCATATATCATTTGATTAAAATTAAATCCAGTAATATTATCCGGCCCAAGATTCGCCATTTGCATTTCGCTTATAATCACGGTGTTCGCAAGCAATTTATCAGTGCCGCTATCATTAAAAAAATACGATTGGTCGATATGCACCCTAATTTCCACCTCAGCATTTATAATTACCGGAATAAAAGCGGACAATATTATAGCCAATACTCGAATTAGACTTCTCTTGATTGACATAGTTCCTCCAATTAGAAAGGTATTTTATGAAACGGCGGATTTAACGCCTCCCTCAATATAACCTACCGTACCTATTTGTCAATAACCTTGGCCCTTTTCCTCCATTCTCTCTTGCTTCTCCCCCCCGCAAAATCACTACAACTTCGGTGGTGAAATTTCAAAACTCTCCTTATATGAAGGGAGGCTATAATTATGCCCGTTTCCAAAAAACAACTCTCGGCCAACCGCCAAAACGCCCAAAAATCAACCGGCCCCAAAACCCCCGAAGGCAAAGCCGCGGTCGCCCGCGGTCTCCTATCCCCAATCCACATCCGAAAACCGGACAAAAAACGCATATCAATTATAAAAAACAAACCCATTTCATTGCACTATGCAGAAAGACACAAGCTTACGGCATCTATTCCCGGAAATCGAATTATAAATCATTCCCGTATTTGTCAGAAAACCGCCGTCAGAAACGGGTTCCTGACTGGTGAGTGGGATGGATTCCCGATCAGGTCGGGAATGACAAGAGAGAGGGGCACGGGCCGGAAAAATACACACTCAAAAATGAAAAACAAACCCATTTTCTCGCACTATCATAACCGGCATGCACTTACGGCGAAACACTTCCGCCGTTTTCGCGGAGGCCCTGTACTGCTGCGTCGGGTCTTGATTTCGGGCGCAGACTTTGCGCTTCCCGAAATCGTGACCCGACGCTCCTTCCGGCGGCAGGTCACAATTCCGCCAATTAAATGATATGGAACGGAATCAAGACCTGCCGCAACGGTTTCAGGGGATTCGGCCAGATGTGGCTCCCGGTGAGGCGGGACCGCGCACGAGAAGGCGCAGTTCTCCGCTCGCAAAGCCTCGCTAAGGAACCGACGCAACCGTTTTGAGATTTATATTGACTTCGCCACGGGTTGGCCGCCTTTTTACCGGTATCCAAACGCAGGAGAATGCCATGTCGGAATTCCGTCAGAACCGAGCCACCAAGGAGTGGGTCATCATCGCTCCGGGACGAGGCAAACGCCCCTCCGATTTCGAAAAGAAAGCCGCCGAACCCAAAGCGATTCCTCCGTACAGCGAGGACTGCCCGTTCTGCCCCGGTCACGAAGACCAGACCCCCGCGCCGACTTTCCAGATATCGCACGCCGGCAAGTGGAAACTGCGGACAGTCCCGAACCGTTTCGCGGCGCTGTCGGCGGGCAGTCCGGCGACCCGGAGTTTCAAGGGGACGTTCCTGACGGCGAACGGGTTCGGCATCGCCGAGGTCATCATCGAGAGCGCTCAGCATAATAAGACCATCGCGACCATGACGATCGACGAAGTGACCGATGTCGTGTTCGCTTACCGCGAACGGCAGCGGGAGATCTCAAAAAACGAACATATCAACCTGGTGACGATTTTCCGGAATCACGGTCCCCGGGCGGGAACCTCGCTGGAACACCCGCATTCGCAGTTGATTGCGACTCCGATCGTCCCGCCGCACGTGCGCAATCCTCTGGAGCAGGCGGTGCTGCACTACGACAAGTACGGCACTTGCGTGTACTGCGATGTCCTGAAAGAGGAACTGCTCCAGAAGGAGCGGATCATTTTCGAGACACCGAATTTCGCGGCGTTTTGCCCGTTCGCGTCGAGCACTCCGTACGAAACGAGGATTTATCCGAAGAAGCACGAGGCCAGTTTCGTCTCCATCAGCGATGCGGATATCGCCGAGCTGGCCGGGGTGCTGCGGAAGCTGCTTCTGAAGATTCGTATTCTATTGGGGGATCCCGATTACAATTACATCATCCGTTCCGCGCCGATCGGCGACGAGGACACGCGGCATCTGCATTGGTACATGATTGTCATCCCGAAAGTGTCGACTCCGGCCGGTTTCGAAATCGGGTCGGGGATTTACATCAATTCGGTGGCCCCGGAAGAGGCGGCGGCCAGTTTGCGCGGGGTGGAGGCGGAGTAGGCCGGGGAGCGTCAGGTCACAATTTCGGGATATCATGAAATCATCACCCGAAATCAAGACCTGACGCAACAGTTATTTGGTCGTCTCAGAATTTGCGGGAGCCGCGCTGGGTGATTGGCTCGCCTTTGGCGCACAAGGGGCACTGGTCCGGTTCCCAGGCGTTGGCCTCCACGGTCGCGAGGGCCTTGAAGGGATAGTCGAAATGGACCTTCCCTCCGGAACGATCGAGGAATTCTCCGATGCCGACAATATCCGCTTCGTACCTGTTGACCAGGTCAATGACTTCGAAAATCGAAGTTCCGGTGGTGAGGACATCGTCGACAATCAGCACCTTGGTGCCGGGATCGATATAGAAGCCCCGCTTGAAGATGCGGCCTTTGCCCCCCTCGCCCGGTTCGGCGTAGATGGCGTCGACTCCGAGAATTTTGGCGACTTCGTACGCGATGAGGATGCCTCCGGTGGTCGGCCCGACGACCAGTTCGACATTGTAGGTGCGGAAACGGTCGGCCATTTCGCGGCAGACCTGTTCGCAGACGCGGGGTTGTTTGAGGATCATGAACTTTTCGTAGTAGATGTCGCTGTGCTTGCCGGAAGTCAGCTTGAAATGACCGTGCAAGAGGGCGTTGGATTTGGTGAAGATATCGAGGATGTCTTTGTCGGTCATGGGTTATTCTCCGGTGATGATGGCGATGGCCGCGGCCATTTTCTTTTCATGGGTGATGGAGATTTTTATTTCCTTGTCCATGAGGCGTTCGCGGATGAAGTCTTCGAGGTGGACATAGGGTTTGCCGTAGAGGTCATTGAGGATCTGCATATCGCGAAACCGGATTTTGCGTTCGAAGAAGGCTCCGAGAGTCTTGATGACCGCTTCCTTGGCGGCGAATCGTCCGGACAGAAACTGGCACTGGTTGACCTTGTTGGTGAACATCAGGTATTCGTCGTCGCCGAGGATTTTAAGGATAAAACGGTTGCCGTAACGGTCCATGGCTTGCTGGATTCGTTCGGAATCGATTAAGTCTATGCCAACGGAATATATCATGGTCCTTCCCTTTGCTTCAGAAGTTGTGGTTCATCAGGGTCGATTATATAACAAACGAACAGATTTGGCAAGTAAAGTCAAAAAAGTCTTTGCAGGTGTAATATAATCGACGTAGATTACGATAGAGACAATGTTGGAGAGGAACGTAATTGAAAAATCTCTAACAACTCAATAATGAAGGTTGTCTCTTCTCGGCTGCGCCTTCTGCCGTGACTCATGGTTAAACATGATAGCAAGGGCAAAACGCCGGAAGTGGCCGTAAAAACCCTTTAGCGTAGCGTATTGAGGAGTTTTTTCAAATTCGGTTCCTCTCCACTTTTTTTGTCTGAAATTAATCCGGGAAAATCTTAATCGCTGACGGCTATCTTGATGGCCTTTTCGAAGTTGACGCCGAAGTCCTTGGGCTGGACGAGGATGAAATAGCATTCGCGGCCGCTGGAGGCGAAATAGAGGCGGTTACGCTGGATTTCGTAAACTCCTTTTTCGCGCTGCCCTCCGGGCAGTTCCGCGAAGACGTTTATGATATCGAACAGCTCGCGGAAGACATTGGCATATTTCTTCTTGAATTCGCTGGAGATGGCGCTGTTCAGAAAAGTGCCGCTGTTGTCGAGGCGGAAGACCTTCTCGACCCCTTTGATTCCGGCCAGGCGGTTGACCACCGTGATGTTGGGATCCTCGGCGGCGGCTCTGGTTACGGTTACCCTGGGAGTGACGGGGGCGTCGGAATTTTCCGGCGGAAGGTTGAGAAACTGGAGCGCGGAACCTTTGTCCTTGAGGATCTTGAGGACGTCGAGGTGCTGTTTGCGGAGCATGTCCTCAACGCGGATTTTATCTTCGAAGGAATTAACCGGCTTGGGGAGTTCCCGTTCGATTTTGTTGATAATTTGTCCCTTGGTAAACAGAGAGGTGGTCAGACGGGGGTTTGGGCGCCAGGCGTACTCCGTCTGTATCTGAATTTCGACATCTCCCCTGACGACGCGGGAGGTTCGACCGGCCGGTATGAAATCTGCTTGTGCCATAACAATTTCGGAATGGAGGCGAAGTGCCTCCTTCCCAAGATTATTATATCGGCATAAACCGTGTCAGCATTTAGAGAAGCCGCAATGGCGGCAAACGATACATCCGCTGTCGTGTTCGATAGCCTGGCCGCAGTCGGGACAGAATTCGTCGTTGATATCCAGCGTCCGCGAGACTTTTTCGCCGTTACCGAAATGCTTGTGGAGGACCTGCGCAATAGCATCGGGGATGGAGGAGATAAGTCCGCCGTTGCCGAAAACCGGCGAGGAGCCGCCGATGCCTTTCAGCTGTTCAACTACTTTATGCACCGGAATACCGGTCCGCATGGCCAGCGAGATGAGGCGGCAGATGGCTTCGGTGTCGGCCATGGTGGAATGTCCCGATTTGCCGATCTGGGCGAAAACTTCGAACGGCTTGCCGTCCATCATGTTTACGGTAACATAAAGATTGCCGTAACCGGTTTTGATTTTCTGGGTAAAGCCGGTCAGGGATTCGGGGCGCTCTTTGACTTCGCGCGGTTTGGCCGTGGGAGCGGGATCACTTGTTGCTTCATTGGTTTGACCGGTAGAAAGAACCTGGTCGGCGCGGCTGCCGTCGCGATAAACCGTAATGCCTTTGCAGCGGAGGTCGTAAGCCAAAAGATAGGCCTTTTCGACATCTTCGGCCGTCGCGGAATTCGGCAGATTGATGGTTTTGGAGACAGCGTTATCGGTGTATTTCTGGAAGGCCGCCTGCATGCGGACGTGCCATTCCGGAGTGACATCATGCGAGGTCACAAAAATCCGCTTGACGTCATCGGGGATTTCATCGAAATCGGCGATGGAGTTTTTGGCGGCAATTCTTTCCATCAGCTCTTCAGAATAAAATCCGCGAGCTTTCGCGACGCTTTCAAAGAGCGGGTTGACTTCCACCATTTTGGTATTGTCCATGACATTGCGAATGTAGGAAACGGCGAAAATCGGCTCGATTCCCGAAGAGCAACCGGAAATAATCGAAATGGTTCCGGTCGGGGCGATGGTAGTCACGGTGGAATTGCGCATGCGGGGATCATCCTGTCCCTTATGGAAGAATGATTTTTCCCAGTTGGGGAAAACGCCCCGTTTTTCGCCTAGTTTCTGTGAGGCCTCATGCCCGACCTGCTTAATACGGCACATGACTTTTTCGGCGAGGGTGATAGCCTCGTTAGAATCATAAGGAATACCGAGCAGGATGAGCAGATCGGCCCAACCCATAACGCCCAGTCCAATTTTGCGGTTCTGTTTGGTATTATAATCTATTTCCGGAAGCGGGTATTTGTTAGCTTCGATGACATTATCGAGAAAATGGACGCAGGTCCGGACGGTTTCATCGAGCTTTTTCCAATCTATTTCATAACGCGATAATTCGGCGGAATCGAGGTCGACCACGGCTTTGAGCATATTGGCGAGATTGATCGAACCGAGATTACAGCTTTCGTACGGAAGCAGCGGCTGTTCTCCGCAGGGATTGGTTGATTCGTACTTGCCGACTTTAAGAACGGGATTGCCGTCGTTCATACGGTCGATAAACATGACTCCCGGTTCGCCAGTGCGGTGGGCGTGCTCCACGATCATATCCAGGACTTTGCGGGCGTTCATCCGTTTCGGTTTGCCGTTGTCAACGAAGGTGGTTTCGGTGCGGGGATCGATGAGGTCGTAATCCTCATTATTTTTAGCAGCCTTCATGAAGGCATCGGTTACCGCGACTGAAATATTGAAGTTGGTCAATTCTTTAAGGTTATCCTTGCAGGTAATGAAGTCGAGGACATCGGGATGATCGATACGGAGGATTCCCATATTCGCACCGCGACGGGTTCCCCCCTGTTTTACCGCTTCGGTTGCGGAATTAATGACTTTCATAAAGGATATCGGCCCCGAGGCGACTCCCGAGGTGGATGCAACGACGGAATTTCTTGGACGGAGCCGGGTAAAGGCAAAGCCGGTTCCCCCGCCGGATTTATGGATAAGCGCGGTATTTTTAACGGCGGTGAAAATGGACTCCATGGAATCTTCGATGGGAAGGACAAAACAGGCCGAGAGCTGTCCCAGCGGGCGCCCCGCGTTCATCAGAGTCGGAGAGTTCGGCATAAAATCGAGCGATGCCATTGAATCGTAAAAGTTGTCTTCGAGTTTTTTCAGGTCTTCTTCGGAAAACCCGAAATTCCTATCCGGCTCGGCGATGGCACGGGCCACACGGCGAAACATCTCTTCCGGCGTTTCAATCACTTTACCCGAAGCATCCTTCTTCAGGTAACGCCGCTTGAGTACTTTCAGGGAATTCTCTGTCAATGCTAAGGTTTTTTGATCTTCCATGTCGGTCCCCTTACCTGGTTAAAAATTCTGACATTGAATTGCCACGATGAGTTCTTAAGGGTTTAACCATTCTTTCCATATTCAATATACTCAATATCCCTTAAAATCGGTATCACTTCCGGTCGTCTTTATAGCTTCAGTCCAAACACAAGCCGCTCCCTTTAAGGCTTGTAAGTTATTGATAAACATCACTTTACTTGCCGCGCCCCCATTTACTCGGGCAAGAACCCCAGAAATTTTCACGCGGGTTTTCAGGTTATTATAATTATTTATATATGTCAATAAAAAAAACCTCAAAAACTAATAAAATATCACAATATCTTGGGCATCATAGGCTTGAATAGTGCGACATAGTGTATACCCCTAATCGGAGGGCCAATATCCGGAGCCGATTTTCGATTCGAAGGATATAATCGGGTTTTATTTCTTCAAACATGTTCCTTTTGCATAGCAGTGTCCGTCTAATGTAGTACAACAAATAGCGGGGGTCGCCGTGCCCGGGATAATCCGATGTGCCATGGCCCCGGGGAGGGAAAAAACTTGACAGGGGGTAATAATTTGCGGAATATTATCGGGGCGTAAGCCTTTATATTATGTCGTCATAGCACGAAACGACAGCGCCGCGAATGACGTAAATTTACTAAACCGGAATACGGAGGCCTTGTGAATTTATGAAACTGGAGGATTATCATAAGGAAGGGGTAACGGTCCTGGAACCCAAGGGTAAGATCATGGGTGGTCCGGATGCCACTTTACTCCACGAGAAACTTCATGAATGTATCGAAAACGGGGTCAGGAAGGTAGTTATCGATCTATCGAAGGTCGATTGGATGAATTCGACCGGCCTCGGCATTCTGATATCGGGTTTGACCACCCTAAGGAATAACGGCGGAGAGTTGAAACTCGCGAACGTGACCGATAAGATCCAATCGCTTCTGGCCATCACCAAGCTGGTGACAGTTTTCGAGGCGTACGATTCGGTTGACGAAGCGATAAAATCATTTTAGCGGATCCTTGTATCGGCTGACAATAAATACAGGGCAGGCTGTGAAAACCCCTGCCCTTTTTAATTAATAAACGCGGAGCAATAATGGACAAACCGATCATCAGCGGTAATACCATTACTATCCCGTCGTCCCAGGATTTCCTGGTTGACGTCGACAATTTCGTCGAGGAATTCCTTGAGAAGAAGAAGGTAGAAAAATCGGTAATCGCCGACATCGCCATCTGCGTTACGGAGGTAGTAATTAACGGTATTATCCACGGGAATCAGTCGAATCCGGACAAGAGAGTGGAAATCGCGGTATTCAAAGAGGATTCAAAAGTAGAAGTGGTCATCAAAGATGAAGGGTCGGGATTCGATCCGGATATCCTCGAAAGCCCGATCGACGAGAAGAACCTCCTGAAGGAAGTGGGCCGCGGAATTTTCATAGTGCAGTCCCTGATGGATAAAGTGGACGTGAGCAGGGAGAATAAAGGGACCAAAATCAAGCTAACCAAGAATCTTTAAAATTTAGTTAAATCGGTAAGTATGGAGTCATTCCAGCCGGTCATAGCCGCCTTTTATCTGGTATTCGGCGGAGTATTTTTATTTCTGGCCTATTTGATTATCCGGGATAACCCCGGGCAAAGATTGAATCGAACCGCCGGCTTGATGCTGTTTTTCGCGGCGCTGGGACCTATCTTCCTGGCTCTGGGGACAATCATCAAACCTAACGTGGACGCCGGGGCGCCGTTTGAGGATTCGGCATTGTACAATTTGCACTATCTCTGGGAGTTTTTCTTCCCCGCATTTTTATTGTTTTCGCTGGCGTACCCGATCGACCGGCTTTCTTCGATAAAGCGCCAGCGCCTGCGCTACCTGATATTTCTACCCTATGCTTTCCATCTAATGCTGGTACTGTTTTTCAAGAATCCGGAATGGATGCTTGATTTACTGGAGTTCGAATCTGGGGAAGGTCTGAAATCAATCATATTGGAACCATTGTCGTACGCCCTTAAATGGGTAATCCTGGGGTTCAGCCTGCTTTTGAGTTCGGAACAGATTCTATTCGCCATTATCAATGTTCTCTATGCTATCTTCGCGGTCGGCATTATGATACGGGGAACCATGCTGATCGCGAATGACCAGGTGAGGAAGCAGACGATTTACTTCACCGGCGGAATCGCATTGGCGGTCTTACTTTATATTTCGGCATTCAGTATCCCCGCGGTGTTTGCCGGCAATATTTCAAATATATTGCAGACGTTGTTGATGGTGGCGGGGCTTTTAATCGGCGGAGGAACGATTACTCTTTCCGTGGTCAGGCAGCAATTCCTCGACGTTCGCCTGATTATCAGGCAATCGCTGGTTTATACAGTAACATCGGGAATCCTGGTCGGCTTGTATGTCCTTCTGATCGGTCTGGGCGGAAAGGCCATCAGCGCATATTTCGGCGGAGAGACAACCATAATCAACATCGCTTTCATCGTGGCGGCGTTAATCCTTTTTCAGCCGATTAACACCCGGCTCGATAACCTGATAAAAAAGCTGTTCATTAAGGGAGGGTCGGATTATCGACATGTCCTGGAGGAGATTTCCCGCAGGCTGATTACCACGTTGGACCAGGAACAGTTGAAGCGTATGATCGAGGATATTTTAAGGTCTTCGGTTCTGGTGGAAAGAGTATTTTTCGTTTTGTACGACGATAAATTGAAAGAGTATGCGCTATTGCCTTCCGAAGGCTTTCCGAATAGAGTGATCATCGATCGCAAGGACTTATTTTTAGGCGGGGTAAACCAGTTGAATTCTCCTGCTCTGATGGGAATGCTGACTATATATAAAGAGGGCAGCCGCCTGGCGGCGGAAATAGATAAACGGCGGGTGGAAATCATTTTGCCGTTGAAGGACGCCAATCACCTGCTGGGATTCCTGGCCATGACCGGTAAGAGCACCGGATTCAAATATAATCCGGACGACATGGCTTTCCTGGGAGTGATCGCGAATCAGCTGGTGACGTCGCTGACCAACGCCAGGTTATATGCGGATTCTCTGGAGAAACAACGGCTCGACGAGGAAATGTCGATGGCGCGGCAGATTCAGCTCGATCTGCTGCCGAAGAATCCTCCGGCCGGCGATAATTTCACGATCGCGACGTATTCGATACCATCGCGGATAATCGGAGGGGATTTCTACGATTTCATCCCGATCGACTCCAACGGCAGATTCGGGATGGTAATCGCGGACGCTTCGGGTAAAGGAATGCCGGCTGCCTTGATGGTGGCGCAGATACAGGCGACCCTGAGGTCGGAAATCGGAAACAGCCGCGATATTTCCCGGATCCTATTCAACGTAAACAAACACGTGGCGGCTTCATCGTCGTCGGAAAAATACGCGACACTATTTTACGGGGAGTTCGATAAGCATGAGTGCGTTTTCCGCTATGCCAATGCCGGGCATAATTACCCGATCCTGGTAAGAGCGGACGGGTCTTACGAGTATTTATCCGAAGGCGGCATGATAATCGGAGCGTTTGCGGGAGCTTCGTTTACCTGTGCCGAAGTTATATTAAAGGAAAACGACCTGATCTTTTTCTATACCGACGGAGTGTCCGAGGCGATGAACGATAACGATGAGGAGTACGGTGACCAGCGGATCAGGGAATTCGTGGTAACGCATAGAAATATGGATCCGGAAAAGATCATACAGGGTATACTCAATGATATCAGGAATTTCGACAGGAGCGATCCGCCCCGCGACGATACCACGGTGGTGGTATTGAAAGTCTGTACCGGGAGATAATATGGAGACCGACGTGAAGAGCGAAAAAGAGATGTTCGAACGCAAAGATAATTTCCTGGGGTACAGGTTTTGCCCGCGGTGCGCGGAGACTTTGGAGCGAATTGAAATCGACGGCAGGCTGCGAATGAAATGCAGCAATAAAAATTGCGATTTCATATATTATCACAATCCGATTCCGGCGGCGGGGGCTCTGGTTATCAAGGATGACCGGATATTGCTGGTAAAAAGGGCGGTGATACCTCGGGTCGGCTGGTGGTGTCTTCCGGCGGGGTTCATGGAATGGAACGAACATCCTTCGCAGACCGCGGTCAGAGAAGTGAAAGAGGAAACAGGAATAGATATCAGGCTGGACAGGCTGTTCGAGGTATATTCGGGAAACGACGATCCCCGGATGAACGCGGTCCTGATTTTGTATGTCGCGAGTGAAATCGGCGGAGTGCTGGCGGCGGATGACGACGCAATGGAGGTGCGGTATTTCGGATTCGATGAACTGCCGGATAAAATTGCGTTCGAATCGCATATTCAAGCGATAAAGAATTATGACGAAAGATACCGGCAGAGGAAATCACGTTGAATTTTCGGGAAAGAAACAGGTTAGGGAAGTATGAGATATAAGGCGACGATTTTTCTTATTGTGCTGGCGATGGTGATTGTACCGGGATTGAAGGCTCAGGATTACAAAAAGATTTCCATCAAGAAAAGTGATATTCCTTTCCTGACCATAAAGTCGAGCCAAAACAGAATTACCTTTAATTATCTCATTGGAACCACAGATAGTGTCGCTTTTTCGGCATCGGAGGTCGTGACCAAGGCGGGACAGGTTCGAGTAAGGGAACGGGTAATTATCGACGAGGATGGATTTTCGCATGGCGGGAGAACAGTGCCGTTCGAGGATATCACCCGGGTCGAAGTGGAATCGATGGCATCCAACGGAATCGTGGCGACGCTGTATATCAGGGATACTTTGAAAACAACAGGGTTCAAAATATCCGGCGGAAATATCATTGAAACGATGAGAGCAGTCAAAATCGATTCGAATAAATTCGTGAGGGGGTCGGCGATTTGTTTCTGGGGAGATATCGATATTCCGTACGGAGAAGTAAGCGGAAACGTGATTGCTTTGTTCGGCAATATCACGATCGGCGAGAAATCGGTGATAAGGGGTAACGTGGTGGCCATAAACGGGCAGGCCATCCTCGACAAGAACGCCACCATTCACGGGATGATAAGTTCTTCGGATTTCGTGGAACAAGACAGAAAACACCGCTGGCAAAGGTGGTACCGGACAGATCAGTATGTTTCGCCGATCATGCAATTCAATTACAACCGGGTGGACGGCGCCAGACCGGAGTTCGGGATTAAGTTTTTCGACGAGGATTCGCTGTGGCCGGAGATAAAAATCTATGGCGGGTACGCGTTCGCCCAGGAAAAAGAGAGATATCAGCTGGAAATCGACCAGCACTTGAAATACAGGGGAATCGGTTTTACGGTTAGGGGGAGGTTTTATCAGAGGCTGGCCTCCGACGACGACTGGCTGATGCCGGAATGGGAAAACAGCCTGTTTGCGCTGATCGGGACCGAAGATTATAAGGATTATTACGAAGCACAGGGTGGTTTTGCCGGAATAGAGATACGGCCGATGCCATTATTCTCGTTCAAGGCGGGATTCCAATCGGAGTTGATGCACTGGATGAATGCCAACCGGAACTTATGGTCGTTATTCGGAGGTTCGAAAAGATTTCGTTCGAATTATCATACCTTCAATGAAAGCATCGCCGACCGTGAGGCGTTGTCAGGATTGATTAACGGCAGAAGGCTGAAATCTCTGATATTCAGCGTGGATTACGGCCGCAAGGGGACTGCCTATACCAATAATTCCTTCACCAAAATATCTGCGGAGTTCGAACTGGCACCATCCGGGTGGAATGACGATTTCGATTTCAACAGATTTCGTTTTGAGGGGGCACGGTATCAAAGTTTGACTCGAAGTACCGGAGCGCTGCTTCGTATTCTGGGAGGAATTTCGGATGGGACTCTCCCCTATTTCCGTCGTTTTTACCTGGGGGGCCTCACGACGCTCAAAGGTTACGGTGAAAAGGAATTCCAGGGGACCGATTTCTGGGCAGCGGATATAAATTACCGACTCAAGCTCAGCCGTTTTAATTTAACGGGGTGGCTTTTCTACAATGCCGGTCAGATTGCTTCCGAGGAAGAGAGCCTCGGGGACGCGGAATTGAAGCAATCGGTGGGGGGAGGATTGACAGTTTTCGATTTTATTCGTATCGACCTGGCGTTCAGACTGGATAAATCGGAGAGCTCTCCCACGATTTACGTTCGTCTGGATAACTGGTTTTAGCTGTCAGAAGAACTGAAACAGGGTGTTTCAAAGCCCGTTCCGAGCCGCTGTTTAATTTCTGAACAATTCCCCAATGGCATAAAGAGAGTAATATTTATGCCGATAACTGGCATAGATAAACGGCTTATACAACTAACATGGCAGCAGATAAAACGGACAAACAGGTTAAATTTCCTCCCGATTATATTTTCGACAGGAGCGACAGCGCTGTTGACGAAGATACCCAGCGGGTAGTAATTGCGGAAGCGCGCGATGTCCTCGCCGAGATGGAGGCGGCCCTTGATGATATTACCAAGGGGAGCCCCCGTATCAGCCAGGACACGCAGAAACCGAAATCGGTCGAGGATTTAAAGGCGGTATTACAGGTATCGCTGGCCGCAAATTCTTCTTTGGTTCTCGAAGATATCCTGAAGATCGTCATGGAGAAAGCAATTGAATTGCTGTCCGCCGAGCGCGGCTTCCTGATGCTGCTCGACAGCAATGGCGAGCTGAGATTCAAGACCGCACATAACTTGTCTAAAGAAGCCATGACGGATGAAGATTTCAAGATATCAAACTCAATTGCCAATGATGTTGCCGCAACCGGCAAAGCGGTATTTACGTCGGACGCCCAGGCGGATGAACGGTATTCGCATCAGAAATCGGTGCTGGAACTGCATCTTCGTTCCATCATGTGCGTTCCCCTTAAAATAAAGAACAGCGTTATCGGCGTCATATATTTGGATAATTCCTCTCAAGCCAAGCTGTTCATCAAATCCGATTTGTATTTATTCCAATTATTCGCGCAGCAAGCGGCCCAGGCCATTCATAATGCGACATTATATGATCACCTGATGGATCTTAAGGTGTACAATGAAAAGGTGGTCAACAATTCGCCGGTCGGAATCATCGTTATCGATTCCAACTACAACCTGGTATCGATAAACGATGCGGCATTATTGGCCCTTGAAAAGAACCGGAACGACGTTACCCTGATCAGCGAGAATTCCAATTGTTCGAAATTCCTCGATTTGGTTCCGAACAACGAATTCAACAAGTGGCGCCAGATGATCGATATTGCGCTGACCACAGAGCAGTCGTTCGAAGATTCGCGGTATTTCCACAATACCGGCTACGAAGAAAAAGTCCTTTCGGTGAAGATCGTGCCGTTGAAGAAATTGCCGTACGGCGGGGACGGTTTGATTTTGACCATCGAAGATATCACCGAAAAAGTCATCATGGAGAAGTACGTAATCCTCAGTGAGAAACTGGTAGCGCGTGGTGAGATGGCATCTTCAATCGGCCACGAACTGAATAACTACCTGGCCATAATCGGCAACAACGCGGAATTACTCGGGCTGAACCTGAAGAAGGAACGCTACGACAAGGCGGATTTCAACGCTCAGCAGATCGTGGAATCGATTTCGAAGATGAAACGATTCACGGAAGGGTTGATGGACTTTTCCAAACTCGAGGCTGAAATCGTCAATTACGACGTCCGGCGCCTGATCGACGAATTGCTGTTCTCGCTGAAAGCACAATCGCGTTTCAAGAAAATAATGTTCTCAGTCGAAATAGACGCAGACCTTCCCAAGGCTTCCATGGATGTCGGACAGATTCAACAGGTGTTCGTGAATCTCCTCAATAATGCGGCCGACGCCATCGAAGAAAAGGCAGGTAAGGAAAGAGAGGCCGGTCGGTACAACTATAAAGGTAAGATATCGATTCGGACCACTTTAAACCATGAAGACGATAAAATTTTGATTTCGGTGGAAGACAACGGGATGGGGATACCTCAGGCTTCGATGCATAAGGTTTTCCAGCCTCATTTCACCACCAAAGAAACCGGTCATGGTCTGGGTTTGGCGAATTGCCGCAAAATAATGGAAAATCACAAAGGGGAACTGACCGTTTCATCGGTTGAAGGTGAAGGAACGGCATTCCGGGTGATTCTGCCGATAGGGAAAAATGAGAACGCCAAAGCATGAACGAGAAAGCGTTTGCCCTTTCCGGATATAAAAGCATTCAGCCGCTCGGAGAAGGCGGCACCGCAGAAGTATATCTTGTAATCAATAATGCCACCGGCAGGCGTTTTGCCGCGAAATTTCCACGTACAGCCGAAGCCTGCGAATCGCAGAAATTCGCGGCGCTTCTTCAGCGGGAATTCGATCTTATCGGAGGATTAAAATATCCGGGATTGGCCCGGGTATACGAGTTATCCGAAACCGACGATGAGACCCCGGTATTACTACTGGAATACTGCCCGCATAAATCTCTTCGGGCCATGAAACTTCCTCTGAGCAACCCCGAGCTGATGAACATTCTCTCATCGATTGCGATAAATCTGTACTATCTGGAACTACTCGGGATTTCACACGGCGACCTTAAGCCTGATAACATTTTCCTCAACAGAACCAATCCGGGCAACTTTTCGGCCCTCTCCCCTCTCACCAAGATATGCGATTTCTCGCTCGGGTTGAGACGGAGCGAAAGCACGGATAGCCGCCTCGGCATCGGGACTATCGGCTTTATCGCCCCGGAAACACTGGACGACGGTACCCTTAATCACAGCGCGGATCTGTTTGCGCTGGGAGTTATCGGCTACCTTCTGGCGACCGGCCAGCATCCTTTCGGAGACAAAGACCATGACCCGGTAAGAATCAACTCCAGAATAAAGGAATTCAATCCGGAAGCACCGGCCGCCGTGAATACCGGAATTTCCAGCAGCGTTTCCGATATCATCATGAAATTATTGAATAAGGAACCGGATAAGCGTTTCGATAACGGCTGGGAAGTCTGCACGGAACTGGAAAAATTAGGGGCGGAATTCCGCTTCCGCAGGATGGTGCGGCCGCGCTACTTATTCCCTCTTTTCAAAGGAAGAAAAGCGGAAGAGGTTTTATCGGGCGCGCCCTTCGATTTCGAGGAAAGCACCGTCAATCTACTTTCCGAATTGTCGGATAACGACATCGAAAACATCCGCAGAGTAATGGAGGTAAATTTCAGCTGCAATAAATTACTGTGGAAAGATGGAACATTGGCCTTGCGGAGTAATAGGACGGAATTAATCTGGCCCCTGCGGTTAAAGCGGCAACTGCGAAAAGGATTCGCGGCTTCGGCATGTTCGGAGAAAAGAAAGATGATTAAGGCGGCTGTTGCCGGCGGGATAACCGAGGCCAGGCGAATCGGATTAATTAATCAAGCGGATTCCGGCATAATATCACCGGCGATGTTGAGGTACCTGAGTATCAATATATCGGCGGCGACGTCACGAAGACTGGCAAAATCACTTGCGGAATTAAGCCGGAGAAAGGCCGACTGCACCGACTTGACGGCCGAGTTATACTTGAAGGCGGGGAATCTCAAGCAAGGCTACCACTACTGCATTGAGGCTGCCAACAACCTGGTTAAAGAGAATATTTACGAACGGGCTTATGGCCTCTTGAGAAAACTAATCGACCTCTGCCGTTCCAATAACGATGTTCCGGGACATCGCAAGGCCACCATGGAGCTGGCGGATATACAAAAGAGGGCGGGAGATTCGAGCAAGGCGGAATTATCGTACAAAGAGATCATAGCAACTTATGAGAATGCTGAATCGGATAAACTGCTTGCGGAGACTTACAAAGATCTCGGTGATGTTTATAAAATGAAACAAGATTATGATAATGGGATAGCAAATCTCGAAAAGGCGGTAGAAATATACACCGAGCTTGACGACCAATTGGAATTATCGCATACCCTGAATAACATTGGTAATGTCATGTCAATTAAAGCCGATTACGAAGGCGCGCTGAGTCATTACCGGCAAGCTCTTAAAATTCAGAGAAATTTGAATTCTCAAAAGGATATCGCCTCGACACTGAATAATATGTCCCCCTCCTACTATGCAGCCGGGCGTTTGGATAGAACCCTGAGGCTGCTTCGATTGGCCCTTGGAATAAACCGCGAGATCGGCGATGCCCTGGAAACGGCCCGTGTTTTAAACAATATGGGATTTATTTATAGTGAACAGGGACGGTTCGACAAGGCCGTGGATTCCCTGATGGAATCGCAGGAATTGAACCGGCGTTCCGGGATTAAAAAGGAACTGCTATTCAATCTTGAAAACCTCACTGAAATCATGTTGTCGGCGGGACGACTAAAAGAATCATTTCAGTATCTCAAGGAGGGAATTGCGCTTGCGGAAGAAATGGAGGATAAACCTCATAGGGCCTTTACCGTGAGCAGCATGGGGGCGGTTCTGAAACGTATGGGATATTTCGGGCAATCCGCCAAAAAGCTGATGGAAGCGTTGAAACTGGGGCGGGAGATAGTTGATGAAAATCATATCATCATATGCTTGATCCGACTTGCCGGACTTTATATTGCGCTTGGCGACAAAAAAATGGCCGGGAAATATCTCGACGATGCCATTGCAAAGGCAAAAACTTATAGCGATAAAAGGGCGATTCTATCAACGCATATTCTCGCGGGACAGCTTCAGAACAAACTGGCCGAATTCGACTACGCGTACGATTTGGCCTCGAGCCTGAAACTGGACAGGGAAAAAGCGATAATCAGACTGCATCAGATAAACGGACATATAACTCAAAATAGTCCGGCAATCCCTCACGACTGGATTGAGGAATCTAACGGATACTTCGGCAAAAGTCCTCTAGATATAGAGAAGGCCTTCTGTTTCAATATCATGGGGCGATACTATCTGGCTTCGGGAGATTATGAAAGAGCCGAGGGATTTTTCGTAAATGCCAACAAGCAGGCTCAGGATTCGTACCTGATGCCGGAAATTATAGAATCATCGCGATTTCTCGGCAGATTAAACGCCATAAAGCACGAATATGAAGAAGCCTTTAAATGGTATCGCCATGCCATGGATCATCTTAAAAAAATGGCCGAAGATATCGACGATACCAATCTGCGCAAGATTTTCCTGGCAAGCGATCATGCTGTTGAAATGCTTAACGAACTGAACGAATTGCGGCAAAAAATAACCGGAAAAAGAGAAGCGGGCTTACAATGAAGCCCGCTTCGTTCCATCAACCTTCAAAGGAGCTTATTGCCCACCCAAGCTGAAATGGCCGGGGGCGATTTTCTCCTCGAGTCTTTCGATGGTGAGAGTGTACATACGCCACCTCCTTTGAAGATGGTTACAATACCCAATAGACCACATTGGCCGTATCGGGCATTACTTGTCAAACCATCCATGGTCTAATGTCTGAGTAAGTTATTTACACTTAATAAAATATAAATAATATCAGAGTCAAGCGAAATTTATCGGGATTGCCCCATTCTTTGAACCAGTAGTCTACAGCGATACCATATATAGAGTCAACCCAAAAAGACAATACAATATATACAGCATTAAATTAATGGATAACTCCGGCCCGCAAATTATTGGGATAATTGGTGTTAATTGATTTTAATAAGGTTCGCGGAGCGATTCAATCAGCTTGGTATTGTAGTATTGAATTAAATCGCCGCGCCTCAAAACTCCCAGTATAATGCCCGGATCATTTTTATTGACGACCGGCAGGACACTGGCTCCCTGAACCGCGAATTTTTTCTGGGCAGCCTCGAGATCGTCCTCGGGGTTTACGGTCACGACATCGGTATAGACGATATCCTGAGCGATGACGAGATCGTCAAGAGTATGCTGGGTAAGGACGCCAAAAAAATCCTGGAAGTTAAGCGTCCCCAGAAATCTGCCTTCACGATCCACGACCGGGAAGAAAGTCTCCTTGCTTGCCTCAACCTTTTCCATGATTTTAGCCAGCAACATATTGGATGGAATGGCTTTATAGTTTTTATCCATAACATCGGAGACCCTGTGGGCGCGCAGGATAGCGGTATCTTTTCCGGCCTTGAGAAAGATCCCTTTCTTAATAAGTTTGATGGTGTAAATGGAAGGATCGAACAGGCGGCGGGCGACGAGAGTTGAAAAAACCACGGCAACCATCAGGGGGAGAATGATACGGTAATCGCTGGTCATTTCGAAGATAATCAGGATGGCGGTAATAGGGGCGTGGGTGGTGCCGCCGACCAGAGCAGCCATTCCGACGAGGGCGTAGGCTCCGGGGGTAGCGGTTATTCCGGGGAACAGGTAGTGAATGGCGAAGCCGAAGGTTCCGCCGGTCACGGCACCGATGAAGAGCGACGGGGCGAAGATTCCTCCGGAATTGCCGGAACCGAGGGTGAGCGACGTAGCGATGATTTTAAGGAAAATAAGGACCAGCATGACCCAGACCACCATGTTGCCGTATAGGGTTAGTTTAATAGTTTCGTAACCGTCGGCGAAAACCTGCGGAAAGTACAGTCCGATCCCTCCGAGGAGGAGGCCGCCGAGAGCGGGCTTTAGTAAATTGGGGATTTTCAGTTTATCGAAAAAGTCTTCAAACCAGCTAAGGGTTCTGGTAAATAATACCGCAACGGTTCCGCAGACGCCTCCCAGGATCATATATAAGGGGATTTCCCAGGCGGAAACCAGGCTGTAACTTGGAACCGCAAAGGCCGGGTGATCACCGAGAATGGAGCGGGTTACCACCGATGCTATAACCGAAGAGAGCAGGACCGGAGAAAAGGTCCTGATGGCAAAATCGCCGAGGATAATCTCGAGAGAGAAGATAACTCCGGCGATTGGGGCATTAAATACGGCGGAAATACCGGCGGCGGCTCCGCACCCTACCAGGACTTTGACGCGTCCGGGGGACATGCGAAAAACCTGACCGATGGATGACCCGATGGCGGAACCGATCTGAACGATGGGGCCTTCACGGCCGGCCGAGCCACCGGAACCGATACAAATAGCCGATGCTATTGCCTTTGCCACTGCGACTCGGGCGCGGATGATACCTCCCTTTCTGGCAACAGCGGCCATGACTTCGGGAACACCGTGGCCGCGGGCTTCGGAGGCGAATTTATAGACAATCGGGCCGACCAAGAGTCCGCCGGCCATCGGGATAAGCGGCACCCAAATATTAATATCGCCGATATAGTCGGTCAGGACCTGTTCGGAATATCCAAAAAAGATTTCCTTGAATTTCGTAATCAACTCGATAAAAACCAGTGCTCCAAAAGCGGTTCCCAATCCGACGAAGATCGACATACCGATCAGGATCTGGGTTTCGGAAAAGTGAAACAGATGGATGATTTTGTTTTTCAGCGAGCCTGTCATGTTGAGTGAATGTATTCGAAATTCATTTTATTTCAAGATAAAAAGTATCCGGTGCGTAGCAATTATTAAATTGAGGATTAGCAATTTAGGGCTTTCCCCCTTGACATTACGGGGGATGCTATTAAATTGGACAAAGTGAAAAGTTTCACGAAATCACCTCAAGGCAAAGGGGTAATTGGATGTCCAAAAGCGCAGATGCGGTAATAATCGGTGGGGGAATAATCGGACTATCGGCGGCATATAATCTGGCCAGAAAGAAATATGGCAAAGTAGTCGTTCTTGAAAAGGAAATGTTTCTCGGTTCGGGAGCGACCGGTAAATGCGCCGGGGGAATACGAGCACAATTCACCACCAGAATCAATATTCAAATGTCGATGAAGTCCGAAGAGCTGCTGGTTCGATTCAAAGAGGACACCGATTACGACGCCTTTTTCGATCAATGCGGATATATGTTTTTGCTTTCCAGCGAGGAGCAGGTCACAGGTTTTGCGAAGGCGGTGGAAATGCAAAGATCGCTGGGACTTCCAGTAGAATATATCGCACCTGACAGGATCAACGATATTGCTCCGAAAGTCCGCACCGACGATATCATCAAGGCGACCTTTTGCAAAAATGACGGGCTGGCCGATCCCAACGACCTGGTTCAGGGCTATGCCACGGCAGCGCGGAAACTTGGGGCAGAAATCATAGTCGAGAATGAGGCTGCCGGATTGATAATAGACAATGGTACGGTGAAAGGGGTCAAAACCAGAAACGGTGACATTTCAGCGCCGCTGGTGATCAATGCCGCCGGGCCGTATGCGAAAATCATTGCCGGCTGGGCCGGGGTAAAACTTCCGGTGGAACCGGTCAGGCGCCAGATAACGACCACGGGACCGCTCGATTTCGTTCAAATGGGATTTCCGATGGTGGTTGATGTCGCATCGGGTTTGTATTTTCATAGAGAGTCGCCGGGGCTGCTCCTGGGCTGGGCGGATAAAGATGTTGAACCGGGATTCGACGAATCGATCGATCCCGACTATACGGATAATATAATCATGCGGGCACTGGATCGAGTCCCTGCCCTTGAGACTGCGGAAATAGCCAAGAGTTGGGCCGGGCTGTATGAAACGACACCGGACCACCATGCCATAATCGGATATTCCAAACAGGTTAAGGGATTGTATCAGATTACGGGCTTTTCGGGACACGGTTTGATGCACGCTCCGGCGGCGGGACTGTTAGCCGCAGAAGAAATAGCCGGCGAAAAGACATGTATCGACATATCGCCTTTGGCTCCGGGACGTTTCGAAAAGGGTGCCGTAATTGAAGAGACAAATGTCATTTAGGCCATGAACCGGCTTCCCGACAGCTTTTTCCAATAGACGGATTCCCCGTAAAAAACCGGTTTACAAAAGGGACCAATTGTATTATTATTCATGTCTTTGAAATATTGCGGTTTTTGACCCAAGGGGAAAAGGCTCAATAACTTGGCAGGATAGATTTAACTCGGAAATATGAGATAACCAGATACAGGTATATGCAATGGCTCAAATGAAACCAGAAGATATTAGAGTGATTCTCGCGACCGACTGCGGTTCGACTACAACCAAAGCCATCCTGATAGAAAAGCGCGACGGCGAATATCGGCTAATCGTCCGGGGTGAGGCACCAACCACCGTTGAGGCTCCTTTCGAAGATGTAACCAAAGGGGTTTTAAATGCGGTCGGTGAAGTCGAAGAACTTTCCAACCGTAAACTCATTGATGATGATGGCCGGATCATCTCCCCGGCCAACGGCAATGTCGGAACCGACGTCTACATTTCCACATCGTCGGCCGGCGGCGGTCTGCAAATGATGGTAGCCGGGGTGGTGCGTTCCATGACGGCCGAATCGGCGGAACGTGCGGCGCTTGGTGCCGGATCAATCGTCATGGATGTAATCGCCTCCAATGACAAACGTCTCCCCCATCAGCAGATCGAGCGTATCCGGGCCCTTCGTCCCGATATGATTCTTCTTTCGGGAGGTATCGACGGCGGGACCACGACGCACGTGGTGGAAATCGCGGAACTGGTTTCAGCGGCCGATCCGAAACCGCGTCTGGGCAGCGGTTATAAACTCCCGGTTATATATGCCGGCAACAAAGATGCCCGCGAACCGGTAAAAGATACGCTTGGCGACAAGGTGGATTTAAAGATAGTCGACAACCTTCGTCCCGTCCTGGAACGGGAGAATCTCGCCCCGGCCCGCGAAGAAATCCACAACCTCTTCATGGAGCACGTGATGGCGCAGGCCCCGGGGTACCGCAAGCTGATGGAGTGGTCGGATGCACCGATCATGCCGACGCCCGGAGCGGTGGGATTGATCATCAAGACCATCGCCGACATGGAAAACATCGAGGCGGTCGGGGTCGATATCGGCGGGGCCACTACCGACGTGTTTTCGGTATTCCGCCCCGAAGCAAACCGGGAAGGGGTTTTCAACCGGACGGTGTCGGCCAATCTCGGTATGAGCTACTCCATTTCCAACGTTTTCGCGGAAGCCACGCTGCCGATGGTAATGCGCTGGGTGCCGTTCCACATGGACGAGCGCGACCTGCGCAATCGGGTCAAGAACAAGATGATTCGCCCGACCACCATTCCGCAATCGATGGAAGAATTGATTTTCGAACAGGCGATCGCCAAAGAGGCTTTGCGCCTGGCTTTCATACAGCACAAGAATTTTGCGACGGTGCTCAAGGGGGTACAACAGCAGAGAACCATCGCGGACGCTTTCGAGCAGTCTTCTTCCGGGGCTACCATTGTCAACATGATGACCCTTGATATGCTGATCGGTTCCGGCGGCGTTCTTTCGCACGCTCCGAAGCGCCAGCAGTCGGCTTTGATGCTGATCGATTCCTTCCTTCCGGAAGGGATTACCCGTCTGGCAGTGGATTCGATCTTCATGATGCCGCAGCTTGGCGTATTGACTACGGTGCAGCCGCAAGCGGCCACGGAGGTATTTAACAAGGACTGTTTGATTCACCTGGGAACGTGCGTGGCCCCGGTTGGTGAGGTCAAGAAGGGCGGGGCAATCATGGAATACAAGATCGAAATGCCCGGCAAGACCGAAACCGGTACACTGGAATACGGCCAGATGAAACTGCTTAAGCTTGGTCTGGACGAAAGAGGCCTCCCCTTGAAAGCCAAAGCGGAACTGGAGCCGCTTAAGGGACTCGACCTCGGCAGAGGCAAAGGAACCAAGGTGATCGCGGAACTTGCGGGCGGCGTGGTCGGGATTATTCTCGATGGCCGCGGCAGGCCCTTTGAATTGCCTTTGGACGATGAAATTCGTGTGAATAAATTGAAAGAATGGATGACCGAACTGGAAATTTACCCGGCCAAGGCGCTGGAGCACAAGTAGAACGGCCAAGATAATGAGTAAAAGAATTGCACTACTAACGGTTTTGATCCTAGTCCTGGCGGCAGGGATATTCGCTTCGAATGTTTTTATCGACTGGCGAGGAAAATTTAAGGTTAGTTATCCCGATAGTTGGAGACTGGTGCCATATGAGGATGTCGATGATTTCCTCCTAAGTCTCGGAATAGACCCGGAATTTTTCGATGCCGATGCCGCCCTTGCCGAAACCACCGATACTCTCTTCGAAGCGGGTAAATACGTATTGATTACGCTGGAAGAAGTCGGGGAACTCAATAATCGGCAAATCGATTCCTCGCTGAAAGAATTCGCGCAAACCAGCGGTAAATCGGGTGTCGTCCGGAAGGCCATATTCGACCAGGGGTACAATCTCCCTGAGGGACAACCAGTTTACGATGCATCGTACAAAACGGCCGCGGTTATGGCCACCTTCGGTACTCCCAACGGCAAGGAAGTATTGTTCGATTTCAGGAAATACTATAACCAGGGAGTTGCGGCGTTTTTCTGTCATGCTCCGCATTCGGATGCTCCGGGGGCCTATGATGAGATCTACGAAATTATCAAATCATTTTCGATCGAGGATCTTCACGAAGCGGCTCCGGCATCAGATGTTCAGATAGTCGATTTATCCGAGCGGGAGGAGCCGGATACGGAATCGGATGCCGCTGACGGCGAAATTTCGGGGAGCGAAGATTCCAATATGGGATCGATCTTGATAGCGGTTATCGCCGTGGTGATTCTGGCAGCGGCCATTGTGGTTTTCGTGGTGAAAAAACAGTAATCGATGAATAGATGAGGCAGTAATTATGGGTCATGCATATACTCCCGGACTAAAGGTCACCGATAAAATTTTGATAACGAAGAAACGAATCCTCCCGCTCAAGGGCGAGGTTATCGTGAAAAAGGGAGACAAGGTCAAACCGGACGATGTCGTGGCGAGAACGCATCTTCCCGGCCCGGTGGAACCGATGAACGTCGCGAATATTCTCGGTATTCCCCCCGAGGACATCCATGAATGCATGGTCAAGCAGAAGGGGGACGCCATCAACGAGGGGGATATCATTGCCCGCACCAAGGGGTTCCTTGGGCTGAAGATTTTTTCTTCGGAATGCAAATCGAAAATAAAAGGAACGGTGGAGTCGGTTTCAAACATCACCGGGCAGGTTCTTCTTCGCGGCGAACCTATGCCCGTCGAGGTTAAGGCGTACGTCACCGGCGAAGTGGTCGAAGTATTCGAAAACGAAGGGGTTGCGGTATCGACCTGGTCCTCGTTCGTGCAGGGTATTTTCGGGATCGGCGGTGAGACTCACGGTGAAATAAAAATCGTGGTCGACAGTAACGATACGGTCCTAACGGACAAGCAGATCGACGAATCATGCAAAGGGAAAGTGATTGTCGGAGGGTCAATGGTTACCGCCGACGCCATCAAGCAAGCCATCAAGATCAAGGCGGCAGGAATTATTATCGGCGGATTCGACGATAAGGACCTGCGGGATTTCCTCGGTTACGATATCGGCGTAGCTATTACCGGTTCGGAAGAAATCGGGATAACCCTGGTGGTCACCGAGGGCTTCGGCCAGATTAATATGGCGCAAAAGACTTTCGACTTATTGAAACGCCATGAAGGCCAGCTGGCCTGTATCAACGGGGCGACGCAGATTCGGGCCGGGGTAATTCGACCGGAAGCAATCATACCGTTCAGCGGAGATTTACACGCCAAGCTGGATGCCTCGGATTTCCGCGAAACCGGGTTAGATGTCGGTTCCCCGATACGTGTCATTCGGCATCCCTATTTCGGCATGCTGGGCAAGGTTACCAATCTTCCGCCGCAGCTGGTGGAGCTGGAATCGGGTTCGAAGGCCAGGATTCTGGAAGTGGAATTCCAGGATGGTTTGAAGGCGGTGGTTCCGCGAGCGAATGTGGAGATGCTGGAATCTTAAATCCGGAAATATCGCAGAAAATCAAAAGCCCCGAAAAATCGGGGCTTTTTTTATTCCATCAGTTGCTCGGAATAATCTTTATCGGGATACAAATTAGTGGCCTTCGCCCTGAGCTTCCCCTTCTTCCATAACGGCGGTGGAATCTTCCATCATCATGGTGGAATCACCGGTCATGGTGGTATCTTCCATCGGGGCGGCTTCCATGGTCTTTTCGGCTTCTCCGGCCCCCTGGCCCTGAGAACCCTCTTTCTGACCGCATCCTGCGATAAATAGCAGCAACATCAAACAAGATAATACAAGAACGAAGAAGGTCTTCATTGTATTACCTCCCAGTTAAAGGTTAACCACTGACATCGGGCGATATAAAAAGAAATTCAAAGTTCAATGTCAAGCTAAACTTTGGATTAATTTTCGTAAATATATATATAGCTTTTTGTTGACGCGATTTTTTCGCTCCCGTATACTTTAAGGTTGTATAATTGGCACGGGAAGAAAACCGCCTAAAAACGGTAATGAAATAAAGGATATTAGCATCAAACTACAGGGAAACTTATGGAGCAGACGATAATCGCCGATGGGCTGTTTTCGGGCGGAATCTGGCAAATACTGGGGCAGACAAGTACTTTCGGGGCAATCATTCTGGCGATTCTGGTGATATTTTCGCTGGTTTCATGGTCGATTATGATTGGGAAATGGCGATTATATCGCAAGGTTGAGGATGAGAGCGGGGTATTCCTTAATTATTACCGCAAATCGAAAAAATTGACCGATCTTTTAAATCAGGCGAAAAACCTGCGGTACACTCCGCTGGCCGGAGTTTTCCTGGAAGGGTACGAAGAGATCAAGGATATCATGACGGTGAAAACCGCAGACGGCGATAAGACCGACCAGACCAAGCCGCTGAAAGAAGACGATATCGAGACGATTGATATGGCGTTGGAACGTGCCCGCAACGAAGAGATCGCTGAACTTGAAAGAAGGGTTATTTTCCTGGCGACGACGGCCAATGCTTCTCCCTTTCTCGGACTGCTGGGGACGGTGGTCGGGATCATGGATTCGTTCTGGTCAATCGGCGAGCGGGGTTCGGCCTCGCTGGCGGTGGTGGCACCGGGGATTGCGGAAGCACTACTCGCGACGATCGTGGGGCTGGGTGCGGCGATCCCTGCGGTGATTGGGTACAACTGGGCGAACAATAAGTTGAAGCGGTTCAATGACGAAGCGGCCAATTTCGGGCTGGAATTTTTGGCCAGAATCAAAAAGGATTTGTCCAGGTGAAAAGACGGGATAGAACGTACGGAGCGCTGGCGGAAATTAACGTCACCAACCTGGTCGACGTGGTGCTGGTGCTGTTGATAATCTTCATGATATCGGCTCCGCTCTTGCAGTCCGGAATCGAGGTCAATCTCCCGAAAACGCGCGCGGCGGCGCTGGATGAAGAGGCCGAAGGGGTAGTCGTCACCATCGACGATAAGGGCGGCATATATATAAACGACGTCTGGAGCAGGTTGAACAACTTCAAGAAAGATCTTGATCTGGAATTGAAGAAGATCGGGGTCAAGTCGGTGTACCTGCGGGCGGATTCATCCGTACAATACGGAATCGTGGTGGACGTGGTAAGCGCCATAAAGGACATGGGGGTTGAAGACCTCGGGCTGGTCACGGAGAGGCTTGAAATAAAGGAACGGCCGCACCCATGAGGACTGGCGATCTCATAATATCCATCATCCTGCATGTGGCGGTGATACTGACGTTTGTGATCTCGGGACCCCTCACGCAGAAGAAGAAACTTGAACTTGGCGACGTGATGCATATCCGCCTCAGTGCCGGGCAGGAATTGAAGCCGCAGGCTCCTCCGGTGGAATTGAAGCCGATCGAGATACCGTCACCGATTCAGATGGATGAACCGATCGTACCGGTGATGGAGGTGGCTTCGAAGACGCAAAAAGCAATTGTCAACAAACCCAAGCCGAAACCCAAACCGGAAAAAAAAGAGCAATACCAGCCGCAGACGGAAAAGGGGGATCAGAACCGAACGGGACAAGAGGGAGGCAAGAAAGATATCAGCGACGAGTTGTCGAGCGGTTCGCGGTTCGGAGGAGCATCGATCGACAACGCTTCGTTCAGTTATCCGTACTGGTTCGACCAGGCTTTTTCGAAGATCGAGCGAAACTGGACAAACCCGGTTTTTTCCAATTCGAAAATTCAGTGTACGATATATTTCCAAGTAATCAGGTCGGGGCGGATAATCCGGTCCGAGATAAAAGAATCATCGGGAATTTCGGCGTACGACAGGGCCTGCCTGCAGGCGGTGGAGCGGTCGCAGCCTCTCCCCCCGCTTCCGGACACGTTCACGGAAGAAATAATCGGTATCAGCCTGATATTCCCATATTTACCCGGATAAAGAGGATATGAAGAGAATACTGGTAGTAATAAGTTTATTAATATCTATTTGTGCGGTTGCGGCGGCTCAGGAGGTGCGGGATTACATCGGAATCCTCGATGCCAAACGGACTTTCGAGCCGACGAAAATATCGGTCGAGGACACGCGGTACATCGGGATCGATTTCATCTCGGCATCCGATTCCATCATCATGCAGAATTGCGCCATCATTTTGCGAAAAGACCTGGATTTTTCACCGTACTACCAGATCGTGCTTCTGGATACTTTTTTCATGAAGCATATGGAACTGACCGAAATGTCGGTGCTGGGCTGGAAAAGGCTCGGTTCGAAGTACCTGGTAAAGCTGGATGCGGAATTCCCGGGGGAAAACATGAGGCTGCGGTACCGGGTGATAGATGTCGATAATTCGCAGGAATCGTTCCGGGGAAAATTTGAAGCGGCCAAAGCCGATTACCGGGCGCTGACGCATACCGTAGCCAATGACATTATCAGGAATCTAACCGGGGATGAAGGGATTTTTCGAACGAAGATATGCTATACGCGGAAGATCGGTGAGGTCAGGGAAGTTTATATCGCCGATTTCGACGGAAACAATGAGCGGCAGATTACCAAGAACGGATCGATCAACCTCTCCCCCGCGTTCGACCGGGCCGGGAATAATATTTATTTTACGAGTTACAAGGATGGACGTCCGAAGTTGTATAAGTACAGCATGGCAAACGGGACAACCGATTTGATTGCGGAATATGAGGGGATAAATTCGGCGGCGGCGATTTCTCCGGACAGCAGCACTATTGCGTGCGTGCTTTCCAAGGATGGGAACGCCGAGATCTACTTATTGGAGCTGTCGGGAAAGGTAAAGAAAAGACTGACCCGGAACTGGGCGATCGAGACGGCTCCGACCTGGTCTCCGGACGGTAAGAAAATAGCTTTTACTTCCGACCGCACCGGAGTGCCGCAGGTTTATATTATGGATGTCGAGGGAATGAATGAGCGGCGGGTAACCTTTATTGGAAGCTACAACGATTCTCCCTGCTGGTCTCCGCGCGGAGACAGGCTGACCTTTGTCAGCCGGGATAACGGATTCGTAGTATGTTCGGTCGATACTCTGGGGAACGATTTCAAGATACTGGCGCACCTGGGGAATAATGAAAACCCCAAATTCTCGCCGGATGGCAATCATATAGTCTTCACGTCGGACCGGCTGGGTCAAAAAGATATTTATACCATGGACCTTTTTGGCCAGAATCAGCGGAGAATGACCACAGGAGGAGGCTACGCCAGCCCCGACTGGGGACCGATAAAGAGGTAAAAACTTAAGTTACAGGAGGGAATACCGCAAGGTTTCATTAGTTTTATCTTGACCATAACTGCAAAATTGAGTAGAATACTCGAAAATTTGACTAAATTAATTATGTCAAGGAGGATAGAATGAAAAAGCTTTTGGTGTTGCTGTTAATTGGTGCATTTGCTCTGGCGTTTGTCGGTTGCGGCGGCGGTCAGCAAAAGGTAGAGCCTGAAACGCAGCCGGTGGTAGAGCCGGAACCGCAGGAAACCACGCCGGAACCGCAACCTGAGACGCAGCCGGAGCCGGAAGTAGTCCCGGTTAAGGATTCCGATTTTGGAATCGTCTATTTCGATTTTGATAAGTATAACCTGGTGGATTCGGCCAAGCGGGCTCTGGAAATGAACGCCGACGTTATGAAGAAGAATGCCAGTGTTATGGTATTGATTGAAGGACATTGCGACGAAAGAGGCACGGTTGAATATAACCTGGCCCTCGGCGAAAAGCGCGCCAAGTCATCGGCCGATTATCTGAAGAACCTGGGAGTTGCTCCGGGGCGGATCGAGACGATCAGTTACGGCGAGGAACGTCCTGCGATGCAGGGAAGCAACGAAGGGGCCTGGGCCAAGAACCGCCGTTGCGAATTCCGGGTTACTTCGCAGTAAAAAGCGATAGAAACGATGATACGGAAATCTATATATACAGCCGCCATTCTGCTAATGGCGGCTGTTATCTTTACGGGAGGCTGCGCCACCAAGCGGGATGTCATGCGGGTTGAAGAGCAGGTGGTGGCGGTCAAGCATGAGCAGCGGGACATGCAGCGGACGGTGGCAAAGCTCGATTCGCTGATAAACACTGAAACCGAAGAAAACGCTCAGCTGCGGGCGGAATTCCGGACGACGCTGGGTGAGCTGGTTCAGCAGTTCCAGATAATCCAGGCCAATATGAACGACATGCTGGACCAGATCATTAGACTAAAGCCCGCGGGGCCGCAAATTATCGTCACACAGCCCAAACAGGATTCGGCCCAAAAGCCCGTAACTACCGGAACAACTCCGGCGACGACGGAACCCGAACCGGAGCCGGTCCCGCCGGGAATCGATTGCCAGCAATTGTACGATGACGCTTTCGTTAATATCGTCCGGGGGCAGTATGAGGATGCCATCAAGGGTTTCGACGAATACCTGAATTACTGCGGCAAAATGGATCTGGCGGACGACGCCATGTATTGGAAAGGCGAAGCCTATTACTCGATGGGAAAGTATCGCGAGGCGATTGCCGATTTCAAAGCACTCGATAAAGACTATTCGGGATCAGAAAAGCGTCCCGGAGCGTTATATAAGATGGCCCGTTCCTACGAAGAGCTGGGGCAAAAAGAGGAGGCTCGCCCGGTATTTCAGAAACTGGTTGATGATTACCCGGGGACTCTTGAAGGGGAACAGGCAAAGAGCAAATTGAAAGAGCTTTAGCATGCCGCTAAGTGCGCCGACGCTGAAAGTTAACGCCCCGGTCGAAAAATTCCCTGTCGGCCGGGGTTTTTATCAACTGGAAGAAGACGAGCTGTATATTCCGGTGGAGTATCCTGGAGAGAAGGGCCGTTTTTTCTCTTATCTCGATTCTGAGACGGTTTCGATGCAGATAGACCGAGATGGGCGGCTGATTTTTATCGAGGTGGTTCTCCCCCGCCGCCGCTGGCAAGCGAAGGGAAGTTTTGTTCCTCCGGAATCAGTCGAGCCGGCCGATGTCCGTTTTCTCGATTTCCGCGACAGCCTCAAACGCCCCGCAATTTACTGCGATAAATCCCGGCACGACATAATGATTCGGTTCCTCAAGGGTCCCGCGGATCAGAATCTCAAGATCGCCCGGAATGTAATTGTCCAGGTCGATGCCCAAAGCCGGCTGGTGGCTCTTTGGGTGTTCGGTATAACCGACGATATCGCTGGGAAGGAAATTGCGACCTGGCGTAAAGAATTCCATAAGACCGAAACCGAATCGGTCACCGCTTAATTTCCTCCTTGCAAATGTGATACCCTCTTCCGCCTCTTTTGCCGTTATTACGGCCAGAGGAGGCACATTTGGGCACTTATTTATATATCGATGTCGATGCTTTTTTTGCGTCGGTGGAGCAGTCGGTCAACCGTTCTTTGATTGGACGGCCGGTGATGGTCGGAGGGGAAAAACACGAACGCGGGGTGGTCGCCTGCCCCAGCTATGAGGCACGGGCGCTCGGAGTCAAGACCGGGACCCCCCTTTATGAGGCGGCGCGGCTGATTCCGAACGGGGTGTTCCTGAAGGGAGATTATAACCGTTATGAAGATTATTCCCGGCGGTTTTTTGCGGTTATCGGAGATTACAGCAGTGAAGTCGACCGAATCTCACAGGATGAGGCCTGTCTCGAAATCGGCGGGACGGTCAGGCATTTCGGTTCGGAGGAGCTCCTGGCGCGGGGGCTTCAGGAGCGGATATATAGGGAGTTATGTCTTTCCACATCAATCGGGGTGGCCCCGAGCCGGGTGGCGGCGAAGATCGCTTCGGAACATAAAAAACCGTACGGCCTGACGATACTGACGCACGAAAATATTTCGGAATTTTTCGCGGAATTGCCGATTCGGAAAATTCCCGGAATCGGACGGGTGACGGGGCGAATCCTGCGCGAAATGGGTATCCGGACCGCCGGGCAGTTGGGGCAGGTTCCTCCCGATTATCTTAAGTCGCTGTTCGGTATTAACGGCTTGAAATTCGCATCGTACTGCCGGGGGAAAGATGGGATTCTCTTGCGGGATTACCGGGTGGTACGGTCGGTCAGCCGGGAAACCGGGTTTGCCGAGGATATCACGGATTACGGGGTTCTTACTTCGCATCTGTATTATCTGCTGGAACGGGGGGCGGCCAAACTGCGAAGCCTGTCGCGCAAAGCCGGAACCGTGACGATCAAATTCCGCTACGGCGATTTTCAGACGGTCGAGGGGGCGACGCGCATTTTCCCGCCATCGAACAGCGAACAGAGCATCTATCCGTTGGTGGAAAATATGTTCCGCCGCCTGTTCAAACGGCGACTTGGTATTCGGCTGGTCGGGGTGACGCTTTCGAATTTAAAGAGGACCACCGACAACGAGACTTTCCTCAATGACGGCATCGAAAAAGAACGGCGCCTGCTCCGTGGATTGGATGCGGTTCGGGAGAAAGGGGGCTTTTTCGCTTTGATGACCGGGCGGACGCATGCCCTTACGGAACGGTACAAACGAGGAGATACCGGTTTTGAACTTCGTACTCCCGGCCTGTCACAGTAGTTTTTCCCTCTTGTACGGAACGGCTTCGCCCGAAAAGCTGGTAGAAACGGCCGTCGAAGCGGGATACCGGGAATTGCTGCTGGCGGATAGCAATAACCTGTACGGAGCGTACGATTTCTATTATGCCGCCCGCGAACGAGGAATCCCCCCGTTGATCGGGGCTCGGCTCGGCACCGCACTCGGCAACTTACTCCTGATATGTGAGAATCATGACGGGTACAGGAATCTTTGCCGGTTAGTATCGGATTATCATCTTGAGGGGGAGCCGGGCGCGGAGGTCATAAATCGATATTCGGCGAATCTGGTTTGCGTTGCCGAAGTTTCGGCCTCGACACCGGTCCTGCGGGAGCTTTTTGGGGAGCGGCTGTATGCCGGTATCGGTTTGCGAGGGGCATCGAGGAGGTATCTCGAAGCAACGAAGAAGAAGTTGAAAGCCGCGGCTTTGCCGGATGCGGCCTTCCTGAAGCCGGAGGATTTTGAAACGCATCGGCTGTTGCGGGCGATTGGCGGCGGGTTTTTGCTGAAGAATCTTCCGCCGAACGAAATGGCGCTACAATCGGAGTATCTGCATGATCCGGCATGGTATCGGAAATGCTATCGGGACTTCCCGCAGACGGTTCCGAATACGATTGAGATAAAGGAACGGTGCCGGATTGTTTTTCCCGAAGCGAAGAATATCCTGCCGGATATAGATATCCCCGGGGACCATTTCGAATGCCTGCGTGAAAAGGCGGTTGCGGGATTGCAGAAGCGGACCTCTTCCCTGTCAGGCGAATACCAGGCAAGGCTGGAATACGAACTGAATGTCATCCGGCAGACGGGGTTCATCGATTATTTTTTAATCGTGCAGGATATTGTCGCTTTCTGTCATGCCAACGATATCGCGGTGGTGGGCCGGGGCTCGGCGGCGGGGTCACTGGTATCGTACAGTCTGGGGATTACCGAGGTCGACCCGATCAAGGAAGGGCTCTATTTCGAGCGGTTTTTGAACGAAGCCCGGTCGGACTGCCCGGATGTCGATCTCGACATCGACTGGCGGAAACGGGACGATGTGCTCGATTATGTATACGATAAGTACGGCGCGGAACATGTGGCGATGATTGCGACGTACACCCGGTTCCAGCCCCGCCTGGCGGTGCGGGAGACGGCCAAAGCGCTGGGGTTTTCTCCTGAGGATATCGGGCGATTCGTGAAATACATTCCCCGAATGGGGATGAACGGGCCGATCGAACCGGACAAGGTTAAGCCGTCGTCGCTGACCGGAAGGCATATCTGGGATAGGTTCGCTCCGGTGCTGAAGCTGTCGCACAAGCTGGCGGGGCTTCCGAGACATCTGGGTATCCATTCCGGGGGAATTGTCATCACGCCGAGACCGCTGACCGACTATGTTCCGTTGGAACGGGCCGCCAAGGGGATTGTGGTAACGCAATGCGATATGTACCAGGCGGAAAAGATCGGACTGGTGAAGATTGATATCCTGGGGCAGCGGGGACTGGCGGTCATTGCGGATTGTAGAAAGAAGGTTAGGGAATTGAAGGGGGATGATTTCCGAATACCGGAACTGGATGCAAAGACGTACGATATGCTGCGGTCAGGGAAAACGGTTGGGGTATTCCAGATAGAATCGCCGGGATTGCGGGCGCTCTTGAGGGATCTTCAACCGACGGAATTGAACGATATCACTCTGGCCCTGGCATTGATTCGGCCGGGAGCCTCGGAATCGGGAATGAAGAAAGTCTTTCTGGATCGGTTTCATAAAAAAGAAACGACGGCGTATCCTCATCCCAACCTGGAAGAGACCCTGCGGGAGACGTATGGGGTGTTCATCTATCAGGAGCAGGTGATTCTGGCGGCGCAGAAAATCGCGGGATTCAACATGGCAGCATCGGATCAGTTGAGAAGAGCGATTACCAAGAAGAGAAAGGAAAAGGATCAGGAGGCGCTGAAGCGGCGGTTCTTGTCGGGAGCGGAACGGTGCATGGTGGCAGAGGATACGGCGTATGCTATTTTCCTGCAGTTGCGGCAATTTGCATCGTTCGGTTTTTGTAAGGCTCACGCGGCGACGTACGGTTACCTAGCCTACCAGTCGGCGTACTATAAGGCGCACTATCCCGCTATTTTCATGACGGCGGTGTTGCGGAACGGCGGCGGGTATTATCCGTCGGCGGTTTATGTCGCGGAGGCGCGGCGGCTGGGGATAACGATAGTTCCGCCGGATGTGAATTTATCGGATGAAGTCGATACGTTGATTGCGGGAAAGGTTTATCTGGGGTTGAATCGGATCCGGGAACTGACCGGGCGGAGTATGGAGCAGATTTTGAAGTACCGGCCGTTTGTCGACCTGTTCGATTTCACCAGCCGGATAGAGATTTCTCAGCGGGAGATGGAGAATCTGATTAAAAGCGGGTTTTTCGATTCGTTGGAATCGTCGCGGGCGGAATTACTCTGGAAGTACCGCCTCTGGGGGAAAAAAGCTCTTCCGAGGAAGGAGGATTTGTTCGGAGCGAAGACGGCCGGGCCGGTGATGAAGAAGATGCCGGAACTGGTGCAGTTTTCGCGGTACGACATTTTCCGGGCAGAGCGGGAGATTCTGGGGCTGGCGGCGTCGTTCCATCCATTGACCTTGTTTTCGACCTACAGGGCGTTCAATCCCGAAGTAATCTACGGTTCCGATAATCGGGAATTGAAAGTACGCGGATGGCGGGCGGATATCAAGCGGATAAAGACGCGGGACGGCAAGTATATGGTTTTCATGACGCTGGACAGTCTTGACGACACCTTCGAGGTAGTCCTCTTCCCCGACATTTATAACCGATACGCGGAGTTGATCCGGGCGTATAGATATTTGAGTATCGAGGGGTGGGTGAGTCTCGAAGAAGGGAGCCCCGCGATCATGGCGGAGAGGATTGAGGCGGCTCCGACCGGGCTGGAAGAAGCCCGCTACGTTTAACATTGACAGCCAAGGTTTAACCGGATTAATTGGCGACATGGCGGCACCGGAAACAATAAAAAAAGAATACCGGGAGTTGATCGAAAAGATCAACCATCACGCCCGGTTGTACTACGTGCATGATCGTCCGGAAATATCGGACGCCGAATATGACAAGTTGTATGACCGGATGCTGGCGATCGAGGAGGAATATCCGGAGTTGCGGGCGGCGGATTCTCCGTCGCAGAGGGTCGGAGCGGAGCCGCTCCCCGAATTCGAATCGGTGGAGCACCGGCTTAGAATGCTGTCGCTGCAGAAGGTGACGACCAGAGAGGAGTTCGGCGAGTTTGATAGACGGGTTCGTGAGGGGCTGGGAACCGATGGCCCGGTTGAATATGTGGTGGAGCCGAAGCTGGACGGGCTGGCGGTAGAGTTAGTTTATGAGAATGGGTTATTGACGATCGGTTCGACGCGGGGTGACGGAACCAGAGGGGAAAATATCACGCAGAATTTGAAGACGCTGAATAGTATCCCGCTCAGTCTGTCGAAAGAGGCGGCGGGGACATATCCCCTACTGGAGGTGCGCGGCGAGGCGATCATGCATCGGTCGGAATTCGCGAAACTGAACAGCCGCCTCGAAGAGGAAGGACTGCAGCCGTTTGCCAATCCGAGGAATGCCTCGGCGGGATCGTTGAGACAGCTCGATTCGAAAATAACGGCCCAGCGGCCACTGGTCTTTTATGCCTACGGGATATCGGAAAGAGAATTGCCGGGGTTGCCTGACCAATATGCGGTCATGCGGTTTCTCAGTAGAGAGGGATTCCGAATTAATGAACATTTGACCAGAGTCAGCGGGATAGACGGCGTGTCGGATAAATTCGCGGAGTTGGAGAGGATTCGCCCCAAGCTCAATTATGAAATCGACGGGATGGTGGTTAAGGTGAATCGTTTCGACGAGCAAATCCGTCTGGGAGAAATCTCGCGGGCGCCGCGCTGGGCGGTGGCCTGGAAATTCGCCGCGGAAGAAGCGGAAACGGTGGTTGAGGATATAATGTTTTCAGTGGGGCGAACGGGTGTGGTGACGCCGGTGGCGAAATTGGAAGAGGTGCCGGTATCCGGCGTAAAAGTGACGAATGCGTCATTGCACAACGAAGATATAATGAAAGCGCTCGATATCAGGGTCGGCGACAAAGTGATGGTACGGCGGGCGGGAGATGTAATCCCGGAGGTGGTCCGAGTTTTGTACGAAGAACGAACCGGACATGAAACAATCGTACCGTTTCCCGAGGTTTGCCCGTCGTGCGGGGCGGAAATTCATCGTCCCGAAGGAGAAGCAGCCTGGCGATGTTTTAACACGGCTTGTCCGGCGCAGTTGAAAGAGCGGCTGTTTCATTTTGCGTCTAACGACGCCATGGAAATCGACGGACTGGGGGACAAACTGGCGGAGCAACTGGTTGAAAAGGGATTGGTAAAGGACCCGGCCGATTTGTATCGATTAACCAAAGAAGATCTCCTTCCGCTGGACTTGATGGGGGAGAAAAAGGCGCAGAATCTTCTGGACGCCGTTGCGCGATCGAAAACGCGGGAACTTCCGCGGATAATAGTGGCGCTCGGTATTTTCGGGGTCGGAGAGACGGCGGCAAGAACGCTTGCCGAGCATTTCAGGGATTTCGAAAAGCTGCGGAATGCTTCGGAAGAGGAGCTGACTGAAATCGAGGGAATCGGCCCGAAGATAGCCCAATCGATCAGGGAGTTTTTCCAGCAAAAGCAAAATGAAGAAATGCTGAAAAAGCTATACCATTCAGGAGTAGAATTCCGCTCGGTCGCAAAGAAAACCGGCCCCTCTCCCCTGGCCGATTTGACTTTTGTCATTACAGGGACACTTTCCCGGTCGCGGGATCATTTCAAAAAGCTGATTATAGATAACGGGGGGAAAGTTACCGGATCGGTTTCGGCCAATACCGATTATCTTCTCGCCGGGGAAAACGCCGGAAGCAAGCTGGATAAGGCCAAAAAGCTGGGGATTAAGATAGTCGATGAAGAGGAATTCAATTCGCTGCTGAAATTATAGCGGAGTAATTTCCCAATCTCCCAATTCACTCGAATCACAGAATATCCCGGACGGTTCGATGGACAAATCGAGATAGAGCTGCAGCCTGGCGGTATCCTGATAAGGACCATAGACGGTAACGGCGTATATTCCCGGTATAATACCCGTGATTTTCATATCGACGTCATAGTAACAGGTACAATCGCAACCTCCTGAAGTAAGATCTTCCCTTTCAATTATGACAATACTCTCGCCCTCGACAGTTATTTCCGCCGTTAAATCGTCAGGACAGCAGTTGAATAGAGAGTTAATGTGAGTCAACCTTAAGGTATCGGAACCGTCATATTGATATTCCAGACATTCAACCGGGGGAACGATAACATCGCCCGGCTTTTCAATGAATACCTTGCAGTCGCCATAAGCAATCGAACTGAGAGCCGGCCCGGATTGCTGATTGGTCGATTTATCACCGCAACCCAAGAAAAAAAAGATCATGATTGCCGCGATTAGGATCGACTTCCATTTTACGACTAATCCCGATTCACGCATTTTAAATCCTCCCTTGAAGGAATAATAGCAGGGTCCGGAATTATTCGACTATGAAGTTGAGATCAAAGCAAGCGGTATCGTGCGCCGGACCGGTTAAATCCATTACGAAACTGAACGGATCGGCCGAGGGAGTGGACTTACTGGATATCTGGATTCCATAATAGCCCGGATAGATGCCCTCGAGCACCAGGTCGACATCGTAATAACACAGGCAATAACAGGGGCTGGTTTCATAAATTTCATATTCAGTAATCCAGATCATCCCGGTATCAAGCTCGATTTCGGCAGCAATGCCGTCAAGGCAGCAATTTAGCAGGGTATTGGAATGCTTTAATTGCAGCCTTCCATGGCCATCGTATGAGTATTCAATGCAGGATTGAGTCGGTTCGGCCGGATACGCACCTTTATCCATGAAGGTCTTGCACCCCGAATAAGTAATCGAAGATAGGGATGGAAGACCGATTTGAGAAGTTCCCTTATCGCCACAGGAGGACACGGCCAAAAGGAGTAATATCAATGAACCGATGGCAATAATCGTCGATTTCAATGATTTTGACATAATTTCTACTCCTGATCAATATAACCATATATATAGACGATAATATCCTTGTTTTGTTGATAAAATAAAAAAACCGGGGTTATCCCCGGCTTACTCTTTATAAGATATAAACTTACAGTTTTGCGGCAACCGCCTTGGCGATGTCGAGGGTCGAGGAATTTCCACCCATATCGTAGGTGCGGGCTTTCCCCTCTTTGATAACCGCTGCGATGGCGCTTTCCAGGCGTTTCGACATATCGACTTCGCCCAGCCATTCCAGCATCAATACCGCAGTTAAAAGCATGGCCATAGGATTGACTTTGTATTTACCGGCGTACTTGGGAGCCGAGCCATGGGTCGGTTCGAAGACGGCATAATTGTCGCCTATATTACCCGACGAGGCGAAGCCCAATCCTCCGACCAGCTGCGCGCAGAGGTCGGAAATGATATCGCCGAACATATTCGATGTTGCCAGCACGGAATAGTCGTGCGGGTTCTTGATCAGCCACATGCACATGGCATCTATATTGGTTTCCCAGAGTTCGATACCGGGATATTTTTTTGCGACTTCGCGGGCGGTGCGGATCATCAACCCGGAAGTCTCACGAATGACATTTGGCTTTTCGACGACCGTGACGGTTTTACGCCCGGTCTTCTTGGCATATTCAAAAGCATCGGTAATGATATTCCGGCATCCGGTTTTGGTGTTGATACGGAGCGAAACGGCGACTTCGTTTCCGGGATGCTTGTCGAATTTGGCCATTTTCTTGTTATGCTTTTTGACGGCATCACGGACTTCATCCGGAAACGGGAAAAATTCCACACCGCTGTATAAGTCTTCGGTGTTTTCACGGAAGACCACCAGGTCAATACCGTCTTTATAATTCAGCGGGTTGCCGGGATAGGCCTTGCAGGGACGAAGATTGGTCCGCAGGTTGAATTCCTGGCGGAGACGGACGATGGGAGAGGCATAAACCAGCCCTTTCCCTTTCAGTTCCGGAACCAGTTCCGCCTCGGCTTCCTCTTTCGGTTTCGAGGTAATGGCACCGAAGAGCGCGCAATCGGTGCTTTTCAGGATATCTTTGGTGCGGGGCGGAAGCGGATCCCCTTCTTTGCACCAGAATTCCCAGCCGATGTCGGCAGGAATGTATTGTGCGTCCAGGCTCAACTTGTCGAGAACAATTTTGGCCGCTTCCATCACATCGTTGCCGACACCGTCACCCGGCATCCAGGCAATTTTGTACTTCGCCATACTTACCTTAATACTCCTGTGTTATTATAAAGAAAAGGTTAAATTGATCAGATGTGAATCATCGAGATTTTCCGAATACGGCAGGTAGGCATAATCCACTCGAAAATTCCGGTGCGTGAATCCCAGGCCGGCGGACAGGTCCCTGGCATCGTAATTGGTTCGATACCCGGCCCTGAGATAAAACATCTGCATGAAATTATATTCCATCCCGCCGTGAAGGTGATTTTGTCCATCTTCGCGCACGAAATCGAGGACCGGGAGAAATTTATCGAGTTTGTACGATACACCAAGCCTGTACGATGCAGGAAGTTCATATTCTTCGGTATCCAGTTTCAATTTCTGTCCGATGTAGGTCGCGGAGGCCCCGACGTTCAGGTTTTCCTTCGGCGTCACGAGAATACCGAAATCGCCATTGACAGCATGTCCGCGGTAATTATCGATCTTCTCGAAAACCCATCCTACTGAAAAGCCGACAGAAACCGCCCGATGGACCTTAAACGCGGCCCCTCCCTTAAACGAGACATCCTGGTATTCGAAAAGATACAAAGGTTCGGCGGTCGGGGCATCGCCGTAGGCTTCGATATCGCCGACCTGACCCAATTGTATTCCGAAATTAAAGGCTATGGACCGTTTTTCGAAGATGACGTATCCGGATTGAATTTTGGTATCGGCCCAATAGGTATTATATCCGAATGAACCGGCAATGCCGTTCACTCCGAATACGGCCGCAGGATTGTAGGCCGCGGAATAGGGATCGGCGGTAATCGCCACAAAGGCGCCTCCCATCCCGGCAGGACGAGCCCCTGCTTCGACAGCCAGGAGCCGTGCCCCGGTATAGGCGAGAGAATTCCCCGAGATTATGATCAGCGCCAATAGAATAATCGCGATTTGTTTCATTCTCTTTTATACCTAAAACCGAATTGAAAGTCCAAAAATATGTTCACTGCCTTCATCGGCGCGATCGGTGGAAAAAGCGTAGTCGATATTAACCATCGTTCCGGGATTCACCGGCCAGTGAAATCCCAGTCCGGCCGTCAGAATCCCGTCATCGAAACCGGCGCGCAGGTCGACGCGGTCGTGGACAGGATATTCGGCTCCGGCCCGGAAAACGAAGGCCTGTTTATCGTTTTTCCGTCCATCCATGGCGATCAGCAAAGTCCGATTTAATGTATGGAACGAAATTCCGAGTCCCATCTCGACCGGCACGGCGTCATCGGTATCGGTATCGAGCCCGACACTTTCCTGATTCCAGGAATACTTGGCGGCGAGATTTTGCGCGACAATACCGACTTTGATATCATTGATTGGCCTCTCTTCCATCGAGCCGTATTCGAACAGGGAGTCGACGGATATCATGATACCGAGATTGATGCCGATGGAATTCCCGCTAATATCATCGAATTTCTTGTAGAGATAAACCAGGCGGGCGCCGGTCCCCAAAAAGGGCAGGAACTGCTTGGCGAAGGTCACGGAAAAGGCATGATCATCCGAAGATAGCGATCCCCCTTGAAGGTATCCGCTGTTGGAGCGCCGTTCGACGCTCCCGGAACTGGCATAGGTCCAGTTTATTCCGATGGCGGATTCCAGATTGGTCGGTATCACGAATGAAACGTAGCCGAGTTTGCGATCGAGTTTCATGACCCGGTAGGCGCTGGAAAAATCCAGTTTGGTAACGCCGGTGAGGCCGGCCGGATTGAAAAGCTGGCCTGCGGCATCATCGGAAAGCCCGATATAGGCGCCCCCCATGGCGGCCGCCCGGGGTTGCAGAGGAACCCTCAAGAACGCCCCGGCATACCCTCCATCTTCGTCATCCGCCGCTGCCAATCCTGCGGTCAGCAGGAATATTCCGAATAGTACTATAATTTTCTTCATAGTTTCTCTTTTATGGTTCGACTGCCAATTTTCCCCAATAGACTTCGCCGGTCGAGAGGCTCACCTTGAAATGATAGATGCCCGCCGCGACGAGATCCCCCTTGCCGTTATATCCGTTCCAGCGATCGGTCATCCAGGCAACGTCGTCACCGCCGGCCCGGAATTCGTTATTTATCACAGTTTTCACAAGACCCATAGCGAAGTCGTAAATCTCGATAGTGACGTAGGCATCCTGTCTGACCGGATAATGGAAATACAGCGCTTCGGATTCGCTTAACGGAGAAAACGGAGTCGGGAACGCGTATATTTCAGCCGTCGAATCATACGCACGGTACATAGCCCAGTCGTCGAAGTCGGCTTCATTCAAATCGATGCTCCCCGCGCCGGCTTCGGTCCCCACCCAGAGGGTGTCGTTATCGACGAGGACACTTATGACCTGAAGATCGGAATCAATCGCATACGGGACACTGCCCGGATAATTGACAAGCAGGCCGGCGATGTTGATGGTATCCCAGGTTGCGCCGAAATCGGGAGACATTAAAAGCCCGGCGTTGGCCGCGGCAAAAACCGTGTCCCCGTTGAAAGCAAAATTCCAGATCTGGCTCCCGTCATACACTTCCTGCCAATCTCTGCCGTCGGTCGGCGACATCGAGATGCCGTCGGTTCCTCCCCCTGAAGCGCCGGGATGAGTCGAGGCCCAAACGTAGGATTCTCCGCCGGGGGCATATTGAATTTCCATGGCATTAACGAAGTTGCCGGTCAGGCCGCTGTCGACGGTGTAGCGATCGACCCAGGTATGATTGGTTAAATCATCGTCTGGTATGACCAAATGCCAGGTGAATACTCCCCCGCCGGGTGGAGAGATCGCGAACCCGGAATCGGAACCGAGATACAGGGTATCGCCGATAAATACAAGGTCGTTAATGGCGGTACCGTCGTAATTAACCGGAATATCGAGCAGGCTGTCCTGAATGGAAAGCCCCGTTATGGTATTCCAATCGCCGCCGCGGTTGTTGGTCCAGCGGATTATACCGTTCCCGACAACCATAACGAAGTTTCCCAGAAAATCGATATCATGATGAACGGGACCGAGCAGGTAATTGACATTGGTGGCCCAGGTGGTTCCGGCATTGCCGGAATAAACCACGGCGTAACTCCCAATATCTTCATCAAGAGGATGTTGAATTGCCCAAACAGCCGTGGAATCGACGGCGGTTATATCGGCGTTGTAATATTTTTGAATTCTGATTCGTTCGCAACGGGCTCCTGAAGTATCGCTGTCGACGAATGGAAACAAAGTCTGAGAAGTGATATCGCCGGTGGTTAAGGTATCAATAACGGCCAGAATAATCCCGGAATCGGTGCCGATCCAGAGGCTGTCCATGTAACTGTCGACGGAATTCACAATATTTTGCAGACTGGCCGGATCGGCGTCGAGCGGAAGACCGGTCCAGCTGTTTCCGGAATCTGCGCTGCGATACAATCCGGCTTCGAAGGCCGCCATGTAAAGATAATCACCGACCGCGGAGAAATCTTTGGGGTATTCGGCGCCGGTATCGAGGTCACCGAGTCCGGTTGTCACGGCAGTAAAGGTGAATCCGGTATCGGCGGAACGGGCCAGGCCGGGGGTATTTCCGCCGACTTCATTAAGGGTTCCGACGACAAGGTAATCTCCGAAAAAGGCGGCCGCGGTGGCATATTGCCCAGTAAGGCCATTCAATTCATTGGCCGAATAGAAATCTTCGCGGCCATTCTCGAATCTGAAACGGGTTAGCCCGGAATCGCCGCACAAGAAGGCGAAACCGCCGCCTGTGGCCATGTATCTGATATGCATTGAAGAAAGACGGCTGTATTCCGGAGTAAAGACATAGCGCATTAGTCCCTGAGCCGAACCCGCCCAGAGGATCATGGTGTCGAGGTAGTTATTGTCGACCGCTGAGGCGAAATAAAGATTGGTCGGCGGAAGACTTCCGAGGGCGGCGCCGTCGAGGACAGCCTGGTAATCAATAGAATCTTCCCTGGTGAAATAGACCTTTTTCCAGTTGACTCCGTTATCAAACGAGACCCCCAATCCTCCGGCCCAGGCTGAGAAGGTAATGACGCTGTCGGCGCCGGTGATGTCATAGACATTTCTTCGAAAATCGACGGTTCCTTCAGGTTCAACCACCAGCCATGTCTGGCCATTATCATCAGTGAAGTTGAGCCCCTGGCCGTCAAGAACAATCTGCTGGCTGGCCGGTTCGAGGCGGGCTTCATTCACCGCGACCCAGAGAGTCTCTCCCGAAGAATGAATAGCGGTGATTTCATTGAAACGAAGACCGTTGGTGGTGTCATAGTATCCCCAGGTTATCCCCCCGTCTGTGCTAAAGGTGACACCGCGCCCGGTGGAGGCCCAGATAGCGCCGTCGTGGCGGACGAATTCATAGAATACATTGTCCGAGATTCCATTCCGGGGATCGTCCAGAAATTTTAAATAGCCCCCCAGAGCTATGCCCGGCAGAACAAAGAGTGCCAGGAACAAGATGATTCTTTTCAAATCCCACTCCAAAAAATAAGCCGCCGTTAAAAGCGGCAGTTTAAAAGATCGAAATTCGATTTATTGTAATTCCCGCCTGAGTTCATATCGCTCAGTGTTTTAAACAGCTCCAAATCGAGAGTCAAAATAGCCATTTATACTACTAAGTCAAGCATAATAAGGGGGCTCTGCGGGCTATAACTTAGACAGATTAACACCGGAAAAGTTTAATAAATAATGAGTTAGGAAGATTAAAAGTATACATGCGGAATTATAATTTGACAAATACACGGGCCATTCGTTATATAGATTCACGAATACAAATACGGAGCCTGCCCCATGAAAAGAATATATCCTCTGAGTATAATCGCCCTTCTGGGATTAATCGCCACCCTGAGTATAATTCCGGGATGCGATGAACTGGTGACCAAAGAGAATTATTATTACGATACTCATTACGATACGCTGACGATATTCGAAGCCGATACGGCCTGTAATATTTGCCATCGGGATGTCAGCGATACCATTTCGGTGGCCAGAAGACAATACGCCTATTCGCAGCATGCCCTGGGAATGCTTACGGATTATGATTATCTCGGCGAAAACACCGCCGAATGCGGTTCGAAATGTCATTCGAATGAAGGCTTCGTCGATTTCGTGGATAACGGGTCGGCCTCGGCCGTTTCATTCGCCACCGAAATCGGCTGTTTCACCTGTCATGCTCCGCATACCAACAGGGATTTTACGCTTCGGACGGTTGCAGCGGTGACATTGCATGAAGGGAATTTCGATAAAGATAATGCCAACCTTTGCGCCAACTGCCACATGGCTACCGTCGCTCCACCCAGCGCGGGAGCGACCAATGTTGCCATCGATTCCGTATGGGGGCCGCATTTCTCGACACAGGCCGATATGTTGATGGGAGTCGGGGGGTTCGAATTCACGGCACCCTTATCGGGTGCGAATCCGCATTACACGGATATTGCAAACGCTTGTGTCGGCTGTCACCAGGGAGTCTCGGACGGCTTTGGCCTCGGAGGACACAGCCTGAACCTGGTCGACAACGGCAATCAATTGACAACCGGATGCAATACGACGGCTTGCCATAACGGGGCGGTAAGCGACTTTGCTGCGGTTTCCGCACTGCAGCAGGAATTGAGCGACAGTCTTGACGCCATGTATGCGATACTGGTGGATTCGGGGTTGATCGAGGCCAGCGGGGTTCCTCGCGATACGACAATCCCCAGGGATTGGGCGGGCGCAGTATATAATTACATGTTTGTGGTTGGGGATGGCAGCGGCGGAGTACATAATCTGCGATATGCCAAAGAGCTGATCGATTCATCGCTGGTCTTCCTTCGTACCGGAGTGGCTCCCACGGAATAATAAGCGACAGCGCTGACAAAATCACAAAAGCGGCCCTTTGAACAGGGCCGCTTTTATTTTTACACGTCTTATAATTTACTTCGCCGCTTGGAATTTGGCCGTAAGCGCAGGTACGATTTCGAACAGGTCGCCCACAATACCGTACGATGCAATATTGAAGATTGGGGCGTCCTTATCCCGGTTGACAGCGACAATTGTTTTCGAGGACTGCATCCCGACCAGATGTTGAATCGCGCCTGAAATCCCGATCGCGAAATAGAGTTTGGGATTTACGGTTTTGCCGGTCTGACCGACCTGGTGAGGATAGGCAATCCATCCGGCATCGACGATGGCGCGTGAAGCACCAAAGGCGGCGTTCAGGGAATCGGCCAGTTTCTGAATGAGCGGAATATTTTCCGGCCCGCGAATTCCCCGGCCGACCGAAACAACTACATCGGCTTCGGTCAGCGCGACGGTTTGGCCGGAAGTCCCGACCCGCTCTTTCACCGCCATTTTGGATTCGAAAAGTGAAGCATCGATAGTTTCGGCGGCCGTCTGGCCATCACCTCCGGTCGATTCTGCGAATATTTTCGGGCGAATGGTCAGAAAGAGGGGTTTGCCGCCTTTCGCAGAGATATCCATCAGGACATTCCCGCCGTAGGTCGGGCGTTTCGCGACGACTTTGTCGCTTTTGAGCGAAATCCCGGTAATATCCGAAGTCATGGCGGCATCATTCATGGCAGCAAGCCGGGCCATAAGCGCTTTGCCGTAAAAGGTGGCGGAAGCCATAACGATCTGAGGCTGGTATTTCTTTATAATCGCGGTCAGGATTTTGCCGTAAATTTCGTCGTTAAAATTTTTCAACGCAGGATTGGAGACCGCCAGGACCTTTCCGCCTCCTTTCGAGGCCAGAGCCCCGGCAATGGGGTCGGCAGATTCCGCCAGAACGATCGATGTAATCTCGGCACCGATTTCCTTCGCGGCGGTAATCAGTTCCAGACTGACATTCGAGAGTTTACCGTTTTTTTGCTCGGCGATCAGCAGTGCCTTAATGCCCATCAGACCCGTCCTTCCTCTATTTCAGCTTTTTTCCGAACTGCTTCCATAACTTTCACAATTGGGACGCCGGCTTTCTGCGCGGCATTGGAGCAGTCGTCGTACTCCGGCTGGATTTTAACATCATCTTTCAATTTCAATATTTTAACCCGAATCTGTCCGTATTCGGTTTCCACCGTTTTTTCCGTACGGGTCAAAATAACGCGCTCCTGACTGCGGATCCTGATTCCGGCAGTCGGAGTTTCGCTGAATATAATATCGCACATTTGCTCTGACAAATCTTTTTTACAAAGAACGGTCAGGAGGTAAGCCGGGCGGTTCTTTTTCATCATTACCGGGATAACAAAAACGTCCAGCGCTCCGGCGGAATACAATTTCTTGAATAAGTGGTCGAACACCTGCGGATTGATATCATCGATGTTCGTTTCCAAAATCGTAATTTTGTCTTCATCGTATGCGATCATATCGTCGTTTTCTCCCAGGAAGATTCTGAGCAGATTGGGGCTGTCTTCGTAATCGCGACTCCCGGCACCGTATCCCGTTTTAACGGTCCTGAATCGCGGAAAGGCGGCGTTTTTACCGCCGAATTTATCGAGAAGGGACGCGACAATGGAAGCTCCGGTAGGAGTCACCCTCTCCCCCGGTAACCCGGTCATCTCGATTGTAATTCCCTTGAGAATTTCCACCGAGGCCGGCGGAGGAATCGGGATAATCCCGTGCGCCGAACGGGTTGTACCGCTTCCGAATTTTATTACCGAAGAATATATTCTATCGGGATTGAAATAATTCACTCCGATGGCGGCACCGACGATATCGACGATGGCATCGAGGCCCCCCACTTCATGAAAGTGGACCTTTTCGGGAGTCGAATCATGGATACGGGCCTCCGCTTCCGCCATCAATTGAAAAGCATGCAGAGAAATATCTTTCACGGCTTGGGTGAGCGAGGAATTTTCTATTATCTCCACAACATGGTGCAAATGACGATGCCCTTTGTCGGAACTGACATCGACATCGAATTTTACCGCTGATATTTTGTGTTTCTCTACTTTGCGCCAACTGACTTTCACGTCAGGTAAATTCAGTTTGTCGAGTTCATTCTTCAAATAATCGAACGGCAAACCGAGGTCGAGCAGGGCTCCGACCGTCATGTCTCCGGCGATTCCGGACATGCAATCGAAGTAAAGTATTTTCATTTTTTGCCATCCAGTCTGGCAATTCGGGCGGCGGCCATGCCGGCTCCGAAGCCGTTATCGATATTCACCACGGTCACCCCCGCCGCACAGGAGTTGAGCATACCGAGCAGGGCGGCGACTCCTCCGAACGAGGCCCCATAGCCGACAGAAGTAGGAACGGCAATGACCGGTTTATCCACGAGTCCTCCGATGACAGAAGGGAGCGCTCCCTCCATACCGGCCACCACGATCAGAACCGAGGCTTTGGTGATCAATTCATGTTCGGCAAAGACTCTATGGATTCCGGCTACGCCGGCATCATAAAATCGTTCTACGGGACAACCCATCACCCACGCAGTTATCGCGGCTTCTTCCGCTACAGGAATATCAGAAGTTCCGGCCGAACAGACCAGGACAATTTTATCGGTCAGGCGTTTCGGCTCTTTCTTTTTTCCGCCGAGAATCAGGGCCAGACGGGCGTCTTCAAAGTAACGAGCGGTGGTGAATCTCCTTTTAAGGGCATTGAAACGCTTTTTTTCGAAGCGGCTAATCAAGACATCTCCTCCGGCCTTCCTGATACTGCCCGCGATATCCAGAACCTGCCGGTCGGTTTTATTCGGGGAATAGATAACTTCCGGCTGTCCCTGGCGGAGGGTCCGGTGATGATCGACCCGGGCGAAACCCATATTCTCAATGGGGTAATGTTTCAATTGCCGTAGAGCGGTTTCGATGGAGGTCTTTCCATCGCGGATTTCGGCGAGCAGTTTTTCCAGGGCGGTTTTATCCATCAGTCCCTACGGCAGGAGAATTAAGGTAATTATCAAACAATTCGCTTATATCATTATAGGATTTGACAAACCGGAGGTTGTTACGGAGGTCACCACTTTCGCGAAGCCCGCGGGTATACCAGGAAAGGTGTTTTCTCATTTTCAAAATACCTGCTTTGTCGTCATAGCGTTCTATCATCATACGAGCATGCTCCAGCGCCAGTTCCAATCGGGCTGCCGCGGGAAGCTCCGGAATCAGCTCACCCGTTTCGAGATACCTTTTGATGCGGGCAAAGATATGGGGATTTTTCATGGCGGCCCGCCCGAGCATTATTCCATCGCAGCCGGTTTGATCGAACATGGCTTTGGCGTCTTCGGGCGTTCCGATATCGCCATTGCCTATTACCGGAATGTTGACTTCCCTTTTAAGGGCGGCTATTTTCTCCCATTCACATTTGTTGGAATAATCCTCGCTTCTGGCGCGGGCATGAAGAGTGATGGCAGCAATTCCGAGCTTTGCAGCATTTTTGGCGATTTCAAGAAACGTCTCCTGTTCCCTGGTCCAGCCGGTTCGGAGCTTTACGGTAACGGGGACATTGGAGCTATCTATCGCGGCGGCAATAACTTCTGCGGCAAGTGCCGGGTCCTTTAATAAGGCCGATCCGCCGTTTTTTTTGGTGACTTTGGGGACGGGGCATCCGAAATTAATATCTATTATATCAGGTTTAAATGCGAGGGCCTTTTTTACGCCTTTGGCCATTAATTCCGGTTTGGAACCGCAAACCTGGATACCAACCGGATGTTCGTCGGGGCCAAAGTCAATCATGGCGAGAGTCCGGGCGCTATTCCGAATCAGAGCGTCGGCGGAGATCATTTCGGTATAGCACATGGAGGCCCCGAAACGCCTGGCCAGCAAGCGGAAAGGAAAGCAGGAAACTCCGGCCAAAGGGGCCAAAAACAGGGGGTTCTCTATTGTCAAGTTTCCTATTTTCATGCCGACAATATAACCATGCCGGTGCCCGGAGGCAAGGCAGTATGAATATTGAAAATAAAGGTCAGGAATTATTTCAAATTTAAGAGGGAACGTCAATTAGGAGACCGTTCGAAAGGAGCCCCAGATGCCTGAAATAGTCGTAAAATTCGATGACAAGGTAATCGAACGGGTGGTTTCGGAGAAGAAACGCATAAGCATCGGCCGAACCAGCGATAACGATATCGTGCTGGATAACCGGGGCGTCTCCAGAAAACATGCCCAAATCGAATTCAACGATAATGCCGCAGTCATCATTGATAATGAATCCCTGAACGGGACATTCGTCAATAACCGCAAAATTACCGAAGAGGTGCTCCGGGACGGAGATAAAATCACCATAGGGAAATTCTCGCTCGAATTTTTCATGGAAAGCCGCCGTGAGGAATCCGGGGCCGGTCTCGACGGCACCATGGTCCTGCACACCAAGAGGCAAAAGGACCTGATAGTCAACGACAAATCGGAACGTGAAATTATCCAGCGGATGGGGGGCTCGGTCCTGCTGGGTGAACAGAATACCGATTTTTCGGAATACCGCATCGATCGCGATGTCACCACGATCGGCAAGGCCAAGTTCGTTCATGTCCATGCCAAGGGATTTATGCTATCCGGAATTCAGGCAAAACTGGTAAAGGAGCAGAATGAAGTGGTGCTGGTCAATCTTGGGCGGAAGGGCAAAACCAAGGTCAACGGTGAAGAAATCGATAAACAAATTCTTAGAAACGGGGATATAATCCAGGTAGGGAAATCGACCTATAAATTCCTGGAGGCGTCGCGCTGACAATGAAGTTCGCATTAATATCGGATATTCACGGCAACCTGGAAGCATTGCAGAAAGTCCTTCGGGACATCGAGACGCAGGGGGTGGAGAAAATTCATTTTCTCGGCGATGTCGTGGGGTACGGCTGCAATCCCAACGAGTGCGTCAAACTGGTGAACCAGCATTGCGACATAAAACTCCTGGGGAATCACGATTATGCGGCGATGGGACTGGAGTCGACGTCGAGTTTCAACCAGATCGCGCAAACCTCGATGCAGTGGACGCAATCCAATCTGAAGAAGAAAAGTCTGGAAATATTGGCCGATTTTGAGATGCAGTCCAAATTCCTCGATTACAATCTGGTGCATGCCGCGCCGGGACGCCCCGAAGACTGGAACTACATTCTCAACAAGGAGCAGGCCTCGGAAGAGTTCGAGAATTTCCCGGAATCGATTTGTTTTGTGGGACATTCGCATCTTCCGACGATTTTCATACAGGATGCGGACGGAATGATAAGCCAAAGCAGCAGACAGAAAATGCAATTTTCAAAAGATAAGAGGTATATCGTCAATGTCGGGTCGGTGGGACAGCCCCGGGACAATGATCCCAGGTCATGCTATTTGATCGTCAACCACGAAGCCGGGGAATGCGAATACCGGAGAGTGGAATACGACATTCAAAAGGTCCAGGAAAAAATGCGCAAAGCGCTGCTTCCGGAATTTTTGATAGAAAGACTGTCGGTGGGAAAATAGGAGCTATAATATCATGCTGTCGAAGTACTCGTCATACATATTGTGCCTTTTGATCTCGATCCTCGTGGTGGCACTATATGTCAACGATTTTTCGTTCCTGGTCAAGCTGGAATGGAAACTGCAGAGCCTTCTCTATTCGGTGGCGGGCGACGCCCACTATGCCGGGGATTTCACCCTGGTGAATATCGACGATGCCACGACAGAGCAATTCGGGCAATGGCCATGGGACCGGGATAAAATCGCGGATCTACTGGCGGCAGTCGGAAGCGGCGAGCCGAAAACGGTTCTGCTCAATATCATCATCGACTACGATTTCAGCCAGGATACCCTGGGGTACACTGGAATCCTGGCGGGACAGATGTCCTGGATGAAAAACGTGGTAGTCCCATACGATATAAGCAAGGCGGAATTTCGTTCCAGCAAAATTTCCACGCCGGATTACCTGAAATATTTTTCCGTGGGAGTAAATAACGATCTGGGCGTCCTGCCGGAATATGCCACGCTTCTTTGCCGGAAAGTCTTTCTGCCCCCCGACCAGATATCGCAGTACGCGGGGGGGCTGGGATTCAGATACAATGTTTTCGACAACGACCGCAAGGTACGCTGGGCTCCGCTGATAATGTACTATGAAGGCTTCTATTATCCTTCGGTGGAACTGCTGACCGCGGCCAAACAATTGGGTGTCGATCCTTCCCTGATTATTGTCCTTGGCGGGGAAAGTGTCAAACTCGGGGGATTGGAAATCGCGACCAATGAACGGGCCGAGATGTTCATCAATTATGGTCAGCCGGGGCGGACATTCAACAGGGTTTCGGCAGCCGATATTCTCACCGAAAAAATCGACCTTAAGTCGCTCAAGGATAAACTGGTAATCATCTCGGTCACGACCGAATCCGAGCTGGAATATGTCGCCACTCCGGTATCTGCGCAGCTCGATGAAGTGGAAAAGACCGCCAATGTTATTGAAAATATCGTTCATGGAAATCTGATCAAACGGATGGATTCCAATCCGCTGGTCGACATGGTAATCCTGTTCGGTCTCGGAATCATGTTCGCGTTTATTCTCCCCAGGGTTTCGTTGAAGTATCGTTTGATAATTCTGGCCGCGAGCGTATTTGTGGTTATCAACCTGGTTTATGTCCTGTTCAGTTCCTACAACCTGCTGACCCGGCCGCTCTATGTCGGAATCGAATTGCTCTTTATGTTGATGGCGGCACCGTTGATGGACAACGAATTCCTGGCCCGGCTTGGTATTATCGAAGAAGTCAAGCGTCCCAAGACCGGAGTCGCCAGGAAACGTCCGGAACCGCAGGTTCGGGTCATAAAGGATGAGGCTTCAGCGGCGGCCGAGGCTTTTGATCCCACGGTCCAGGTAAGCCATAAGCATTCGGAGACATTCGGCCAGTTCGAAAAAACCGTAAAGGCGGACCATGCTCAACCGTCCGGAGAGATCAAGACAACCGCTCATAAGACTGCATCCGATGCGGGAGATAGCAGCCGGCACGATTATCACAATGTGATATCGAACGACGACGCTCCGGCTTCATTTATCGATACTCCAACCGGGGCCGGCGGATTCGGCAGCGATTTGCCTGATGGATTCGAACCGACTCGCGGAGATTCCGGCGGTATCGATCTCGGTAAAACGGCGACGGCGGATTCCGCCGGATTTGGAACACCGACCGATTTCGCGCCTGACCAGAGTGATAGCCAACCGGTTTATCGCCCGGGAGATTCTCAAAATATAAGGACCCTCGGACGTTATCAGGTAGTCGGAGTGGTCGGCAAAGGGGCCATGGGGACGGTCTTTAAGGGACTGGATCCGGCCATTAATCGAAATGTAGCGTTGAAGACCATTCGCCTTGATTTCGTGAGCGATCCTGAGGAATTTGCGGAATTGAAGGAACGGTTATTCCGAGAAGCGCGTGCTGCCGGAATGCTGTCGCATCCGAATATCGTTACCATATACGATGTCGGAACCGAAGGTAAACTGCAGTATATCGCCATGGAGTATATCCAGGGGGCGACTCTCGAGGAAATGATTCGCCGCCGGGTGAAATTCAACCTGAGAATCGTGGCCCAGATGATTACACAGATCTGTTCGGCGCTGGAATATGCGCACAGCCAAAAGATCGTGCATCGGGATATAAAGCCGGCCAATATCATGGTGCAAAAGGATTACACAATCAAAGTCATGGATTTCGGAATTGCCCGTGTCGATTCGACCTCGATGACCCGTACCGGTATCGCGATGGGGACACCGAACTATATCTCGCCTGAACAGCTTCAGGGGAGAAAGGTCGATCACCGCTGCGACCTGTTCAGTCTCGGGGTGATGATGTACGAAATGCTGGTCAACAAGCGGCCGTTTACAGGCGAAAACCTGACGGCGCTGATTTACAGCATCGTCAACAAGGAACCGGAACGGCCGTCCGCAGTCGATAGTTCCATTCCTCCGCTGTTCGATAGAATTATCGAGAAGGCTCTGAAAAAGAATCCGGATGAAAGATTCCAGAAGGCTTCGGATGTTTCAAGCGCTCTGGCCGATTTTATCGAATCGTTTACGCCGGCAAGAAAAGGCTTTTAAGGCCGACTAATCTTCTTTTTTCTTATCGATTATTTCCTCGGCAAGGGATAATGCCACTCCGGAGAGCATGACTTCAACACCGAGTCTGGTGAAATCGCTGGAAATCAAATGCCGATCGATTCCGGCATAAAGCGAACAGGATGCGCCCCGTTCCACGACCAATCCCGACAGACGGGTTTCGGTTTCGGTGATAAAAGTTACCTCACCCAGTTCTTCGGAGATGACATATCCGGAGCAGTTGTGGAGCTGAAGATGCGAGGTGCCGGTATAGACAACGATCATTGTTCCTTTTTCCCGGCCAAGGAGTTCCTCGGTATAAATTTCCAGTATCAAAACCCTTTTTTCGGCAGTATTGGAAATCTTTATCCGGTAGCAATTCTTTTCGCGAGATACTTTATCCGCCTTTAGGGTCTCGGCGATATTCTTGGCATCACTTTCAGCGAAATTATGCATCTTTCTTTTCGTCTGTACCGTTCTTGGTCGATTTGGTATTTTCGGCCGCGTGTTTTAGTTCATCGGATGTATCTTTGACTGCCCTTTTAAACTCCCGAATACCTTTGCCCAAACCCTGGGCGATATCGGGAAGACGTTTGGCCCCAAACAGGAGCAAAACTACCAAAAATACCAGGGCCAGTTCCCACGGACCCATTCCAAACATATCAAAGTCCTTTGTTAAAGGTCTCGCTTAAATATACCACCATCTAAAGTATATTATAACCAAAATTACCGCCAAAACGGACATAAAATTTATTTTAAACATTATTCCGACGGTAAATGAAAGCGAATAGAGTTCTACGCGGGTGGTTTCGAAGCCGATTTTAATCGATTTCGAAAAAAGAGTTTTGGCCGCTCCTTCGGGTAAAAACGAGCCGATCATTTCTCCTATAAAACCACCGAGAATCGCCCCCAGAAGGAGCGAAATGATAATAAAAGTCAGTTCACGCGATTTCAACTTTGACCCCTCCTGCTATACTTCTGACTATTGAATCGAATATTTTTTTCCCATCGGCGGATCCGAGCAGCTTCTCGACCGCTCTTTCCGGGTGGGGCATCATGCCCACGACATTCCCTTCCCGGTTGGAAATCCCCGCGATATTATAAATCGAACCGTTAGGATTGCTTTCATCGGTGTAATTGCCATCCCGGTCGCAATATCGAAACAAAATTCGTCCCTGTTTTTTCAAATCCTCGATATCACCTTCGAAGTGGTAGTAATTGCCATCCTTATGGGCGATGGGGACATGGAGGATTTCTCCTTCGCGACAGGCCGAAGTAAAGGGATTATCGGTTCGTTCTACCTTAATGCGGACATATTTGCAGGAAAAGCGGAGATGACGGTTGCGCAACAGCGCTCCCGGAAGCAAACCGGACTCGAGCAGGGTTTGAAAGCCGTTGCAGATCCCGATGACATACCCTCCGCTATTCGCAAATTTGACCACCGACTGCATAATCGGAGAAAAACGGGCAATGGCCCCGGAACGGAGATAATCTCCGTAGGAAAATCCCCCCGGAAGAATAATTACATCGCATCCAGCCAGATCCGACGACTGATGCCAGAGGAATTCCACTTCCCGGCTGACCAATTTGGCCGCGGTGTAGGCATCGTAATCGCAGTTGGAACCGGGGAAGGTTACCACGCCGAACTTCATTTTCCATACTCCACGCTGAAATTCTCCACGATGGGATTGGTCAGCAGTTTGCGGCAGATTTCTTCGACTTTGGCCCTGATGTCGCCGTTGCCGGATTTAAGTTCCAGTTCGAAAAATCGCCCCGACCTGACTGAGTCGATCTGGCTATATCCCATGTTAAGAATCGCTTTATGGATAGTTAATCCCTGGGGATCGAGGACTCCGTCCTTGAGCCTGACATAGACGACCGCTTTATTGTCGCTCATTCTTTTTCCTCATCTTTTCTGTTTCCACCCCGCCTGACGAAATCAAAGCCGAGATAGAAATATCTGTAGCCTTCCCTAACGAGGCCCAACATAATATATGCCGCGAATATTGGAAATAATAAAAGTTTGGGCTTGATTAAGGCCGCAATGGCACAAACCGTAAAGACCGCTATTTTAATTTTATTTTGCGGGGTGTTGAGGTGGTCAGGCAGAGAATCGTATTCGACTTGCGAGACCATTAAGAGAGCAAAAAGAAGTACCATAGCCACCAGATATTGGATATAATGAACCTCTCCCCATATCTCGTTGCAGAATATAATGTAAGCGGCAAGGGTAATGCCGGCGCCGGGAACCGGAAGTCCCCAGAAACCTTTCTTTTCCTCGTTATCAGCATGGAGGTTATATCGGGCAAGGCGGTAGCTGGCGGCGATCAGGTAAACGACACAAATAATCCAGCTCCATTTGCCGAGAGACTCCGGAATAACCAGATAAATTATAAAGGCAGGAGCCGTTCCGAACGAAACGACATCGGCCAGGGAATCGAGTTGGATTCCGAAAGGTGAGGCCGCCCCGGAAAACCTGGCGACTTTGCCGTCAAGGGCATCAAAGAAACCGGCCAGAACAATCAGCCAGCATGCGGTAACCAGCTCTCCACCGGCCGCGGAAACAATTGCAATAAACCCGCAGACCAGATTCCCCATAGTAAAGGAACCGGGGAATATTCCCTTAAATGCTCGCGCTTCCATAAGTTATCCTGCCGATTCGGCAATCGGGGTCGTTCCCCCTTTAACCTTATCACCCTTTTTAACCAGAATTTTCATACTTGCCGGAAGGAATAATTCCGCCCGGGAACCGAAGTGAATCATCCCGTAAACTTCGCCGGCTTCGACAGTTAGTCCCTTATTAAGATTATTTACGATTCTACGGGCCAAAATACCCGTAATCTGCTTGAATATAATTTTCCCATGCCTGGTTATCAAGCCGACTTCCGACTGGAAGTTTTTCTCCGATGCTCCGTCATTGAAGGCAGGGAGGTATTTTCCTTCCCTGGCCGTTACATAATCGACTTCTCCGGCCGCCGGAATGCGGTTGATGTGGACGTCCATGACCGACAGAAAGATTGAAACCTTGTACCCCCTGCCGCCGATATAGTCGTTCTCGATTTCTTCGACCGAAAGGACCCGGCCGTCGGCATTGGACAAGATGAGATTGGGGTTTGCAGGAATTTCGCGTGAGGGGTTACGGTAGAAGAAGGTCAAGAAAACGGTCAGAACGGCGAAAATCATGGCTATAATGAATAGAGTCAGAGAATCGCGCCATGAGGCGGTAATAACTGCGGCCGCGGTAAGAATGATGCCGCCGAGAATAAATTTCAGACCATAGACAGCAATCATCATCCAAAGACTCGCTTGAAAACCTTATCCACGTTTTTAAGATAGTAATCGAGTTCGAAGCAGGCATCGATTTCTTTATCGGTCATTTTGGCGGTGATATCCGGATCGGCCTTAACCAGTTCGCGGAAGCCTTTCTTGCCCTTGTAAGCTTCCATGGCATTGCGCTGCACTATGCGATAGGCCCTGTCCCTATCCTGCAACGCAGTCGTCAGTTTCAGCAATAGCCTTTGTGAAAAGACGATACCGCCGTAATAATAAATATTATCGTACATCCGCTTTTCGTTAATCACCAGAAGATCGAGGATATCATTGAACAGCTTCATACCATAGTCAACCGCGATCGTACTATCGGGAATGATAACCCGTTCCACGGAACTGTGGGCGATATCCCGCTCATGCCATAGAGGAATATTTTCCATGGCCGACAAGGCGTACCCCCGAAGCAGCCGGGCCAAACCGGTCAGGCGTTCGCAGGTAATCGGGTTTTTCTTATGGGGCATGGCCGAGGAGCCTTTTTGCCCCTTGGTGAAGCCTTCGGCCATCTCGCCGATTTCGGTTCGCTGCAGGTTGCGAATTTCGGTGGCGAATTTTTCGACCGATGACGCCAGAATCGCCAGCGCATTAATATAGGCGGCGTGGCGGTCGCGCTGAATCACCTGGGTGGAAACTTTATCGACTTTCAACCCGAGGTGTTTACAGACTTTGGCTTCGATACGGGGATCGATATTGGCGAAATTGCCGACCGCTCCCGATATCGCACCGACCGCGGCATCCTGCGCGGCATATTTAAAGCGGGCTCTCCCCCGATCCAGTTCGGTATACCAGACGGCCAGTTTCAAGCCGAGAGTGGTCGGTTCGGCAATGACACCGTGGGTCCGCCCGATGGTCGGGGTCATCTTATGTTTCAAGGCCAGCTTTTTAAGTTTTTTCAAGGCAGTATCGATCTTCCTGTCTATCAGGGAGGCAGCCTTCTGCATCTGCAGCGATAATCCGGTATCGAGCATATCGGACGAGGTCATGCCATAGTGGATATAACGGGAATCGGGACCGACGAATTCGGAAACGGAAGTCAGAAAGGCGATAACATCGTGATTGGTTTCCGCTTCGATTTCGTTGATACGGTTAATATCGAAATCGGCCTTTTTAAGTATCGTCTGCAGCGATTTAGCCGGAATCATTTTCATTTCGGCCATGGCCTTGCATACAGCCAGCTCGACCTCCAGCCAGCGGCGGAATTTGGATTCTTCGGACCAGATCGCCCCCATTTCGGGGAGAGTATAACGCGGGATCATCCCTTGTTTACCTTTTCCCAATCGGCCAGGAATTTTTTCAGCCCGATATCGGTCAGCGGATGCTTAATAAGCTGTGCGATAACTTTAAAGGGAATTGTCGCAACATGAGCCCCCATCATGGCGGCATCGACCACGTGCAAAGGATTCCGGACCGAGGCCACGAGGACTTCGGTGTCAAATCCGTAATTTTCGTAGATTGTCACGACCTGGCTGATGAGGTCCATACCATAATGGGAAATATCGTCCAACCGCCCGACAAACGGCGAAACGTAGCTGGCTCCGGCCTTGGCCACCAGAAGCGCCTGCATGGGAGAAAAACAAAGGGTGGCATTGGTTTTGATCCCCTTGTCGGTGAGAGCCTTGATGGCTTTCAGGCCATCCAGGGTGGTCGGAATCTTGATGACGATATTGTCCGCAATGCCCGCCAGGTCCTGGGCCTCTTTCAGCATACCCTTGGTATCGGTTGCGACCACTTCGGCGGATACCGGGCCGTCGACTTCGGCGCAGATTTCCTTGAGAATCTGGCGAAACGGCTTGGATTCCTTGGACATCAGGGAAGGGTTGGTGGTCACACCGTCAAGAATGCCCATGGAATTGGCTTCTTTTATTTCATCAAGACTGGCGGTGTCGATAAAAATCTTCATTTGTTTATACCTCTGTAAATTAATAACCGACTTCAACCAAATACAGCCCGCGGGCCGGGGCGACATGTTTTAGCCTGGTATGATCGCCCGCATCCATGATATCGATAAAAGAATTTAATGTCAAGGACTCGTTGGGATTGCCGATTTCGACCATCAGCCCAACCAACGAACGAACCATGCTGTGGAGAAAACGGTTGGCCTTGATTTCGAATATATAGTTATCGGAATCTTCGCGCCAGTTGGCGGAGAGGATATGGCATTCGTTGTTTTCCAATTGTGAAGATACGGTGCAGAATGCCCGGAAATCGTGCCATCCCAGAAGATATGCCGAGATTTCGTTCATCCGCGAAATATTCAGCGTTTGCGTGGTTTCCCAGCGGTGCCTGTAATATAGGGCCGAAATCGATTTGCCAAGTATATAGCGATACAGCCGCCATTGCGCCGATTTGCGGGCGTGGAAGTCTTTCGGGACTTCGCGTGATTGCGTAATTCGGATAGTCTGCGGGAGATAGAAATTTATGGCGTCCTTGAAGCGTCTGGCGTCGAGATTGTGGTCAGTTTTGAAGTTGGCTACCTGATTCAGGGCGTGAACTCCGGCATCGGTTCTTCCCGCGCCGTATAAAGTGGTTTCCTGAGCGGTAATACTTTTCACGGCATCCTGTATATGTCCTTGAATAGTAACCGCATTTTGCTGGATCTGCCAGCCTGAGAAGTCGCTGCCATCGTACTGAATATCCACTCGTATATTCCGCATATAACTCTTACCCGAGATAGACGTAAGCCCCGACAATAAATAGTATTGAAATTACGGCAAAAGCCCAATCGGATTTTCGCAGGCGAAATTCCCGATAGGCGCTTCGCGGGGCCCCGCTGACATATCCCCGCGATTCGATGGCTATGGCGAGATCGTCGGCGCGGCGCAAAGCCGATTGAAATACCGGGATTAACAGGTAGACATAATTTCTGATTCGTTTCGATAGCTTTCCGGAAAAATCGACGCCCCGAATCATCTGGGCTTTCTTGACGGTGTCGAATTCCTCGGCCAGAACCGGGATAAAACGCATGGCGATAAATATAATCAGGCCGATATCTTCGACCGGGATGCGGAGTTTCTTCAGCGGACGAAGGCCCACAACGATGGTCTCGGCGATATCGGATGGCAGGGTGGTCAATGATACGAAAAATGCGATACCGACAAAGACCAGTACTCTCAGAGTAAACGATACGGCCAGGTAGACTCCCCCCTCGGTCAGGCGGATCCCCCAATATTCGATCAGGGCGGCGGTTTCACGTGCGGAAAAGATCAGGTGATACAGCGCCGTTATCAGGATCAAAATAATAAAGGGGCGAAAATTCCGCAAGATGACTCCAATGTTAATAAGAGACAGAGCCATAAGAACCCCGACGCCACCGATGATAACCGAGTAATATTTTATGGAAGTGGTCAGCACCGAAAAAATCATAAGGATCACGGCGATCGCGATTTTAGCGCGCGGGTCGAGGCGGTGTCCCGGCGATTTGACCGGATAATACTGACCGATGAGCAGACTGTTTACATTCA
>Ga0209285_10000013_pt1 | contig 66343 bp, 45 predicted proteins | sample PPLLak3March2015_2_FD_187249 | JGI IMG/M metagenome (GOLD analysis project Ga0209285, IMG submission 187249) | Freshwater sediment microbial communities from Prairie Pothole Lake near Jamestown, North Dakota, USA - PPLs Lake P8 Core (3) Depth... | ecosystem: Environmental > Aquatic > Freshwater... | reverse complement strand
CCGTGGTACTGCATAAAGGTGTCGGAGGTATTACCGAGTCCGATGTCCTCCTGGCGGCGACCTCCGGCGCGATAATTATCGGCTTTAACGTTCGCCCCGACAGCCGCGCCCGCGAGACGGCCAATCGCGAGAAAGTCGATATCAGGCTTTACAGCATCATTTATGACGTGGATGAAGATATCCGCAAAGCCCTCGAGGGGATGCTGGCTCCGGATGTAAAGGAAAAGGTCCAGGGAATGGCCGAAATTCGGCAGACATTCAAAGTCCCGAAGATCGGTATGATTGCCGGTTGTTTCGTAAAAGAAGGGACTATTCACCGGACCGACAAGGCTCACGTTATCCGTGACGGCCGTGTCGTGCATACCGGAACTCTGAGTTCGCTAAGACGATTCAAAGATGATGCCCGCGAAGTATCCAGCGGATACGAATGCGGAATCGGAATCGAAAACTACAACGATTTAAAGGTGGGCGATCTTATCGAAAGCTTCACGATGGTGGAGCAAGCGCGGAAACTGGAACAGGTACAAAAGCAAGGGTGACGATTGTTCATAGGCTCGGTTGAGATCGATCTAAATCTGCCCGGTGTTAATTCGTTAAAGGAAAAGAGGAAGATAGTTAAATCACTGCTGGCAAGACTTCAGAATAAATTCAATATTTCGATTTCCGAAGTGGACTTGAATGATCGTATGCGTTCGGCGCGGATCGGAGCCGCCGTGGTTTCCAACGATAAAATCCATGCCGACCAGGTCATCGCCGCGGTGGTTCGAACGATAGAAGGCAATCCCGAAGTAATCGTGCTCGATTACCGGGTGGAAATATTATAGATATGCGGCAGTATAAAAGAGCGGAAAGAATCGGCAAGCAGATGCTCAGGGATTTGCAGAGTCTGCTTGAACAGGAGTTTACCCAGCACCTGAAGGTGATGGTGACCTTTACCGATGTCGAGGTTTCGGACGACCTCAAATACGCATCGGTGTATTATACCGTGCTGGGGGATGAAGCCCAAAAGAAACGGGTTGCGGATTATTTCTTTAGAGTCCGCAAGCGCATCCAGGGAGACCTGGGACGACTGCTCAGCATAAAGCTATTTCCGGAATTGACCTTTAAATTCGATCCTTCCGTGGAACGCGGAATGCGCATCGAGCAATTGCTTAAAGAACTGGCTGACGAAAAAAATGAGCGCGGCAACGAGTAAAATATTCGATGACATTCTGGCCCGCATCAAGGCCGCGAAAAATATTCTGATCGCCGCTCATCGCGATCCGGACGGGGATTCGCTGGGCTCCCAGCTCGCTTTGAAAAAATTCGTGCAGTCCCTGAATAAACCTGTCACTGTCTTCGGCGACGGCGCTATTCCGTATAAATACGAATTCCTTCCGGGACTCAAGGAAATTCATCAGATAACACCTGAATCCGCACCCGAAAGCTACGACCTTGCCATCATACTCGACTGTTCGGTTCTGAGCCGAATCGGCGCAATCGAGAAACTGATTATCAAGGGCACTTCGATTATCGATATCGACCATCATCCCGACAATTCCGAATACGGCGATATAAACCTTATCCTTCCCGGGGCCTCTTCGGTGGCCGAAATTCTTATGGAGTTTTTTCTTTACTGCAAATGGAATATTGACAAGGATACCGCGACTCTGCTTTACACCGCGATTCTGACCGATACCGGACGGTTTCGTTTCGATTCCACTACCCGCCGTACCATGGAACTGGCCGGGATGCTCTTGGAAAAGGGGATAAGCCCGCGAGAAGTCGCGGACGGGGTGTATCATTCGATTCCTCCGGATATACTCAGGATGATTGGTACGGTTCTATCAAAAACGGAATTCTACGAAAATGACCGCATCTGCATTATGGGACTGGATAAGAATTCCATGCGGGTCTATCATACGTCGATGGGCGATATGGAGGGCCTGGCGGAATATACCCTGTACGGGAGAAATACGCTGGTCGGAGGTTTGCTGAAAGAACAGGAAGATAATACCACCAAGGTATCCTTACGGTCGCGCAGGAGTATCGATGTTTCCCGGCTCGCTCGTAAATACGGCGGCGGCGGGCATATCAATGCTTCCGGCTGCATGTTCGAATTACCTTACGGCCAGACAAAGGACAAACTTATTGCGGAATTGAAGGAGCTGGTCAATGGTACGGTATGAAGGCGTATTGCTGGTCGATAAGCCGTACGGAATTACCAGCCACGATGTTGTGGATGAATTGAGAAAGATCCTGCAGATTTCGAAAATCGGTCATACCGGAACCCTGGACCCTCGCGCCACGGGGCTTCTGGTTATTTGTCTCGGAAGGGCGACCAAAATCGCGCAATTCCTCACCGATGACGATAAAACGTACGAAGCACAAATAAAACTCGGCGAAAAGTCGACCACTTATGATTCCGAGGGTATCATTAAATCGGACGAGCCTGCCGCAGTCCCGAATTTGAATGATGCCGAAATAGAATTGGTTCTGAATGAATTTAAAGGGAAAGTCACCCAAAAAACGCCGGAATTTTCCGCAATCAAAATTGGCGGCGAAAGATTGTACAAACTGGCCAGGAAGGGGAAAAAGCCCGAAACTCCGGAACGTGAAATCGAAATTAAGGATATCAGGCTCGTTAAGTCAAACCTGCCGCGTATCGATTTCGAAGTTACCTGTTCGAAGGGAACCTATATCAGGTCGCTTGCCAATGATATCGGCGAACGCATCGGCTGCGGCGCATACCTGTCTCGGCTGCATCGGACCCGCGCCGGGAGATTCGAATTGAAAAGCGCATTGACACTGAAGGAGATCGGGCATTACCGCGATGCCGGCATTTTGAAAAGATTCCTGATTCCGATTGAGAAAGCCCTCACTTTTCCAGTTATTAAAGTCAGTGAAGATTTTACGCCTACCATAATCACCGGGAATTCGCCGAAACCGAACGATATCGTGGAAATCGAAGGGAAATTCGGCCAGGGGGCACAGGTATCGGTCAAAGACTGGCAAGGTAAATTGATGGCAATCGGCATTTCATCCGTGGCATCGGAAGAAATTCCCGAATACCAGGGGCGTGGTTTTTTTAAGTATGTAAGGGTTTTAAATTGAGTCTCGAAATAATAAAAGGGATAAATAATTTCCCCAAAGCGGGCGATGCCACGATTGCAACCATTGGGACCTTCGATGGTGTCCACCTCGGCCACCGGGTGATCCTGGATCGACTGATGAAAGTCTCGGAGGAGAAGGGGCTTTCTCCGCTGGCAATCACTTTCGAACCGCATCCTCGAGTCCTGGTAACCCCGAACGATCCTCCGCCTCTTCTGACCACTCTGGAAGAAAAAGTGGAATTGTTTTCGAAGAAAATGAACGGCAGGCTGTTGATCCTTGAATTCAACAGGGAGTTGATGGGTTTGACCGCCGAAGATTTTGTCAGAGATTATTTGACGGCCAGATTGAATCTCAAAAAACTCATTGTCGGTTATGATCACGCCTTCGGCAAAAATCGCTCGGGAACGATCAACGATTTGCTGGAATTGAGTAAGCGGTACAATTTTGAACTGGAGGTTGTAGATCCGATAATACGCGATGGCCGACCAATATCCTCGACCCGCATCCGTCATCTGATCCGGGATCGGCAGCTTACTCAGGCCATTGAAATGCTGGGACATCCTTATCCCATAGGCGGAAGGATTATCAAGGGTATCGGGCTGGGAAAGAAAATCGGATACCCGACCGCGAATATCGATTTCAGTCCGCGTAAGCTGCTGCCTGTCGACGGCGTTTATTCCTGCAGCATCAATATTGCAGGAAAATTATATCGCGGCATGATGTTCGTCGGTAATAATCACTTTAATCCCGAACACAGCAAAACCGTGGAAGTGAATATATTCGAATTCAGTGAAGAAATATACAATCAGTACGTAATATGTTATCCTGAAGTATTTATCCGTGAAAACATGGTATTCGGCGACACCAGAGCACTGGTCGCACAAATAGACAAAGACAAGATGGAAGTACTCAGAATAATCAATAAAGGAGAAGACAGAAATGTCGGTTAGCAAAACCACTAAGGCCGAAATTATTGAAAAATATCGGCTGCACGAAACCGATACCGGTTCGCCCGAGGTTCAGATCGCGATTCTGACCGAGGATATCAACGCTCTTACGGAGCATCTGAAGACCCACAGTAAAGATTTTCACAGCCGCCGCGGCATGCTGAAAAAAGTGGGGCAGAGAAGACGGCTGCTTGATTATCTTGTGAATAACGATATCGAGAGCTACCGCCAGTTAATCGGTCAATTGAATATCAGACGATAAGGCGGGCTGGTTAATGGTACATTCAATAGAATTGGAAATAGGCGGCAAGAAGCTTTACCTTGAAACCGGAAGGATCGCCAAGCAGGCAAACGGTGCGGTATGGGTTCGACTCGAGGATACAATCGTACTTTCCGCGGTCTGCGCGGACCGGGACCCTGTCGAAGGCCAGGATTTCTTCCCGTTAACCGTAGATTATCGCGAAAAATCGTACGCCGCAGGCAAAATCCCGGGAGGTTATTTTAAGCGTGAAGGACGGCCCTCCGAAAAGGAAATTCTCGCCATGAGAATTATCGACCGGCCGATCCGTCCCTTGTTCCCGGATGATTTCAAAAACGAGGTCCAATGCCATAACCTGGTATTGTCATCCGACCAGCAGAACGATGCCGATATTCTGGCTCTGATAGGGACGGGAGCCGCACTGGCGGTATCCGATATTCCTTTCACCAAAACTGTCGCCGGCGTTCGTATCGGCCGGGTAAACGGGCAATTTGTGATATTCCCAACCTTTAAAGACCTGGAACAATCCGATATCAATATCACCATGGCCGGTTCGGCCGACTCCGTCGTTATGGTTGAAGGGGGAGGGCGCGAAATCACCGAGCGCGAAATGCTCGATGCTATCGAATTCGGCCATCGTTATATTAAGGAAATCGTCGCGAAAATCGAGCAACTGAAGGCTGCGGTTAACCCGGTGAAATTCGAGTATGTTCCGGTCGTACCCGACGAAACTTTGAAATCGAAAATCGTCGAGATGGCGAAGAACCGTTTTGCCGAATACAACCGTATTGCCGACAAAGACGAACGTCGGGACAAGAAACATAAACTCGAACAGGAAGTCCATGAAGCTCTCGCGGAAGAATACGAAGACAAGAGAAGCATGATCGACAACATCCTGCACGATCTCGATGCCGCAGTCATGCGCAGCATGATCGTGAACGAAGGACGCCGAATAGACGGCCGTCCTCCGGATGAGGTTCGACCAATTACCGTCGAAGTCGGAGTTCTTCCCAGGACCCACGGCTCGGCTCTTTTCACCAGGGGTCAAACTCAATCGCTGGCGACGGTAACCCTTGGAACCAAGGTCGACGAGCAGAAAATCGACGATCTGGAAGGGGAGACTTTCAAGAGCTACATGCTGCACTACAATTTTCCGTCATTTTCTACCGGCGAGGTCCGTCCCATCCGCGGCGTAAGCCGCCGTGAAACCGGGCACGGTGCCCTGGCCGAACGGGCTTTACAGCCGGTAATTCCGAATGAAGAGAAATTCCCGTACACGCTTCGAATAGTCTCAGATATCATGGAATCCAACGGCTCTTCATCGATGGCAACCGTTTGCGGGGGTTCCCTCGCCATGATGGACGCCGGTGTGCCGATTAAATCGGCCGTAGCCGGAGTTGCCATGGGGCTGATTAAAGAGCAGGAAAAGGTCATCATTCTGACCGACATCCTCGGCGATGAAGACCATTTCGGCGACATGGATTTCAAGGTTACCGGAACCGACAAGGGGATTACCGCTTTCCAGATGGATATCAAGATCAGCGGTATCGACACCGAAACCATGGGTATGGCGCTGGAGAAAGCTCGTCAGGGACGGCTCCACATTCTCGGTAAGATGAATGAAGTTATCTCGCGCAGCCGTGAAGATCTCTCACAGTACGCACCGCGTATTATTTCGCTGAAGATCAAAGTTGACAAGATCGGCGAGGTGATCGGCCCGGGTGGAAAGATAATTCGTTCAATTATCGAGGCGACCGGGGCCAAGATCGATATCGAAGACGATGGTACCGTGCATATCGCCTCGGTAGACGGTGAAGCCGGAGCCAGGGCGCGTGAAATGGTCCTCGCCATTGTCGAGGAACCGGAAATCGGCAAAGTCTACAATGGTACAGTACGGCGCATTACGACCTTTGGCGCCTTCGTCGAAGTCCTCCCCGGGACAGACGGTCTGGTGCATATTTCGGAAATCGACTTCAAGCGGGTAGCCAAAGTTGAAGACTATTTGAAAGTCGGCGACAAGGTGAAAGTGAAAGTAATCGGAATCGATCCGGAAGGAAAGATCAAGCTTTCGCGCAAGGCCGCCATGCAGCCGACGGAGCAGGTTCAGTAATCATATGACCGATAAATCGTTGGTCGTGTTCAATAAGACCGTTCTTCGGAACGGTCTTCGAGTTGTAACTGAAAAAATCCCGACGGCAAGGTCCGTCGCGATCGGTGTCTGGGTGGATGTCGGCTCGCGGGACGAGTTGGCCAGGGAAAACGGAATATCGCATTTTATTGAGCATATGCTGTTCAAGGGGACCAAAACCAGGACGGCAAAAGATATCGCTTCATACCTTGAATCTCTCGGCGGCAACCTGAATGCATTTACCTCCCGCGAGCAAACCTGTTATCATGCCATCGTTCTCGATGAACATCTGCCGCAGGCGGTGGAAATCCTTGCCGATCTGACCACCAACTCCACCCTGAAACCGAATCATATCCAGAAAGAAAAGCAGGTCGTAATCGAAGAAATACACGAAATCGAGGAAAACCCCTCGGATTATATTCACGACCTCTTTGCCGACTCTTTCTGGAGGGGCCAGCCTCTGGGCCGTTACATCATCGGGACTTCCGATATCATTGAATCTTTGAAACGGCGCGATATCATAGACTATATCGAAAGGCATTACCGAACCGGGCGCATTGTCATTTCGGCGGCCGGAAATATCTCCCATAAAAAACTGCTGGATTTGGTGAACAGGTCATTCCATTTTCCCGGTGGGAACGGCAACAGGGGAGAGGCGGCAGTCAGCCCTATCGGGCAGGATTTCCGCTTTATCCCGAACAAAACCACCCAGAACCATGTCTGCATCGGTTTTCCGGGTATATCTTTCGGAGATCCTGATCGTTATCCGCTTCTGGCCTTGTATACTTATCTCGGTTCCGGGATGTCGTCGGTGCTATTCCAAACGGTGCGTGAAGAAAAGGGGATGGCGTACACTATCTACACCTTCACCGATTTCTATCGCGACAACGGCCTCTTTGGAATCTATTTCGCCTCGGATAAACGGCATCTCGGCCAGGCCGTCGAGCTGATTCTTAAAGAATTGAAAAAGGTTAAAAGAACCCGGTTGGATTCACAGAAATTGGCCGAAGTCAAGGCTCAGATTAAAGGTCACCTGATTCTTGCCATGGAATCCACTTCGGGGCGGATGAGCCGAATTGGACGGCAGGAATTGATGACCGGCGAATACTGCTCGCTGTCCCAGGCCCTGAAATTGATCGATCGTATTAAGGCCGATGATATTATTGAAATGGCCCGGAGGATATTCACCCCGGAGGGGTTCACCTTTACATTGCTCGGTCCCGGACGCAAGAAAGACATCGCCAATGTTGACCTGAACGTTCTCCAATAGGAACGATCATGGCGATTCTGGCTTTCCATAATACTTCGACGGGATTCTCTCCCGGATTTAATAATTATTCCCCCCGAAGATTTCGGAAAGCGCTGGAAATAATCAGGAATTCCGGATTTAAATTCGTTTCTCTCGATGAGTATTTTCGCGCGGAAAACCGGGGCATGCTGGTCGCCCTGACCTTCGATGATGCCTACGAGTCGTTTTTCATTTATGCTTTTCCCATCCTGTCGGAATTAAGCGTTCCGGCGGCCATGTTCGTACCCGCGGCTTTTATTGGGAAAAAAGACCGCTGGGATTACACCGGCCTGTTATTCCCGAAAAATCATTGCCGCGGCGAACAACTCAAAAGGCTTGCAGACAGCGGCTTGATTGCCATCGGTTCACATGGATTGGATCATCAGGATTTGACCGATATGGGACCCCGGCGATTGAAGCTGCAGCTCGACAAATCAAAAGAAATACTTGAAAATACCATCGGAAGACGAATAATATATATAAGTTATCCCTTTGGAAGATTCAATACGACAGTCGAATTACAGGCACTTGAAAGCGGCTATGAACGGGGATTTTCACTGAACTATTACTGCAAATCGGCATCCGGCTTTACTCTTCCAAGATATGGCGTTTACGGCTTCGATACCCCCTGGAGCATTATCAGGAAGATAAGCGGGGGAGGGACCGCTTTATTCGAACGGCTGAAAGGAGCGGTCATTAACCAGTATTCCGGAGGGACGATTGCCCTGAATCGAATTCGCCGGATTTTCTCTCGTGCCGACTAATAAAACTCCCCGGAATTCCGAAAAATCTTGATAATCATACATTAAAGGCATAAATTCCGAACTTAAACTTCGACCATCTGCGCGGGATTTTGATTATGACCGACAAAACCGAAAAAAAGATGAAATACAATTTCAAAGAAATCGAAAGCAAATGGCAGGCTGCCTGGGATGAGGAAGAACTTTATAGGGCTCCTGAAAATCCCGATCCGAAGCGAGAGAAATTCTATATGCTGGTCATGTTCGCCTATCCTTCGGGGGACATCCACATGGGGCATTTTCGCAACTATATCATCGGAGACGCCGTGGCCCGCAGGCAGATGATGATGGGCAGGCAGGTCCTGCACCCCTTCGGTTGGGACGCTTTCGGTCTTCCGGCCGAACGGGCGGCCATCAAACGGGGCCTGCATCCGGCCGATTGGACTTATAAGAATATCGAAGTTTCCCGCCGCACCTTGAAAAAAGTCGGGGTGTCATTCGACTGGGCGCGTGAAGTGATTTCGTGCTCGCCGGAATATTATAAATGGACTCAGTGGTTCTTCGTGCAGCTTTTTAAAAAGGGGCTGGCTTACCAAAAGGAAGGCCTGGTCAATTGGTGCCCGGAAGATAAAACCGTTCTGGCCAACGAGCAAGTGGTCGACGGCCGCTGCGAACGCTGCGATACTATCGTCGAAAAGAAAATGCTGAAGCAGTGGTACTATAAAATTACCGACTATGCCGACCGCCTGATCGACGATCTCGATACCCTGCCCGGCTGGCCGGAAAATCTTAAGACCATGCAGAAAGAATGGATCGGTCGTTCCTGGGGGGCCGAAATCGATTTCACGATCAAAGAAACCGGGGAAAAACTCCCGATTTTCACCACCCGTCCCGATACCATATTCGGCGTGACATTCATGGCTATCGCTCCGGAATCGCCCCTGATAGATTCCCTGAATCTTTCCGGCAAACATAAAGCAGTGGTTGATGAATATCGCGCTAAGGCCATGAAGCGTTCTGAGATAGACAGAGCTTCCGTAACCGGTGAGAAAGATGGTGTGTTTACCGGAAAGTACGCAATTAATCCTTTTAACGGCGAAGAAATCCAGCTCTGGGTGGCCGATTATGTCCTGGCTCATTATGGGACAGGAGCGGTAATGGCTGTTCCGGGGCATGACAGCCGTGATTTCGCGTTCGCAAAAAAATATGATATACCGATTAAGATTGTCATTCATCCCGATGAAAAGTCCAAGCTGGATTTGAAAAAAATGGATGACGCCTACACTGAATACGGTGTGATGGTCAATTCCGGGCAATTCAATGGACTGGCTGGACAGGACGCTCTCGACAAAGTGACGGAATTCGCGGAGAAAAAAGGGTTCGGTCGCAAGAAAAAGAATTTCAAGCTTCGTGATTGGCTGATATCCCGCCAGCGTTACTGGGGAGCTCCGATACCGATAATCCATTGCCCCAAATGCGGGCCGGTCGCGGTTCCGGAAGAGAATTTACCGGTCATGCTTCCGCAGGTCGAAAATTATCTCCCAAAGGGAAGATCCCCGCTGGCCGATGTCCCTGAATACATGAATGTCAAATGTCCGAAATGCGGGGGAGAGGCTCAACGGGATCCGGATACTCAGGATACCTTCGTTTGTTCTTCCTGGTATTATCTGAGGTATATCGACCCCCAAAACGCCGATAAGCCCTTCGATAAAAGCCTGGCCGGGAAATGGATGCCAATTGACCTGTATATTGGAGGTATCACGCACGCTACCGGGCATCTGATATATTTCCGATTTTTCCATAAATTTCTGAATGATATTGGCTGGGTAAAGGACAATGAACCGGCCAGAAACATGTTCAATCACGGGATGGTCCTGGATTCCACCGGCGAAGTAATGTCGAAATCGAAAGGGAACGTCGTCTCCCCGGTCGATTTGATGGACCGCAGGGGAATCGATATCAGCCGGCTGGGAATGTATTTTACGGCTCCCAGCGAAAAGGAAGTCCTCTGGTCTGAAGATGTAATCGTCGGAATCGAAAAGTTCATTCTGAACAGGTTTTATCCGTTGGTCGAGAACTATCGGGGCAGCAGCCCAGACTTAAAGTATTACTTTAAGGACAATGAGCTTTCTGCCTATGAAAAAGAGCTGTATATCAAGCTAAACCAGCTGATTAAGCGGATTGATGAAGATTCCGAACGGCTCCAGTATAATACCGTTATCGCGGGCCTGATGGAATATGTCCGGGATTTCGACAGCGGAAAAGTAAAGAACGACAAGCTGAACGATTATATAATTCTGAAACTGATCCAGTTAATCGCTCCTATTGCCCCGCACCTAGCCGAAGAAATGTGGCGGCAGACGGGTAATGTCGAATCGGTATTTAAATCGCAATGGCCGGAATATGATCCCAATGCCATAGTATTCGAAAACATCAGCATTGCGGTGCAGGTAAACGGAAAGCTCAGGGGGCTATTAGATATAAATCGCGATGCTCCGGAAGATGAAGTCATCAATCTGGCTTTGAATGACGCCAGGATAAAGAATCATCTGGATGGCAAGGCCATCATCAAAAAGATATACATAAGGAATAAGCTTCTGAATCTGGTCATCAAATAATCCCTGCTTCTTTAGGGCCATGGTATCAGGGGGATTTGTAACTGATGCAATAGTTATCATAATATATCTTTTGAGACATTATATCATAATTCATACCGCAACTTTTCGTACATCCTGACTTCCCCCCCATTGCTATTTAATATGTGTCATATAAGACACATAGATTTCGTATGCCTTTGGGTACTACGAACGATTTATTAGCGTTTGGAGATATCGGCTAACCGGGACTTTTCGATCTTGGCGAAAGAGAAATTGGCGAGGCGACGGGCCTCTCTGAAACGTGTCTGTGGCCCGGGCGACCCCAACACCACCACGGTTACCTGATCGCCATTGCTGTTTTCAAGAACCGTGGTCAGGCAGTAATCGGACTCAATAATATACCCGGTCTTCCCTGCCAGGACCCGATACTTGGAGTAAACCATTTTATTGGTATTTACGAGTCGCTTGTTTCGGGTTTTACCATAGCGATTTTGATAGCTGAATTCATACTTCTTGAGACTGGTGATATAGGCCAGGGCCGGATACTGCAAAACCAGATTAACCAGCCGAGCGCAATCGGCCGCGGTCGATTTGTTATTTTCATCGAGACCGGTCGGCTCAATCATACGAGTATTCTTCAGACCCAGAGTCCGGGCCTTTCGGTTCATCAGAGACGCGAAATCCTCATTATCTTCTTCGACCGAGCGGGCCACGGCCCTCGCCGCCCTATTATCGGATATCATAAGGGCGGCATGGAGTAAATCCTTTACTTTAACCTTATCGCCTATCCTGAATATCGATCGCGAAGAACGCCGGGCGTCCTCCTTAGAAATTTCTATTACCGAATCCGGCCTGTAATTATCGAGCACAACCATGGCGGTCAGGAGCTTCGAAAGCGATGCGACCGGCCGAACCTCATCGGCATTATAGCAATAAAGGACTTCCTGAGAATAATTGTCGATGGCAATGGCGGCCCTAAGATTTAGATGGATTTCCCGGCTGACATTGGAATCCGGGAGTTCGAAATTAAAAGATGGGCCGTTTCCCAGTTCGAACAAATTCAGCGGGACAGATTTCGATTCGGTGTAAATCAGGTTTTGCCCCAAAAACACAATCCCGATAAATCCAAAAACAATCAGTAGAAGCAGTCGAATCCGTGACTTTTGCATTATAACTTATCCATGTCTTATCCATTTTATGATTTCAGGGAGGGTCGGCCGTTTACCATACATTAATATCCCGACCCTGAAAACCTTGGCGGTTAACCAGATTATTAGTAAGGCTGTAAGTGCGGTAATTACCAGCCCCGCGAAGGCCTCGAGAATAATTGGGTTGGCCAGCGAAAAGCTGTCGGCTCCTATAAAATTTAACCTCAATATCATCATGGTCGGCGAAAAGAACGGTATCAGCGACAGAACCACGGCCACAGTGGAATCCGGTTCCTGGATCAGGTATGCCGCCAGGATTACCGGGAGAATCAAGGTCATGGTGATCGGGAAAATAAATCCCTGGGCCTCCTTGTCGGTATTAACCATGGAACCGATCAGGGCGAACAAGGTCGAAAACATTATATAGCCAAGCAGCAGATATGTAATGAAGAAGAATATAAAGACCGGATTGAAAAGGATGCCCGCGATATCGGCGGTGATATTGAGGTTCCCCCTGAATACATATAGCCCTGCCCCGATGACTCCCCAGATTAATACCTGCGTAAGAGATGCCAGACCCAAACCCACGATTTTGCCGGCCATCAGCTGGAAAGGAGAAACCGAAGATACCAGGACCTCCATTATTCGGGAATTTTTCTCTTCAATCACCGATCGCATCAAAATCTGGCCATAGCCGATCACGGTTCCGAAAATAATCATAACGAAAATAATCCCGCCGAGATAGAGCGTAAAGAAATCCCGCTCTTTTCCGCCCGGAGCCTTTTGAATCAAATCCATGGAGCGGGTTAAGCGGAGAACTGAATCCACATCGAGGTTAATATCAGACTTTTCCAGCCGCATTTCCGCCAAAATGTGAGACATTTTCCTTTCGAAGCGGGAATTGGTAGAAAATCCGAATGATTTCCCCACGAGGAATACCGAATCGGTATTTTCGACATTATTAAATATTATCAGGTAATATTTCAGTCGTTTATCGAGGATCATGGAATCGAGCCGCTGCTGAAGTTCCGCCAAAGCGACAGTGTCGGCGGGACGATAAATGGCATCGACGCCGTAAGACGGCTGTCCGTCCTCGAGCCGATATTCCTCTAGTCCCTTCGCGAACCTCTCCCCTACGCCGGCTGTATCGAGATCGACTATGGCGATTTTTTCGGTCGAGGCCGATTTCTTTTGCGCCAGCATGGTCGGTACGACCGTGATCCCTACCATGAATAACGGGGTCAATAATATACCGACCAAAAACGATTTCTTTTTTACGACCTGAAGATATTCGCTTTTTATAATGATCCAGAGCTTATGCATGGCCGCCTCCCGCGCTTACAGTGACTTCGGAAGGACGAACGCCGGCGGTTTCGATAAAGATGTTATAAAGCGATGGTTCCATTATTTCGAAGCGGCTGACCGTCACTTTGTCCGTAACCGCTTTCAGGATATCCTGAGGAATTGCCCCTTCGGAAAGCTTTAGCTCGATATAATTATTGAATTCCGAAACCTTCTCAACCCCGGGGATTTGCCTCATAAACGCCCCGTCCCCTTCCATCTGAATCTGGATGGTGTTTTTGCCGAATCTGGCTTTGACATCGGCCAGTTTTCCATCAAGGACCTTCTCTCCGCGATGAATCATGCAGAGATAGTCGCAGAGTTTTTCGGCCTGTTCCATGACATGGGTGGAGAATAAAATCGTGGTCCCGCGCCTCTTTTCATCGAGGAGTATGTTCTTTATAAGTTCAATATTCAAAGGATCGAGCCCCGAAAACAATTCATCGAGAATAATCAGCTTGGGCTGGTGTATAAGGGTGGTTATAAACTGGAGCTTTTGAGCCATTCCCTTGGAAAGCTCTTCGACCTTCTTCCTTTTATATTCGAGGAGGTTTAGCTTATCCAGCCAGGGATCCATCCGCGAGGATAGTTCCTTTCGCGGGCAATTCTTTATTTCACCTAATAAGAGGATGATTTCTTCAACGGTATGTTTCTTGTACAGGCCCCGCTCCTCCGGAAGATAACCCACATTGTTTTTAAAATCCCTGCGGACTTCGGCCCCTTCAATCAGGATTTTTCCAGAATCGGGCGCGATAATATCCATTATCATACGGATAGAGGTGGTCTTCCCGGCGCCGTTGGGGCCGATTATCCCGTAAATTGAACCCTTCGGGACCGACAATGACAACCCGGCGACGGCTACCTTGTCTCCGTAGGATTTAGTAATATTTTCGAGTCGTAAATATTCCTGCATTTCGTCCCCTCGAATGGTGGAGAATTTATTGTTTTTTCGCAGCTTAAGTCAACCAAAAAATCTATAGATCAAGCATTTGCATCAATTCCCGGGCATTTTTTACGGCTTGTCCGAGATGGCAGTTATTGAAGAAAATATACAGCCTTTTTGTCTCCCCTTTTTGCCCGAGTTTCCGGATTTTCGTTTTCCATTCCTCCAACTCCTCCTGAGAATAATCATAATCGTATCGTAAGGGGCCGCCATCCCACCATTGCTCGCTGTTACGCCCATGAAGCCGGATATAACCGGTTTCCGTCGTATTGAATAAATCCGGTTTTAGCAGGCCTGGAAGATTCGGCTCATCCACCGCAACATACCCGATTCCCTCCTGCCTGAGAGAATCGTACATGGTTCTATTGACCCAACCATTATGGCGGAATTCCACGAAAAGTGGGTGAGGATTCATCAGCTCTTTCACTTGCTTTATGTAATCCAGACCACCTTGAGAGAATTTGAACGAATAGGGAAACTGGGCCAAAACCCCCTTTAACTTGCCGGCATCCTCCATCGGCTTTAGGCATTCCCGGTATTCCTTAACAGCATCTTCGATTTCCTTTCGCCGGTGAGTCACGGCCTGGGGAGCCTTGACGATGAATTCGTAATTAGCCGGAGATTTCTTCTCGATATTCGCCATCACGGCCGGATGGGGTATGCGATAATAGGTGGTATTGATTTCCACGGTCGGGAATTGCTCGACATAAAAATCGAACATTTTTCCGTTTTGGATTTTTTCGGGATAAAAATTCCCTTTCCAGTCCTGGAAGCTGTATCCGGAGGTTCCTATTTTGATTTCCACACGCTATTTATCTTTTTTGATTTCCTGAAAGCGGATTCTTCCGCATTTCGGACATATCCATTTACGTCTTTTATGAAAAGAACGTTTCTGTTCTTTCATTTTACTTTTGCAGCGGGGACAAATCATTCAGCTTATATACCCGATACCGAACAGCATATTCAAGCACAAATATACCGGATCTGTTTAAAATTTGTGTCACAATCGCTATTGGCAATAATGTATTTTAAAATTTTAATGGCGGAATTATAGCCGATTGATAAATTGAAAGATTAAGTTCAATCCATTCGAATTGATAATTTGGTGAGAGGATAATGAAAACGACAAAGATTCTGCTGACTTCAATCCTGCTGGGGATTTTGATAATTTCATGCGGCAATAAAAATGAAACGGATAAGCAGTCCCAACCCGGATCTACCGAAAATCTTGAACCAATCACCCTGGAATGGTGGCATTTCTGGACCGATCCCGCCATCAAGCCGACCATCGAACAAATGGTCAACGAATATGAAACGGCTCATCCCAATATTACCATAAAACTGACTGATTTAACCTGGGCCAACGGCCATGAAAAGATCGTGGTGGCCTTTTCTTCCGGAACCGCGCCTGATATAATCGAATTGGGCTCAGATTGGATTGCGGAATTTGCCAACAGCGGGCAACTGGCGTCAATCGGAGATTTAGTCGCATCCGATACCGCTCAATACCTGGGCTGGGCTCCGGCGACCTTTAAAGATAGTATTGTAGCTTTTCCCTGGATTCTCGGGACGCGCGTTTTATTCGTTAACAGGGACCTCCAGAAACAAACCAGTCTCGATTCCGAATTTGTCCCGATAAACTGGAATGACATGAAAAAACTATGTTTTGCGATCGATTCGCTTGGAAAAGGAATTTACGGATTCGGCTCCAACGCCGCCGAAAAACACCGGCTTTACAAAAAATTCCTGCCGTTTTTCTGGTCGATGGGAGGCAGAATATTCGGGCAGACCGATCGTTTTGCCGGTTTCGCCGGAGATCAGGCCTATAAAGCCCTCGAATTCTATAAAACCCTGAACGACAGCTGTTCCATGATTGATACCCAGCGCCGCCTTGAAGATGCTTTTCTTGAAGGAATAGTCGGGGTTGTTATATCCGGCGATTGGCTTTTGAAGCGGATTCATAATGAAAACCGCAAACTCGATTTTTATACGACCTTGATTCCCGGACCGAAATATCCCGGAAAATCATTTTTGGGCGGAGAGTACTTAAGCGTATCTAAAGCATCGAAGAACCGTGAATCCGCGGTAGATTTTATTAAATTCATAACTTCACCCGAAAACCAGGTAAGATTCTGTAAGGCCAATTACTCGGCCAATCCTTCAAGTAAAGTCGCGACAGAAGACGGATTTTTCACTTCAGATATAAATTTACAGACTTTCACCAAGCAGATAAGACAGGCCGAGGCTCCGCCGAACGATCCCCAGTGGGTTTATATTGAGGACTTGATCGAAAAGTGCCTTGAGAGGATTCTTTTCGAAGGGAAACCAATGGCGGAAACGCTGACTGAAACCAACCGGAAAATACAGGAATACATGAATTCCCGATGAAAAGCCGGGCAATATACGGCCATTTATTTTCGGCTCCGTGGATTATCACCTTTGCATTGTTCTGGCTCTATCCTCTTGCCTACTCCCTTTACCTGGGGTTCACCGATTATCGCCTGATGCTTCCGGATTATAATTGGGTCGGCCTGGAGAATTTCAGAAATCTTATGCACGATTCCGATTTTTTATCCGCCCTGAAAAATACCTTTATTTTCGTCCTGGGGACTATCCCCCTGACGACCGTAATCTCGCTTCTGTTCGCTTTGTTATTGGAAAAGAATTTCCGGGGTAGAACCCTGTTCCGTTCGGCCTATTTTATGCCGTCGATTACTTCGATGGTGGTCATCGCCCTGATATTTACCAATCTTTATTCTCGTGGCGGGTATTTGTACCTGCTGGCGGATATGCTCGGCCTTTCTCCCCCTCCCAATGGGTTCCTGCTGTCGAGTAAGACTGCCTTATACACTATCATGGCCATGGATGTCTGGATGTCGGTTGGGTACTATATGCTGTTATTTCTGGCCGGGTTGAAATCGATTCCGAAAGAACTGTACGAGGCCGCGGAAGTGGCCGGTGCCGGTGCGATGCGGAAGTTCCTTTCGATCACTTTGCCGCTTTTGAAGCCGGTGGCGCTTTTTATAATCGTCATCAATACCATAAAATCATTTCAGGTCTTCATCGAGATATTCGTCATGACCAAAGGCAATTACGGCACCTCAACCGCCGTTTATTTCATATATGATTCGGGCCTGAGCCGGTTTCAATTCGGGTATGCGTCCGCGGCAGCATATATCCTGTTTGTTATCATTGCACTTTTTTCCATTGCTCAGTTTAAACTTCTTAAGAGCAGGCCGGTCCAGTGAAAACCGCAAAAGGCATTTTACTCTGGGCAATTTTATTCGCAATGGTCTTCCCTCTCTTGTGGATGCTCCGCGTTTCGCTGCTTCCCCCTGATTCCGCCCTGAATCTAACCGATCTGCTGGCGGGAAGCTGGGCTTTCATTACATATATCGATATATTCTCCGGCGGAAACATGCTGCGGTTTTTCTTAAATTCGGCGTTCGTGGGGCTCACCGTGACTCTGGGGAATATCCTGTTCTGTTTCATGACCGGATACGCACTGTCGCGTTACCGCTTTATCGGAAAAAAATTTTGGTTTTATTCGGTGATCTTCGTTTTAATGATTCCGACTCATATTATCATAATTCCGCTCTATTTGCTGATCTTCAAAATGGGAATGTACGATACCTTCTGGGCATTAATCCTTCCCTTCCTGGTAAATCCGATCGGGATATTCCTCGTTAAGCAGTATATCGACACCCTTCCGAATTCGATGGAGGAAGCCGCCCGCATCGACGGAGCAGGCGAATTTCGGATTCTATTCAGGATCATTTTGCCGCTCTGCCGCCCGGCGCTGGCGGTGCTGGCGATCCAGGTTTTCCTGACTAACTGGAACAGCTTTCTTTTTCCATTTATCCTGACCAGTTCGGAATCGGTCCGGACCCTCCCGGTCGCTTTGGCCCTTTATCAGGGACATCAGGCAATCGACTGGCCGCACCTGATGGCGGGATCTTCACTGGCCGTAATCCCGGTTCTGCTCGTTTTCCTGGTTTTCCAGCGACATATCGTTTCCGGCATCACGGCCGGGGCAATCAAGCAGTAACTTTTCGCGGGAATTAAAACTTGACATAACTGTATAAGGATTATAGTATTGAACAAAATAGGGAAATGGTTAATTAAACGAAAGGACGATGTATGTGGATGAAGGGACTTTTACTGGTGAGTATGCTGGCCTTGCTGCTCATAGCGGGTTGCGGCGCCAGCAAAGGATATGTTAATCAGAAGGTCGATGAGACCCGCGCCGAATATCAGGCCGAAATCAATGAATTGAAAGCCAAGGCGGCTTTGAATTCCGACGATATCAAAAAGCTCCAGACTCTTTCCAGCCAGCTTTCCGAAAAAACTAATTTGGCTCTAAACCAGGCCCAGGGTTTCGAAAACTACCAGGTGATCTGGGAAGGTACCATTAACTACGATTATGACAGCTATGATATCCGTGAAACCGACAGGGAAAGCCTGAGCGAACTTGGAACCAAAATGACCGAATATCCGCGGTCGCTTCTCGAAATTATAGGCCATACCGACCAATCCGGTTCCGCGAAATACAATATGACTCTCGGCCTGCAGCGGGCCGAATCGGTCAAGAGATTCCTCATCGATAATTATGGTGTAGCCCTGTACCGGATGTTCACCGCCAGCCAGGGAAAACAGAAACCGGTCGCACTTCCGGATGAAAAGAATTCCAATTTCAGAAACCGCAGAGTAGTTTTAAAACTCTGGGGCGAGCTGTAATTCGATTATCCTATTGAATAAGTTGTCAAGGCGGGAAATTCTTCCCGCCTTTTTTATTTGAAGAATATATCGATTCCGGCTGTTTCGAACCGATAACGGACCCGAATGGTATCGGGATACTGCAAATAAGTTTCCGAAAACTCGAACGGCTTGAATGAACCGATATCGTAGGTCCCATTACCATTGCGATCAAGGAATCCTCGCAGGAAATATTTGCCCGGACCAACCGAAAACCGGTATTCCGATTCAGGCACCGCCTTGAACAGCACCTGATTCTTGGCAATATCTATTAATTCCAGATAGGGTATGCCCGGTTGAATGGAATTCGAGTCTATGGTTATCTTTCCGGATATTTCGCCGAGCGAATCCTCCGAATAGGTCGAAAAGCGCAAAGTCCATAGCGAATCCCCGAAAGGATTCCCGGCCATATCGACAAAACGCTGTTCATTAAGACTTAAGATGTACGCCTTTCCCCAATCCAACTTCCCGGTAATAATATCCAGGCGAAAATAATCTTCCCACTCCGCCTTGAATTCGATTTCGCCTGTACTGGAATCCCGCAGTCTGATTGCTTCCGTAATTTCAGAAGGCCATTCAATCGGTTCGGAAAACTCAACCTGTATCAGGCTATCCGACGGAAACGCCTTGGTTTTGCTGTGCGAAATCTTCAGGATTTGAGGAGGCTGACGGTCCTCCTTCAGCTGAATATTTACCATCCTTGATGCTTCGCCGGCTGAATCCGAAAAGTATGGGAATCCCGTCATTAACCTCAGATTATATTCACCGTCGGACAATCCCTTGAAGTAAAAATTAAATGCCTGTGCCTCGGGAATTTCAGCCTCCTTGACGGCTGCGGCCGTTAAAACCGGCGCCCCTTCCGCGGTCGATTGAAGCGATATTTTGTCGAGATTCTGGTCGACTTCTTTTCCTGACAAGCGGCGATTGAAACGAATTTTCAGTAGATTATCCTCCCCCAAAGCAGCCGATAAAAAGGCGATTCCGGATGCCGTATCCTGTGTATGTATGTGGAAGTTTATTTCCGATGAAGCGGCAACCGAATCGATCTTCGGAAAGCGGTCGGGGACCCCGAAGCTTTCCGACGGAAAGTTGTAAATCTGGTCCTTATTCTTATCCAAAAAGGCTAAAATGAAATAATCCCCATCGGGGATATATTCCAGGGAATACCTTCCATCCGTCCCTGTTTGAGTCAAGTACGGAGGATAAAGAGAATCGAGACGATCGGCGGCAGTATCGGCGATATAATAAAGCCCCACCGTTACCTGAGATATTGGCTGCTTTTCCTTGAAGACCGTCCCGTAAATTTTCCCGGTCGCGATTTTGGCCCCGGTACTAAATGCGAAGCTGTAGGATTTATCGAGCGGATTATTCCTTATATCCCGTATCTGCGTCGCCAGGTTGACGATGTAGGTGGTATTTTCCGCAAAAGAATCGGGGAGGATTATATGCAGCGCGTTTCCGTCCCATTTATATTCAATCTCTCCTTCCGGGTGCGGAGATATAAAGATCCCACCGGGCAGCGACTTGGAATCAACCTTCTCATCGAAATTTATGATTATATTATTATCTCGTAATATATTAACGGAATCAGCTAAAGGATAGATCGATATAACGGTCGGCCCCTGGTCGTCGACCGGGCCGCCGGGCGGAGATCCGATTTTGGCGCAGGAATAAATCAACAGGACAGATGCGATAATGAGCAAGAACCAGCATTTGGAGGTCCTGTCACTCACCGTCCGAGTTTCTCCTTGAGAGCCTGGTTATCGGGATCCTTTTCCAGAGCCAAATTCCAGAATTTTAGGGCGTTGTCCTTTTCGCCCAGAGCTTGGTAGGCGTCACCGATATGTTCCAGGACAATGGGATCTTTATCGATGAATTCGTACGCACGCAACAGCTCTTTCAGAGCTTCTTTATATTTCCCGCGCTGGTATAAAAGCCAGCCATAGCTGTCAATAAAAGCGCCATTATCGGGATGAATTTCCAGGGCCTTTTTTATCAACTTTTCGGCGTAATCCAACCTCATTCCTTTTTCAACCAGCATATAGCCGAGATAATTTAACGACGGGGCATGGTCCGGCTTTATTCGAAGCACCTCTTCGAAAGTGACTACAGCTTTATCGAATTCCTTCTGTCGCTCCAGGGCTGCTCCCATGGAAAAGAGCAATATCAGAGAATCCTCCGGGCTTGGCATAGACTGCAGCCCCTTCTCGTAAACCTGGATTTCGGTCTGAAGAGAATCCTGTTTATGGAAAACCATGCCGAGATTAACCCAGCCGTCCACCACCGAATCGGCCATCGCCGTCAAATGGGCGAAGTGGTATTTCGCTTTTTCGAGGCTGTCGAGATGAACCGCTATTTGTCCGGCATAATAATGATTTACGATATGATTATCTCCTCGACCGATAAGGTCGCTAAAAATTGAATCGGCGTTTTGCAGGCTGTCGAGATTATAGTATAGGATGCCCATCCTGCGAGCCAAACCGAATTCAGGAGGTCCGATTGCCCATAATTTTTTGGCCAAATCAAGGGCCTTATCGAATTCTCTGTCCTCTTGATAGAAACTCATCAGGCGGTTCAAAATCAACTGGTCATCCGGGGCCCTTTCCGCCGCCAGAATTAAATAATACTTCCCCGTTTCGCGATCACCCCCTTCTTCGTGGATCGCGGAAAGTCCGAGATAGGACCTTATATTCGAAGCCGAGGAATCCAATTCAAGAGATCTATTATAACTGGCTTTGGCATTTTCGGTCTGATTCGCCTGAAGCTGCAAATTCGCCAACTGCAAGTATGCTTGATAGTTTTCGGTTAATTCAGCGACATGCTGATAGGCCCAGATGGCCGAATCCAGATTATTCAGCTGCTGATAGAAAGCTCCGATGAAATAATAAGCATTGACCAGCATCGTATCCTGCTTGGCCGCCTGAATATATGCTGCCAGCGATGAATCGAATTTACCAAGGGCGCGATACGAATCCCCCAATAAAAGCCAGGTGTCGGCATTGCGCGGGAAGATTTTCCGGGCATTGGACACCGCTCCGGTATAGTCTTTCAAACCCTGCAATGCGTGAGCATAGGAATACCGAACTTCATTGGAATTAGGGACAATATCCAACGCCCGGGCGTATTCTCTGGCTGCTTCGTAATAATTCCCCATGGTCTCATAAATGGTTCCGTTAACATAGTAATTATAAGCTCGTTGGTCTATGTGGGCTTCCTGCAGGACACTTTTTTGCGCCGGGTTGGATTTCGCCTGGGTTCCCACTGCCTGTTCCGGAGGCGCCGAACACCCCAAGATTGTAAAAAGCAGAATCAGGAGATAAAGATATGATTTAGTACTATTCATAGTATCTTAAATGAGTGGACTGTGCCGCCGGTTCCTGAATTAATCAACATTTGAATTTTATGAAGCGGCGTTTCCCTACCTTCAAAAGTTGTCCGGACTGCGGAGACAATTCCAGGTTTTCATCGGTAATCTTATCGCCGTCGATGGCTACCCCTCCCCCCTTAATTAGCCGCCGCGCTTCTCCATTACTCGAAGCCATTCCGCTATCGGTCAGGAGCTTGATAATCCAGACCTTGCCGCCATAACCGGTACAATCAAAATCGGGGACTTCGTCGGGAGTCTCCTTTTTGGAAAAAACCCGATCAAATTCTTCGCGGGCCTCTTTCGCCGATTCCTGTGAATGGTACAAAGAGACTATTTCCTCGCCGAGCTGCTTTTTTATTTCCATGGGATTGGTGGAATCTTTCTCGAGGGCCGACTTTATTTCGGCCAGACGTTTCAGCGGAATATCGGTGAGCAGTTCGAAATAGGAATATATCAGGCTGTCCGGTATGGACATGACTTTGCCGAATATCTCCCGGGGCGGCTCATCGATTCCGATATAATTCCCGATCGATTTCGACATCCGCTGGTGACCGTCAAGGCCCACCAGAACCGGCAAAGTCAGGATAACCTGCGGCTCGACACCATAATCCTGCTGGATTTCGCGCCCGGTCAGGAGATTGAATTTCTGTTCAGTCGCACCGATTTCGACATCGGCCTTAATCGCCACCGAATCGTAAGCCTGCATCAAAGGATAAAAGAGTTCGTGAATCGATATCGGCGAATTGGATTTAAAGCGGCGTTCGAAATCATCCCGTTCGAGGATTCGAGCGACCGTAAACCGCGCGGCCAATTCCATAACATCCTTAAAACTGAGTTTGGAAAACCACTCGCCATTGAAGTGGACTTCGGTTTTTTCCCGATCGAGAATTTTGAAAAACTGATTCTGATAGGTTTCGGCGTTTTTCATTATCTGGTCATACTGAAGCTGCGGGCGGGTCGCAGAGCGCCCAGAAGGGTCTCCGACCAACCCCGTATAGTCGCCGATAATCAAGACAACCTTATGTCCCAGTTCCTGGAACTGCCGCAGCTTGCGAAGCCCCACCGTATGGCCCAGATGAATATCCGGGGCGGTGGGATCAAAACCCTGTTTCACGCGCAAGGGTTTATTCAGTTTAATAGAACGCTTCAACTTCGCTTTGAATTCGTCTTCCGGAAGAAGATCGATGGCTCCCCGGGAAATCACTTCGAACTGTCTTTTAAATTCGTCCATGTTAGTTTATTAAGCTCGTCAGTTTTAACAAGTTATCGGTTTCTTGCGCTAAATAATAAAGTATAATACTTCGGCTCAGGGCCAGAATAAGACAATGACCGTATTAAGGCAAGAGATAAAATTATCGTTGGATTTCGCCGCGCATTTGTATAAATATTCGTCCGATAAGTAAATTAAATGAATTTGTTTTACTTGACTTAATGGTAATACAAGGCCTTAAATAGTTGCTATGAATGTAATTTTTAAAAGACGGTTTCAGAAAAAACAGACCCTCAAGTATTCCATTATAGCGCTGATTGCGCTGACAGTCATATTTATCGGGGTTGTAATATACCGGACTTATGAGGTATACAAAAACGATCTCCCTTCGTTTACGGCCCTCCATAATATTGAACCTTCATTAAAGACCAAGATATATGCATCCGACGGTGTTTTGCTTCAGGAGTATTTCAGCGAAAACCGGGTCCTTACCCCCTATAAGGAAATGCCTCCCCATTTAATCAATATGCTGGTAGCGGTCGAGGATCGGGAATTTTTCAATCACTGGGGACTGAACACCCGCCGGATTTTCGGGGCCATTTTAATCGACATTGCTCACTGGGAATTCGCTCAAGGAGCTTCGACTATTACCCAGCAGCTCTCGCGTATGCTGTTTCTCAATCGCAAGCAGACTATCGAACGGAAAATAAAAGAGGCTTTGACCGCGATTAAACTGGAACGGACCTATTCCAAGGAAGAAATCATCCAGATGTATCTCAACGAATACTACTTCGGTTGGGGTGCTTATGGAATCGCTGCAGCGGCCCGGACATATTTCAACAAGAGACCGATGGAATTGAGTATCGGCGATTGCGCCTTTCTGGTAGGATTGCTGAAAGGACCGAGCCGCTATTCGGCAAATGTCTTCGAGGATACTGCGGCCGCCAAGAGGGTTCGTGACCGGTCCCTGTACGCTTATTATGATTGGGGCCGAATCACCGAGGAGGAATATGATTCCCTGAAAGCCCTTCCGATGGAATTCACTCCACCGGCGGAGCAAGTCGGCCGGGCCCCATACTTTACCGAAGAAATCCGCAGATATCTGCTCGATAAATACGGCGAAAAAGCTCTTTATTCCGGCGGATTGACGGTCTATTCGACCTTGAACTGGCATATACAGCAGGTGGCCGAGATACAGGTGAAAGAACAGATTGCCGGAATTCAGAAGCGCATCGAGGGGATTTATAATAGGAGCAACCCTTCATACAATGCTTACACGTACTTCCTGCCGGATACCGTCGATTCCAACGGCGATTCGATTAGGGTTTATAAGCAAATCCAGGGAGCCGCGGTTTCCATCGAAAATTCCACCGGAAACGTTCTGGCGCTGGTCGGCGGGAAATCATTCGAGGATACCAAATGGAATCGGGCGACACAATCGACCCTGACCCCGGGCTCTTCCTTCAAGCCGTTCGTTTACACTGCGGCTATGGATAACGGATTTAATCCCTCGGACCTGTTTTATGACAATTCCATTAAGCTGAAAATCCCCGGAGCCAAAGATTGGCGGCCGCACAATTTCGACGACGAATTCATGGGGGAAATGACCCTCAGGGATGCGTTGAGATTATCTCGAAACCTGGTGGCGATCAAACTGCTATTGAGGATTGGTCCCGAACAGGCGATTTTCTACGCCCAAAAGATGGGGATTACAACGCCTTTGCGCGCAAATCCCAGCTTGGCGATCGGTACCAGCGAAGTTCGCCCGATAGAAATGGTCTCGGCCTATACCGTCTTCCCTAATGGCGGAATAAAGGTACCGTATCGAATGATAACGAAGATCGTCGATCGTTACGGGAATGTTATCGAAGACAATTCCGCTATCCAAAAAGAAGAGGTTTTGTCGGCGCAGACCGCCTACATAATGGTTAACATGATGCAGTCGGTTATCGATAATGGCACCGGCCGCCGGGTTCGCTGGCTGGGCTTTACCCGTCCCGCCGGAGGCAAAACGGGGACTTCGGATTCTTTCTGCGATAACTGGTTTGTGGGATATACCCCCCAGATTACATCGGGTGTTTGGGTCGGTTTCGATGACAAGACTTCCATCGGTTATAACCAGACCGGGGCAACCAATGCTCTTCCCATCTGGGCCGAAATTATGAAGGCGGCTCATGACTCCCTCCCAATTATGGACTTCGAAGTACCTGAAGGAATCGTTTTTGCCGATATTTGCCTGGAATCGGGGAAACTGGCGACCGATCGCTGTATCAATGTCCGCAAGGAAATCTATCGGGAAGAAAGTGTCCCGACCGAGCCATGCAATATTCACCCCTCAACCAAGATGTATGAGGGAACGGGAACCCCGGCGACGAAACTGGATATTCCGGAAGACACCACCGACGTTTATCATTTTTGATAACCCGAAACAGCTCTCTATTTATTACATCTTGACAGCCGAAACCGGACAGCTATATTTAGGCCTTAATGCCGGAGTGGTGAAACTGGTAGACGCAGGGGACTCAAAATCCCCCGATGGCAACATCATGTCGGTTCAAGTCCGACCTCCGGCATTTTTTCTTTTTAGGGAAATCCGGTTACTTAAGCAGCAGCATCTTCTTGCTGGCGACTGACTCGCCCGCTTTTAGACGATAAAGATAAATTCCGGTCGGGACGATTCTTCCAAATCGGTCCGCTCCGTTCCAAACCACAGTATGATGACCGGCCGGAAGTTCTCCAGAATAGGCAGTAATGACTTTCTGTCCAGAAATATTGTAGATATCAAGGGTAATCACGCTTCGATTGGGCAGCGTGAACCCGATATTGGTAGACGGATTGAAAGGATTCGGATAGTTCTGTTCCAGACTGAATTGATTGGGAAGATTTTGTTCCTCATCGCCGACATCGGTCGGGATGCATCCGGCGGGCTGGGAACCGATTAATATCCCGCAGGAATTATTTGATGGTGCACAGGGAGACAGCTCCGAAAGACGGAAATTCCCGCCAGCGGGATCGCACAGCATCGGGTCAAGACTGATGTTGCCGTTAGTGCCTTCCAGTCCCGAAGTGCATCCGGTTGCGGACCAGTCGCCGTCATCGTTCCCATAAATATCGCTGCAGCTCGCGGAGACACTTGCTCCGGAACCGACACAATAGACCGCACGTCCGTTGGTACTGAACGCAATAATGGAATTATTTATAGTCAGAACATCGCTGTCAATCATCAATATCCCGCCGACTGGCGAAGAGGTAGAATATATGGAGTTGCCGTAAAACGTGCAATTTTCGATCGTAATCGGTCCGTTCTGGCCAGCGATGGCACCGCCGTTACTTTGCGCCGAATTTCCATCAAAGGTGCTGAATGATATTATAGGAGAAGATGATACGCAAAGAATTGCTCCTCCTGTCCCGGTCATGCCGCTCCCGGCGCTGTTCCCTGTAAACAGGCAATTAGTAATTGTCGGATTGGAGCCGGAACCGCAATAGATGGCTCCACCGTACTTATCTCCGTGGTTATTGATAAACTCACATTCGGAAATCGCAGGAGATGAACCATTAATAAGACTGATTCCCGCGCCCCCATTAAAGGCAACATTGTCTCTAAAGATGCACTTTCTAATTGTCGGGGAGGCCATGCTGTTGCATCTTATCCCTGCACCAATGGTATTCGAATATCCATTGCTGATTGTAAGGCCTTCAATAATAGTGCTGTTATCGGTGCCTGACCCCAGGCTGAAGCCATAACCGGGACCGCTTATCTCTCCTTCGCAATCTATGATGGTATTCGAAGCTCCCCCGGCCGACATTATAACCAGGTTTTTCCCCTGGGTTGTGATATTCTTATTCCCGCTCCCGGTGTAGGTACCCGGGAGTACCATAACGGTATCGTGTTCATTGGCGATATTAACAGCATATTGTATGGTCGCAAACGGACTGCTAAAATCGCCGTCTCCCCCGTCGATACCGGTAGTCGATACGTACCAGACCGGCCCGGCGTAAGCGGACAGGGTTATGGTCTGAATACATTGTGATGAATTATCGCAGGCATCGACCGCGACCCAGGTCCGGGAGATGACATTATCGCTTTGAATGTCACTGTACGTAATTACAGGCGATATATCGCAATTATCGGAGGCTGAAGCCTCCCCGGTATTCTCCGGTTCGATTGCTCCGCCGAACGTAACCGTTATATCGGACGGACAATCAATCACCGGCGCGGTATCATCTGTCACATCGATAATCTGCACGCAGTCATCGCTATTGCCGGCATTATCTGTAACCGTGAAAGTCCTGGTGATTGTCATGTTGTTGGGGCAGGTCCCGGCAGCAACGGCATCTGACCAGGTCAATACAGGAGAAGGATCGCAATCATCAGTAAATTGAGGCAGTCCCAGAGAAGCTGCCGAAGTATCTTCTTCGCACGACAATACTATATCGTCCGGACAGACGGTAATTTGCGGCGGAGTGGTATCTTCGATTGTAAGGATCTGCTGGCAGGAATTGCTGTTGCCGCAGGCATCGGTGACAGTCCAGGTTCGCGTTACGATACCGTTGTCTGTCACATCCGAATAAGTAACCACAACAGCATCGTCACAATTATCCACAACGACGGGGCTTCCGGTCGCTGCCGGATCGATACTCCCGGCGCAATCCACCGTGATATCGCCCGGACAGGTGATTTCCGGAGCGATATTATCGGAGACTGTTATCGTCTGTTCACAACTGGAGGTATTGCCATCGCTGTCTTCAGCGGTCCAGGTTCTGGTTACGGTATAACTGAATTCACAGCTGCCTGAGGTAATTATATCGGCGTAAGTAATATTGACTTCGGTATCGATATCATCAACCGCCGTAGCAACACCGGTATTGGATGGATCTGTCGACTCCGAACAGTCAATGGCAATATCTTCGGGGCAGGTGATAACCGGATCCCCGGAACCCAAAATCGTTATGGTCTGATCGCATGAAACTTCATTGCCGCATTCGTCGGTGGCGGTCCAGGTGCGGGTAATCGTCTGACCGCTGTTATTGTCGGAATAACCTATAACTATTTCAGCATTTGCGGAGCAGTTATCGGTTGCGGTTGCATTACCGGTGGCAACGGGTTCGGTGGAATTGCCGTAAGGCACGGAAATATCAGCCGGACAGGTAATTTCCGGTTCCTGACTGTCCTGCACGGTGATTGTCTGAGTACAATTAGAGGAATTACCGTCAAGATCAGTGGCTGTCCAGGTTCGGCTGATTATCATCTCGTGAGGACAATCGCCGTCTGTGATTATATCATCGTGTGTAATTTCCGGATTGGGATCGTTATCGTCGGTAGCAGTCGCTGTTCCGGTATTCGCCGGATCGGTCGAGGCGGTGCATTCCACCGTTATATCCGGAGGACAGGTCACCACCGGAACATCGGAACCGAGAATCGTGATAATTTGATCGCATGAATTGGAATTACCGCATTCATCGGTCGCGGTCCAGGTTCGGGCAATAATCCCGACATCCGCCACATCCGAATAAGTTATATCAATATTATTGTCGGCAGTGCAGTTATCGGTGGCGGTAGCAAAACCGGTCACGGCAGGATCGGTGGAATTCCCGAAAGTCACATTTATATCCGCCGGACACGCGATAGTCGGAGCCACTGCATCGGTCACCGTGATTATCTGTACGCACTGAGTAGAATTTTCATCGCTATCGGTCGCGGTCCAGGTCCGGGTAATGGTCTTTGCATTAATGCAGCTTCCGGCCGTTTCGACATCGCTGTACTCAATTAACGGCGAAGGATCGTTGTCGTCAGTCGCGGTCGCGGTCCCGGTATTGGCAGGATCAATCGAAGCGGAGCAGTCGACTGCAATATCACCCGGGCAGGTGATTTCCGGTCCGGCCGAACCTTCGATAGTGATGGTCTGATTGCAGTTCGTCGAATTCCCGCAATCATCAGAAGCGGTCCAGGTCCGGGTGATGACATTACCATTTACGGCATCGACAAAGCTGATGCTGACGGTCCCGGAGCAGTTATCATCGGCAGTAGCGGTTCCGGTATTTGACGGATCAGTCGATTCTCCGAATTGCACGGCGATATCGACCGGGCAGGTTATCGACGGCGCGATATTATCGGTTATTGTAATCGTCTGGACACATTGATCGGTATTATTATCAACGTCGGTGACGGTCCAGGTTCTGGTGATTACACTTTCATTGGCGCAGGCACCGGCGGTAATCTCATCATTATACGTAATAACCGGGCTGGGATCGTTATCATCGGTAGCTGTCGCGATTCCGGTATTCGTGGGATCGATGGAAGCCGAACAATCGACGGTGATATCAGTCGGACAGGTAATTACCGGGGGCTCCGAACCCTCTATAGTAATAGTCTGGTCACAGGTCGAGATATTATCGCATTCATCGGCAGCAGTCCAGGTTCGAGTAATGATATTGCCGTTAACAACGTCAGAATAGCTGATATCTATTATTGTCGTGCAGTTATCCGTTGCGGTAGCGGTCCCGGTAGCGGCCGGGTCGGTCGCATTCCCGAAAGGAACCGAGATATCCGCCGGGCAGGTTAACACCGGTCCGATATCATCCACTACCGTAATCGTCTGAATGCACTGAGAAGAATTCTCATCGAAATCGGTTGCGGTCCAGGTCCTGGTGATGACTCGTTCCTGCGGGCAGGATCCAGCAGTTACAATATCATCAAATGTTAAAACCGGACTCGGGTCGGTATTGTCTACCGCCGTGGCGCTTCCGGTATTCGCCGGGTCGGTCTCTTCATCGCAGGCAATCGTTATATCGGCGGGACAGGTGACGACCGGCACTTCGATCTCGATATGAGTCACCTCTATTACATCTGAATGAGGGCTTAAATTTCCTTCGGAATCTTCGGCGATAATCATATAATCGACGGCCTGGCCGAAAGTGATCACCCCGCTGATATCGTCTATGTATTCTCCTCCGGTCACACCGGGATTGGCCAGTGAACCGGTCGGATCATCGATACGAAATAGTGAGCCGTTCGAAGGCGCGATTCTACGGTATATATGATAAGTCAGGCCGGGAATTTCATCCCATGTTATCCTGATTTCATTGCTTGAAATACTTGTTCCGGAAACAAGATTCGGCTTGGCCGGCCAGGTCACGGGAGCAAGTTGAATATTCGCTTCAAATACATTGACCGGAATTAATCCCTCCAGATGGAAACCCTCACCGTTTGACAGGTTCGTAAAATGGAAATCATATGGATTCCCGGCGGCCTCGGTTAAATAGTTTTGAAAGTCGTCGTACCAATTGCCATTATCGAATCCCGAGCCAGTGCCGGACTCAATGCGTATTTCTTCATCGGTATTGTCCAGATAACCATAGAAATTCAATTCTCCCGGTTGCGGAGTACTAAAGTCGGAGTTACTTACCACGCCATAAATGGAAGCCTGAGCAAAGGCGCTGGAACCTGCAAGGATCAACCAAAGCGCCAGAAGAGCTGCGAATTTAATAGGTTTTCTGTCAATCGGAAACGACATATCACTCTCATTTTGCCCGAATGGCAAATTCATACGGATTTTCCCAAACCGTACATAATTTCAGCAAATTACCTGCCGTATTTCAAATTTAAATAGGTCCCGCTCTGTTGGTTCTTTAATATAGGAAAACCCCTTGGCCGATGTCAAGTTAGCGACAGCAAAAATCTGCAGTTTATTCCGCCGGTAAATTAGACGTTGCCGAACCGCAAAATAGTGTTAAAAATTCTGCATACTTTTCTGATTTCCAACGTCTTTTATGAATGGAAATTTCGTCTAATTGCTTATATTGTAAGGGATTTTGGGAGTTTTAAGATTATTTTTGGAGGACCGATGAGAATAAGGCTAATGCTGGCCCTGATTATCTTTCTTGCGACATTCCAAGTATCCGCCGCCCAGTCGCTTCCGGAAGCATTCGACCTTCGAAACGTCTCCGGACAGAATTATGTCACATCCGTCAAATCCCAACAGGGCGGAACCTGCTGGGCGCACGGAACCATGTCCTCCATTGAAAGCAATCTGCTTGTAAACGGAGTCTGGGCGGCTTCCGGAGAATCCGGCGAGCCGAACCTGGCCGAATACCACCTCGATTGGTGGAACGGCTTTAACCGCCATTTTAACGGCGATGTCAATCCCCCTTATACAACTGAGTTGACTGTCCACGAAGGAGGCGACTACCTAGTCGCAGCTGCATATATTTCCCGCGGTGATGGGGTGGTCAGAGATATTGACGGACAATCCTTTTCAACTCCTCCCGAACAAATGCTCGACTCCTATCACATATATTATGTCCGGAATATCGAATGGTATACTTTGACCGATGACCTGTCAGGAATCGATGCTATAAAACAAGCCATCATGGATCACGGTGCCATAGGGACAGCCATTCTTGCCCTGGCACTTCCTCTCATAAACAATGTCCACTATCAACCCCCGGATGATGATCGTCCCCCAAATCATGCCGTTGCCATTATCGGATGGGACGATAACAAGGTCACCCAGGCTCCTCTCCCCGGCGCCTGGATTTGTAAAAACAGCTGGGGGACCGGCTGGGGGGACGGAGGGTTTTTCTGGGTTTCTTATTATGATAAAAATGCCGGAAAGTATCCCAAAATGGGGGCGGTTTCTTTTTACAATACCGAACCTTTGAAATACGACCGAATTTATTCGCTCGATTATCACGGTTGGCGCAATACCAAGACCGATTGCCAGGCGGTCTTCAATGTTTTCGCCGCAGAAACCGAACTGGACGAGCCGGAGATACTCGAAGCAGTCAGCTTTTATACCGCTGCCGACGGTGTCAACTACACCGTTAAAATATACGGCGACTATGCAGCCGGTACCTTATCGGACCTGTTAACCGAACAAAGCGGCTCTATAGAATTCACCGGATACCACACTATCGACTTGGATGAGCCGATCGACTTGAAAGCCGGCGACCTGTTTTTTATCCACCTGGAATTGTCGCATGGTGGTTATGCTTATGATCAGACTTCCGAGGTTCCGCTTCTTCTTTCAGCGAAATACATTAATCAGGTCCCGTCTTCGGCACATCCCGGAGAGAGCTTCTATTTGGATGGCGGCGTCTGGAAAGACCTGTACAACGACGATACCTCCGCAAACTTCTGTATAAAGGGATTGAGCCGGGTCGATTCGGATTACGATGGCATTAACAATATTCTCGATAATTGTCCTTATGACCATAATCCGGGACAGGGAGATAATGACGGTGATGAAATCGGCGACCTGTGCGATGATTGTCCTTATGACCCTTACAATGACATCGACGGCGATCTTATTTGCGGTGATCTCGACAACTGCCCCTTTATATTTAATCCCGGCCAGGAAGACAGCGACGGTGACGGTGTCGGCGACCTGTGCGACAACTGCCTCGACAAACATAATCCTGACCAGGCCGATTCTGATGGTGACGGTGCCGGAGACGTTTGCGACGAATGCCCGTACGATCCATACAATGACATTGACAACGACGGTTACTGCGGAGATGTCGATAATTGCCCTGATGAATACAATCCCGACCAGTCAGACGCCAATGGTGATGGAGTCGGCGACGTATGCGAGCCGCATCATGTTATCAGCACGAATCCAATTCGGAATATTAACACGGTCGACATGGGTACCGGCTTCGAAATCGCCTTCGATAATGTCATTGACGACAATGCCCTGGTGCATACCTCAGTTGCCGTCAAGGGAGCAATTTCAGGCTATCACCCGGGAACCACAATCCACGATTTTTCGGGAAAAATCATCACCTTCACTCCGGACTCTCCCCTGCTCCCGGGAGAGCAAGTCGAAATTACGATCTCGACCGATATGTCTCCTGTCCATTCCAGTTATTCCTACCGCTTTTTCACGGCTTCCGCGGCGGCTGGAATTCAATTCGCTCAGCCATATAATTATCTTAACACCGGTACAGCTCCTTATGGGATCTGCGCCGCTGATGTGAACGGCGACGGTGCCGCCGATTTAGTCTTTACCAATTCCAGCGATGATAACATTTCGGTGATGCACAATGATGGTAACGGGCAGTTCGGCGAACGGGTCAATTACGCTGTTGGCGACTCCCCCTTCTCCGTGTGCGCCCTTGATGCCGATAATGATGGCGATCTGGATTTGGCCTCTGCTTGCCAGTCGTCTAACAACACGGTCGTATTAATTAATGATGGCAATGGAAGCTTTTCTTATGGTGCCGAATATACGGTGTCCCGTGCCCCATTCAGCATCTTTACTTCCGATGTCAACGGCGATGGATATACCGATATATTAACCGCCTGTATCGGGAACAGCGGTAATTTCGGATATGTTACCGTTCTTTTGAATGACGGAACCGGAACATTCGGAAACCGGAACGATTACCTGGTCAGCGGTCAATCGGCCGATATATGTACCGCCGATTTCGACGGTGACGGCGATTTCGATCTGGCCAGTGCCGACTTGAATTCCAATCAAATTTCAGTATTCAAAAATAACCGGGATGCTCTCTTTTCATCCCGCAAGCTTTATACTTCAGGAACATATACGTATGCTATCGACGCCGGAGATATAGACGGAGACGGTGATATTGACATTTTTTCGACAAACGGCATGGCTCATTCCGCTACCATTTTTTATAATGACGGAGAAGGAGCCTTCAATTCTACCGGTACTGTCGAAATCGGAAACTCTCCCTGCGAGATAAAAGCCGGTGACCTTAACGGCGACGGCGACCTTGACCTGGTTACGGTAAATCGTTCATCGAGAACGATTTCAATTCTGCTGAACCACGGGGATGGTACCTTTGCCGGAAGAATCGATTTGCCGATGGGGACACAGCCGGTTTCGGTCAGTATTGCCGATTTCAACGGCGACGGCATCCTCGATATCGCGGTTCCGGATCAGAATGAAAATCAAATTGCGCTTCTCATAAATAACCTGCCGACCGATATTGACGATTTCGAGGAAATTTTGCCGATGTCATTCACCCTTGAACAGAATTATCCCAATCCCTTCAATCCGATGACATCCATTGCGTTTTCACTACCATCGAAATCGGAGGTGGTGCTGTCCATTTACAATGTTCTGGGTCAAAGGGTAAAAGAGTTGTTGAATGACAATCTCGACGCCGGGCGACATACTATTATCTGGGACGGTACCGACAACGGCGGCAAACAGGTGGCATCCGGGATTTATTTCTATTGCATAAAGGCCGGGAAATTCCAGGATTCGAAAAAAATGATCTTGCTTAAATAGGTTGCGCCGGTAATAATCTTTTTTTTAAGCTGCGGCCGTATTATATTCGGCCCGGTTTGATTATAGATTATGGAAGATAAACACATATTTAAAATATCGGCGGAGCTTAAGATATCTCCCAAACAAGCCGCTGCCGCTGTCGAGTTGCTTGACGGAGACGCCACCGTTCCGTTCATCGCCCGATACCGCAAAGAGGCTACCGGGAGTCTGGACGAAGTCACCATCACCGTTATCCGGGACAGAATCGTACAACTGCGTGAACTGGACAAACGCCGGGATGCCATCAAGAAATCCCTCGAAGAACGCCAACTGCTTTCGGATGAATTGAACAAGAAACTGGACGCTGCCGGATCGATGGTGGAACTCGAAGATATATACCTTCCCTATAAACCGAAACGCCGCACCAGAGCGATGATCGCCCGCGAAAGAGGGCTGGAACCGCTGGCGGAATTGCTTTTTGCGCAGGAAAATATCGATCCGCAGGCCGAGGCCGAGAAATTCATCGATCCCGAGAAAGAAGTCAATAATATCGAGGATGCCCTGGCGGGGGCGAGAGATATCATCGCGGAATGGATAAATGAGGACGCCGATGCCCGTTCCAGACTGCGGACGCTATTCAATGAAAAAGGTATCCTGAAATCGAAAGTAATTTCCGGCAAGGAAACCGAAGGAGAAAAGTACGCTGACTATTTCGAATACGAAGAAGAAATATCGAAAATTCCTTCGCACCGAATTCTCGCGGTCAGGCGGGGCGAACGAGAAGGAATTCTCAGTTTTTCGATCCTTCCCCCGGAAGAAGATTCCCTTTCGATACTATATAGGGCTTTCCTTCTGGCCTCCAACCGGGCTTCCGAGCATGTCAAGGATGCCATAAACGACGGATATAAAAGACTCCTCGCCCCTTCTTTGGAAACCGAGATTAGGAACGAATCCCGGAAGCGGGCCGATACCGAAGCTATCCGCATTTTCGCCGCAAACTTGAGAGAACTATTGATGGCTCCGCCCCTGGGCGGCAAAAACATCCTGGCCCTCGATCCCGGTTTCCGAACCGGCTGCAAACTGGTTTGTCTCGATCGCCAGGGGAAATTATTGCACTACGACACCATTTATCCTCACAATGGAGACAGGCAGCGGAAGGATGCCGCCGATGAGGTCAAAGCTCTATACGGGAAATTTAAAACGGAAGTCATCGCTGTGGGAAATGGTACTGCCGGACGGGAGACCCTGAGCTTTCTTAAGGAAATCGCCTTGCCCGATTCGGTGAGAATTGAAATGGTCAATGAATCCGGGGCGTCTGTTTATTCCGCATCGGAAGTCGCTCGCGAAGAATTTTCCCAGTACGATGTCACGGTCAGGGGTGCCGTTTCAATTGGGCGTCGTCTTATGGATCCCCTTGCCGAATTGGTGAAGATCGATCCGAAATCGATCGGCGTGGGGCAGTATCAGCACGATGTCAGCCAGAGCGAACTGAAACAGGGACTCGATGATGTGGTCGTCAGTTGCGTTAATGCCGTCGGGGTCGAAGTCAATACGGCCAGTAAACAATTGCTGTCATATGTCAGCGGACTGGGACCGCAGCTGGCGGAAAATATCGTAAAGCATCGCGATGAAAACGGCCCGTTTGACGGGCGAAAAACCCTGACCAAAGTGGCCCGGCTCGGGCCGAAAGCCTTTGAACAGGCGGCGGGTTTCCTCAGAATATCGAGCGCCAAAAATCCCCTGGATCGAAGCGCCGTGCACCCCGAAAGCTATTACATCGTCGAGAAAATCGCCAAAGACCTTAATTGTTCTGTCGAGGATTTAATTAGCGATGAAAACCTGCGGAAGTCGATTAAGATCGAAAAATACGTCGATGACAAAATCGGCCTGCCGACCCTGAGAGATATCATGGACGAACTGGCTAAACCGGGACGGGACCCGCGTCAGGGATTCGAACATTTCAGTTACGACGAATCGGTCAATACGATTGACGATCTTCGAGTCGGGATGACCCTTCCGGGAATTGTCACCAATGTTGCGGCTTTCGGGGCCTTTGTCGATATCGGTGTTCATCAGGATGGGTTGGTCCATATCAGTGAATTGGCGGACCGATACGTCAAAGATCCCAACGATTTCGTGAAAGTCCATCAAAAGGTGCAGGTTACGGTAATTGGTGTGGAGCCGGAACGAAAACGGATCGCCTTATCGATAAGAAAGAATCCCGTTCCTAGAAATTCCTGAACGGTCGCGGTCTTACTCCTTTCATTCTTTGATTCAAACGACGAATATATTCAGGAGTAGTCCCGCAGCAACCTCCGACAATATTCAACAGCCTTCTTTCCATAATAGCGGCGGTTTTACTGATGATTTCATCGATATCGGAAGGATAAATGCCGGAGGCATCCGGAATTCCCCGGCTGGGTGCAAACGAAATCAGAAATTCGTGGCGCGACGCCAGATTTTCAAACACCCTTTCAGCCAGAACAAAATCATCGGTGCAATTCAAGCCGACTATCTTTATAAATTCTGAATCAAGTGAAGTAATAAAATCCGAAATCCTCTCCCCCGTAATCAGTTCTTCTTCCGCTTTGACCGGTGCGATTGAAAGCCAGATCGGTAAATTCCGGCAGGTTTCTTCAAATGCCCTTTCCGCAGCCCTTAAGGCAATCCTGATATTCCCGGAGGCAATCATAGTTTCGAATAGCAGTATATTAATCTCGCTTTCAATCAGAATTCGACATTGTTGCCGATATGCCTCGAATAATCTCTGCCCATTTTTATTTGCTGTTTCCCTTTCGGAGATTGTTATGGCCGCCGGGCCGACCGAGCCCGCCACGAATTTCGGCTTCCCGCTTGCCAGGAAATCTTTTACCGACCTCTCGGCTGTTTTTACGGCCAGTTCGTTGGATAAATCAAAATCAAATCTTTGACCGGAAACCGAATTGGAATTTATGGTATTTGTCGTAATAATATCTGCGCCGGCATCAAGATATTCCCTGTGGATTCTTCCCACTATTTCCGAATCGGTAACATTTAGCAGGTCTGGCAGGAGCTTTGAGCCGACGATTTCTCTGGAATAAGTGCCAAATGCCCCATTAAAAACCAAAATGCGGTTTTCAGCGATTTTTAGCAAATCCGACCATGATTCCATAGGTCATAATTTATTGATTTTGGTTCCAAACCACAGAGATTTTTCTTGGCCGGCTATATCTTTAATATATATTAGCGGGATGAAAAGAACTTCAGGTCTCTTATTGGCGCTTGCCCTTTCAATTATTTTCTGGAATTGTTCCTCCGAACCAAGAGTGGAATTTTCGGATACCGTGAAACTCGAGTTCTTTGCCGCACTGACCGATGGCACCGTAATCGATTCGGTTCGAACCGATACCCTGATGACCCTTACGATCGGTGAAGGCCAGATTTTCCCCGCTATTGAGGAGAAACTGGTTGGGCTAAAGATCGGAGATTCCTTAACCGTGGTACTGCCCCCCGAAAAGGGATTTGGATTCCGGCAGGACAGGCTGATTGGCAGAATCCCTCGTTCGGCGTTCCCTGATACCATTAATCCGGTGGTCGGCATGGCATGGACTATTCCCTCCCCAAACGGGATGTTGTATGCGCAGATTGTGGAAATCAGCGGCGATTCGATTACGATCGATACCAATCATCCCCTGGCCGGTGAGACGGTAATATATCACCTGACGGTGATGGAAATCGAAAAAGGCAAGTAACCCCTTACTCCTGAGGGCGGAATTTTTTTATCATGGCTCTGGCCAGGCCGGAAATCCCGACGACTTCAAGATCGGGGATTTCTTCCGGAATACGTGGCATTTGCCTGATGTGAATCCCTAGCCTTACCAGAACCGATTTCATCCCCAGGTAAGATGCCGGGACAATGTCTTTATCGATGCGGTCCCCAACCATAATCGTATCCGATGCTTTTATCCCGCATTTGTTCATGATGCCCTCGACATACCGCGGATCCGGCTTGGTGATTTCGAAGCCGTCCTGCGTAACGCGATAATCGAATAGCTCGATGAGCCTCTCCCGTTCCAGTAATTCCAATAGTTCTTTACCGTACTGCCCTGCAATGCCGATTTTAAAATAGCTTTTTAGTTCGGAAATCTCTTTTCCGATACCGTCATTGAGTTTTAGGGCGGGGCGGTTTTTTGCGGATTCATCGGAAAACCGTTTCCATAACAGGTCGAAGTTACGGCGATCACCATTCATGTGTTTCCAGATGGTGAACTGATATACCTTGGGGCAAAAGGTAATCACGGCCTCATCGATGTCTTTCCAATAGTCATCCAATCCGTACCTTACACCGTTTTCCGAAAGTATCTTGCAGGTCAATCCGGCATAGTAATTTTCAATCTCGGTTTCATCGAGGATTATTCCTCCGGCATCCAGCAAAGCCGTCTGTTGAGCTTTCATATATCCTATCCTTCACTGTTGGGATTCTCTTTTTCCTGGCCGCCCAGGAAGCGAACCAGCGCTCCCCATCGTTTGTCGACCTGGAACCCCCTGTTGGAATAGTACCGGCGGAGGAAGAAATGGGTCTTAACCACCCGGATTCCCTGGTTGGTTAACCGATTGCAAAAATCCTCAAGCAGGGCACTGCCGATACCTCGTCCCATCAGTGGAGCGGAAATGACGCTTCCGTCAAGATGCACGACTTCTTCCCCATCATACCGGTAGCACAGCCCGCCGACTATTTGATCGGTTGAATCGACCACCACCAGATAGCGATCCCCCTCCGTTATGGACTTGGAATAACCCTCCTTGAAAAATATTCGGTACAATTGCCCGATTTCTACCGGGGTTACCGGTTCTCTGACCGCGAAGGATTCTCCCTTGCGATCGGTGATATCGCTTTTGACCACGACATGCTTTCGGTCCGACGAACCGACCGCGAGGACTTCCAGTTTTTGAAGTCGGTGCGCTTTGGGGAAAATCAAATTACCGAAAACTTCTCTATCCCGGTCGTTATCAAGCGTCGCCTGCAAATCGGTCAGCTGCATGGACTGTATCGCGGGAATATCGGGGTGCCGGTGCATATAATCTATAAGGTCGTGAAAAGCGGCGCGGGTCTTGACCCCGGCATCGTCGTAATAGGTATGCATATACAGGTAATAACGAGCGATTTCAGGATAACGGTTTAAACGATACAACCGCCACAACTCATATATTATCTGTTCCTTCGCCTGAGATGTGGCCTCGAGATTCACCTCCGACCATTCCAGATAGCGATTAATGGCATTAAGCAACGGCAGGGGAGCATAGTATTCCTTTTCCAGCCTTTTCAGGAATGAAATCAATTTTATATAAAGCTGCTGTTCGTGTCCGGAAGAGTTCTTCTCCCGCAGCTGATTTTCCAATTCAATCAGGAATTTCTTTCCATCGACCAGGCCAAGGTCCTCGATACAGGCATCAAAAATCCATTCCACGTCGATAATTTCTCGTGTCCAGGGGTAATGGGCATAAGTTTTCAGGAAGAAATTGCGGAGGATGGGGCGAATCAGAACCATGGGATTTTCGTAGTTCTTCCAATCGTTCAGTGATAGTATCATGGCCCCTTCACGGTAATCCTGTTCGGGAACGACGATGATTTCCGGTGAAATTGCCCCGGGGAGTATCCGCTTGCCGCTGATTCTCCATCCTTTGAATATCGCGGAAATCCCCCGAATGAACATTTTCCGCCAGCGGTTGCGGCCGGCGGTGTTTCGCTGCTCCGAATATAGGCTTGAGTACTCTCGGACTTTTTCCCAGAGAGTCAGCTCTCCGCGGTACACAAGGGATCTTGCCCCCAGTTCCGGACGGCAGCATCCCAGCCTCGGCACCACCCTCGGGCCATACGGATAATTCGCCATCGACATCAACCAGTAAATTGTCTCCAGGACTTCCCCTTGCTTGACATCCCCGTGCAGAATAAGCTGCAGATCGAAGTGCTTTTCTTTCTCAGTATTTATGCAGATGCGGTAGCGAAGATACCGGCGGCGCGATACGATGCGGGACACCCAGATTCCTCCTTCCGGTATCTGGTCCAGATCAAATGCATCATCGTCAAACGCCAGAATAATCGATTGCTTTAAGAAAGTAGTCCCGACCAGAACCTTCTTTATCTTCTCTTTCTCCGCCGACGACAGATTGTCATCGAAAATCAGCCAGCGTTCCCAGTCTGACTCACCGTATTTCCTGCTGCTCTTCTCGAGATTATCTTCATAGTGGCGATATAATTCGGTGAAGTAATTTTCCGCTATTTTCGATAATTCCGGATCTTCACGATGCAATATCCAGCTCGCGAGTTCGGCGCGGATGGTGGCATAGAATTCAGGATGAAACTTCGCGAAGTCGGCAAGGAGTTTCAAAATACCATCGAACTGCCTGCGGGTCGTTTCATCGGCCGGCCACTTTAAACCGGACCGGTATAGAAACAATCTTTGACGCAACGAATCAAGCCTTCGCCGATTGATACTTGAAGATGCGATTTCCTGGATGGCTTCTTCATCCAGAAAGGGCTTACCCGAATGGATAAATGACGGCAGGATCCTGGTATAGTCCGGAGTCGGATCATCGGTCAAAAGAATGCGATAAGCCAGGGCGCGGACTTTCAGCTCGTCGTGATTCGATAGTGCCGCCAGCCTCCGCCTGATGACTTTCCGCACCCGATCATCGGTCTCTTTCAGCTCCTCTCCGAGACGCCTTATGGCAATCAAAGCGGCGTCCTTCTCGGAATACAGGGCCAGCATCATGAGCTGATTTATTCTGCCGAGGTACTCATCAGGAACGGAGCATAAAGAGATTATCTGCCGCCTTTTGGTCCCCTCCGTTATTGAAGGAAGAAACACCTGCCCCGTAAACGGCTTCGGAGAAAGATGCCACCCCTCCTTGAACGGAGAAAATGAAATCAGAGAGGGGTTTCCCAGCCAAAGCAGCGGCTGACGCACTATTGAGCCGAGATCGAACTCTTTATCGAGAGCATAGTAGTCCAGGTCGCCGATACGAATAATATTTTCATGTTGCGTCTCCCCTATCATCAGGTGACGGCGATGATGACGGTTATAGAGTCCGCCGTCATATACAATTATGTCGTCTTCGAGTATCCCCAGGTCCCGGTAAAACCACCGCGGAACCCTGATTCGAATCCTTCCCAGTTGAAATTCGATATGCTTGGAGCGGTACAACTCGTCAATAATGGGGCGGAAGTTAGCTTCGATATTTTTGCGACGATAGGTCCCTTTGGGAGTCAACTCATCATGCGATAAATCTAAATCCCGGTTCAGTAGGGCGAAGTTAACGATGCGCTCGAAAGGAGCCAGATCCTGATTGGCCTTGGTTATTATTTTATGATAGTAATCGTATAAATCGTCGTCACTCTTAAATCCCTTATAGGTTTCGTCCTCGAAGTCCGGAACGATTAAAAGAACATTGTACTCGCGGGCATCTCCAACGAGGAAAGTCCGGTTGATTCCCGGCACTCCCTGGAACTTCTGTTCGACTTTAAGCGGAGCAATCGTCTGACCCTTGTTGTTTTTATAGATATCCTTCAAACGATCGATAATTTCGTAGTGACCGTTCTCCAGTTCCCGGAACAAATCCCCCGTCGGCAGATAGTAATTATCGTCCTCGGAAATAATGTCTCCCGGTCCGGCGACATCCAGATATCTCGCAATATATGGCCCCCGGATACTCAATTCCCCCTCCGGGCTGAATTTAGCTTCTACCCCGGGAAGAGGAATTCCAATGGAATTTTCGACATATTCGCCGGGAGGGGTCATGGTAATCCCGCCCGTTGCTTCGGTCATACCGAACCCGCTGCAGAGTTTTACTCCGTGATCGTTGAAGAATTTGAACACTTTCGGCGCCAGGTGACCGGCGGCGGATAATCCCCAGTGCAAACGTCCTCCGACAACTCCGCGATACTTCGCTTCCTTTTCATCCGCCGATGGAACCGTGCTCATTTCCTGAAGACATTGTTCATATATCTGCAGCCAGCGCAGAGGAATGCTGATCAGTCCGCTGGGATTTACTTCTTTCAATTGCCTTATCAGAGTCTCCACCGATGGATCACCGGGGAATACATATGTCCCGCCCCAGTAAATTACGCCAAGCATTTCGAAATACCGGCCGAAAGTATGGTACAGCGGCAAATAGCAAAGCAAGACCTCATCGTCCCCGACATTCGGCAGGGCTGCCGCGCGTGCGAATCGTTTCGTCACCAGGGCATAGTGAGAAAACGATATCCCCTTGGGCTGGCCGGTGCTCCCGGATGTGAACATTACCGTGCAGACTTCATGCAGCCCTATTCTTTTCCTGCCGGATAGAATGCGCTCGACCTCATTTCCGGCGATTTCGAGACTCGCTTCAGACAGGCTTTCATCCTGTAACCGGTAGTTTTCGAGAGTTTTCACCGTGAATATGCGGAATTTCATACGAGTACTGTCTCTGAGCTGGCACAGCAAATTGTAGTTTTCGAAAGTATCCGTTACCGCAATGGTTATTTCGAGCTTTTCGAAGATATGCCGCAGGGTATCGAAATCGAAATGGACATTCAGCGGAGTAACCAGGATGTCATAAAAGAGGCAGGCCAGATCGGCCAGAGCCGATTCAATATGATTTTCGGAAAAAATCGCCACCCGCGGACGGCTGTCGGTCTTATGAAAAAGGGCGGCAATGGTCTTCACTCGCTGTTCGACCACCTGGTAACTCCATAGCCCCGGATTCGGTTCCGACATATCCTGGAATAGGGTCTTTTCCGGATCACGCGACCGGGTATAGCGGAACATATCCAGCAGGGTGTAATTAGATTTGTCAATTGCCTTAAAAGCGGTATCGCTCCAGGCATAGCGCCTTTCACGGCTGCACAGGCTTCTTAAAAATTCCGGCCTTCCGGTCATGTTCAGAAATTCGTGAAGTAATTCCGGGGAATATTCTCCCCCTCCGATACTGCTTTGCGCTGATTCAAGTATTTCCCGGGCAACCGAATCGCGAGTTTCGGCGGATAGTGAATCACTTTTCCATTGTTTCAAAAGATCATCCAGTTTCATTGGTCATTCATTCCATTAACGATTTAATCCGGCAAAATCTCGTTTGAATCATGATAATACGGATATCAAGGTCAAGGCAATTGATATCGAGGACTTTTTAACGATTTCAGGATATCGTGACCGGCATCCCCATCAGGGGCCAGATAAACTTCACGAATATTGCGATAATAATCATCAGGATAATACTGGCGGGAATTCCGGCAACAAAGAATTCTCCCGGCGTAAACTGCTTGCTCTCATATGCGATGGCGTTAGGGGCAGCCCCAACCAACAAGAGAAATGGCATTCCGGCTGCAGCCAATGAGGCGAATACTACCACTTCCGGTGCTACCCCCAGATAAGGGGCGATAACCATCGCAACAGGCAAAGATATAGCTATAGCGGCGACGTTCATGATGAAGTTCGTCATTATGAGAACGAAGAAGGCAATTCCGACCACGAACAGGAACCACCCGGCATTCTGCAGGATCCCCAGCCAGTGAATCGCCAGCCAGCTGGCCGCTCCGGTTTGCCAAAGGCAGAAGCCGATGCTCATGGCTCCGCCAAAAAGAAGAATAATGTTCCAGGGGATTTTTTCCAGGTCGTCCAGATTAAGGATGTTGAAAATAAAGAACAGGATCGTAGAAACCAAAATAATCGCGCTCTTGTTCACTTCTGAGAGCCCGGGAATGAAATTGCGAAAGCTTAACGCCAGAATTGTCAGGACGACAATCGCTATGGTCATAATTTCGGTTCGCGTGATCGGTCCCAAATGCCGGTTGAGAATGGCCACCCGGTCGCGCAAACCGGCAATTGTTTTGTGTTCTGGCCGAAACATGACCAGGATAATACCCCAGATGACGAAAGTCATGATAAGACCGACGGGAAGCATATAATAAGTCAATTCAAAGAACGAAATTTCGCGCCCTGTCATATCCCGGAAAAACCCGATCGCAACTGCGCCGCGTGCCGCTCCCAACAGAGTTATGACACTTCCTGCTCCCGCTACAAAGGCCATCCCGATAAATAGCCCCTTCCCGAATTTCGACGGTTTGTTTTCTTCGTCGTACAAACTGTAAATCGCCATCAAGATAGGGTAAACTGCCGCCGCCACTGCGGTATGAGCCATTATCAAGGTCAATGAGGCGGTCATGACAAACGCCCCGAAATATATCATCGAAGTTTTTTCGCCGACCAGATTCAGCATTTTGTAAGCCATTCGTTTGGTCAATCCGGTCTTCGAAAAGGACATCCCTATCACTACCGAACCGATAATGAACCAAACCGACGGATCCATAAAATCACTGAAGGCCTTTTCCGCGGAACGAATCAGGAACATCGCCTGGATTACGGCGATCGTGACGGCAGTTATGCCAATGGGAACCACCTCGAACACCCACCAGGTGGCAGCCAAGAGAAACAACCCCAGAGCCGCCTGCGATTCCCTAGTCAGCGGAAAATGCTTTCCCTGGGGATCGATGGCATCTGGCCATTCGGGAGAAAAATAAACCAGGCAGAATAGGAAAATTCCGAGGAACATGAAAAACCATCGCTTGTAATCGAATTTCCTGACCTTGCCCGGAATGACATGGTCGTGCGGCGAGATAACGGCCTTTTGTCGCTTGCTCTCTTTGTTGTCCATCCCGTTATTCTTCGGTGGGTGGTTCTACCGTCTCATCGAGTATCAATCTCGCGATTTCGTGAAAAACATCAACGCTGCGGACCACCCCGATGACTTTCCCATCTTTTATAACCGGCAATAGGGGCTGGTCGCGGCTGACCATCTTGTAAATAATCTTGGCCAGATGGTCGTCATACTCAACCGTTGACGCTATCGGCTGCATTATGTCGCTGATCGGCTGATAAGCCTGAGCCAGCATGGCACTCCTGATTTTTCCGAAAGATAAATCGACCAGATTGGGGTCGACTTCGACATCGAACAGCTGCTTGCGGTGCGGGATGGGCATGGTTTTCAGGAAGTTCGGCTCCAGTCCGCGGAGGATATCGCGGCGCCGAACCATTCCGACAAGATTCTCATTATCATCGAAAACCAGCATTACACGGGGAAGTGAGAATTTGTCGTTGATCTTAATTTGATGGCTTTCGAATTCCGCAATAGCTTCTTTTAAAGTTATCCAGTAATTCACATGGGGATAGCTGTCGATTGGAATCATTATATCGGCCGCGAATTTCCTGGCCATTAAAATACCCCCTGCGTCAGGATACCGTTTCGATATCTCGGAAAATGATGAGACTTTTTGCGTATGCCATACACATAATTCGCGCTAATATAAATTCCTCGCATTATATTGTCAATAGAATGAATAGAACCCCGCTTCGATTTTGGGGGAATTACCGCATAATATAAACGGAGGATTATCACGTCGGATATCAATCAAGCATTGTCGCTTGCCCTGAAGGCCCATGCGGGACAGGTTGACCGCTTCGGCGCACCTTATATTCTCCACCCTCTGAGAGTCATGCATCGGGTGAAGTCTCCTGAGGCCATGATTGCGGCTATTCTTCATGATGTGATTGAAGATTCGCCGATGACGTTGCAGGAGCTGGCAGAATATGGTTTTGGCCCGGATATAATTTTCGCCGTTGATTGCTTATCAAAGCGGGACAACGAGTTATACGAGGATTACATTAAACGAGTAAAATTGTCCGGCTTGGCCGTAGAAGTTAAGCTGGCCGATCTTGAAGATAATATGGATATTCGGAGGGCCGAAAAGATTACCGAAGAATTGGAGGATAATCTGAAGAAATACCTGAAAGCCTGGCAGGAATTGAAAAAGATCAAAAATACCTAATCACTTTTACTGCGGAAATTAGACATTAACAGCCCCTTATAATTGTTAGAATTTTTGCAGGCTGTTGACATTCGCTTTATCAGTTTTAAATTAAAATTGCCATAATTGCTTAACGGCCGCTGTTTCACGGCCTTTAAACTGAGGTAAAACATGAAGAAATTAATCCTGATTCGTCATGCTTCCGCCGCCGTTGGCGATGAAAATACCAATGATATTGGAAGACCTTTGACCAGAAAAGGCAGCAAAGAAGCGGCGGCAGTTGCCGGCCGCGCTAAGAAAGCCGGAATTTCTCCGGATTTAATTATCTCCAGTCCTGCTATCCGGGCTCGGGAAACGGCAATTGTCTTTGGCAATGAGTTTGAATATCCTCTCGAGAAACTGGCCTTCCGCGAGACTATTTACACCTCTCAGAAATCCGACAGAATGATGTATGTCCTGGGTGAAATTAATAACTCCGTAAATTCCTGCGCACTGGTCGGGCATAATCCCCTGCTTACCGAATTCGCTTCTTTCCTTGTTGCTGATTTCGATAAATCTCTTCCCAAAGGGGCCATTATGGAGATTGAATTCGGAGTCGATTCGTGGAGCGAAATCGAGCCGGGAAAGGGGATTATTGTCTATTTCGACTACCCCGGCAAAAAAGGGAAAAAGTATAATCCCGAAAAAGAGCGGCACCGGGAACTGAAAAACAGGCTGGTCGAGAAAATTACAACGGTCTTGCAGGAATCATCTCCGGACGGAATAGAAAATATGGACAAGCAGATCGAAAAAGCTGCCGATAAACTATCTAAGGACCTTTTGAAGAAAAACGGGAAGCGGAAAACTAAAACGGAGAAAAGTAAGGATCCCTCCGAAAAAAGTCATCATGCGGGGTAGAATTTAAGAAGTTGTCACTTATTGCCTGATAAATTATGGAAACCGATGTAATTAACAAAGAGATCAGCTGGCTCGCGTTCAATGCCCGCCTCCTTCAGGAAGCGTCATATCCCGAAGTCCCCTTATTCGAACGAATAAAGTTCCTCGGTATTTTTTCGTCCAACCTTGATGAGTTTTTCCGCATCCGGGTGGCCACCTTGAAAAGGCTGGCGATTTTGGGCGGAAAGGCCAAGAAACTGATTGGCCACAATCCCAGGAAAATTCTAAAACAAGTCCAGGAAATCGTCATCAATCAGCACAAAACATTTGATGAAATATATCAAAAAATACTCCGGGAATTGGCCGATGAAAAGATTTTCATCATTAATGAACGCCAATTAACCGAACCGCAGGGCCGATTCGTTAAGGATTTCTTCCACAGCCGGGTGCGGAGCCGCCTCTTCCCTATCATGCTTGACCAGATAAAAACGCTTCCGGACATGAAGGATAATTCCATCTACCTGGCCTGCCTTCTGGCCCGAAAAGACAATTCCGGTTCGGAAAAGTTTGCTCTGGTCGAAGTTCCGACCAGCAGAATATCCCGCTTCGTCATCCTGCCTCAGGAAGACGATAAAAGGTACATGATTCTTCTCGACGATGTCATTCGCTACGGTCTGGAAGATATCTTCGCCGCTTTCAAGTTCGATAAATTCGATGCCTGGACGGTGAAGTTGACCCGCGACGCCGAATTGGACCTTGTATCGGATGTCTCCCAGAGTTATATAAAGAAAATCTCGCGGTCCCTCAGACAACGCAAGGAAGGCAACCCGGTTCGCTTCGTGTACGACGCCGCGCTTCCGCAAAATTTTCTCGATATCTTTATAAAACAATTGAAACTGACCGGAGAAGATACTCTTATTCCGGGCGCCAGATACCACAACTTCAGGGATTTTATGAATTTCCCCGATTTCGGTCTCAATGGTCTTAAGTATGAACCGATTCGACACCTTCCCCACCGCGACATAAAACCAAGGGGAAGTATCATGGAGGCCATGGACAAAAAAGATATACTATTGCATTATCCATACCATTCCTTCGATTATATTATAGATTTGCTTCGTGAGGCATCGGTTGATCCCAAGGTGACCTCCATAAAAATGACGATATATCGGGCCGCCAAAGATTCCAGCATATTGAACGCATTGATTAACGCCGCCAAGAACGGCAAGTATGTCGTAGGGGTCATAGAATTGCAGGCCCGTTTCGATGAAGAAGCCAACATTAACTGGTCCAACCAGCTTCAGGAAGAAGGAGTCAGAGTCATTTATGGAGTCCCCGGCTTGAAAGTTCATTCAAAGCTGTGCCAGATTACACGAACGGTAAAGGAGAGCAAAAAACTATATACCGTTTTCGGGACTGGGAATTTTAACGAGGACACCGCCAAAGTTTATAGTGATCATTCACTCCTGACCACCGATAAAAGGTTGGCTTTGGAAGCGAAAAAAATATTCGATTTTTTTGAAAGCAACTACCGTACTCCCTCGTTTAAGCATCTTATTGTATCGCCGTTCAATATGCGTGATTCGATTCTGGAATTGATAGATAACGAACGGGCCAATGCCTTAAAGGGCAAAGAGGCCTGGATTCATCTCAAGTTGAACAATCTGGTTGACACCGTGGTAATACAGCATTTATACGATGCCGCCGAGGCCGGGGTGGAAATAAAACTGAATGTCAGAGGCATGTTTTCGCTGATTACCGATAACGGTAAGACCGGTGCGAATATCAAAGCTATCGGGATCATAGATAAATTTCTCGAACACTCCCGCATTTTCATATTCTGTAACGGGGGAAAGCCGAAATACTACATCTCCTCCGCCGATTTAATGCGGCGTAACCTTGATTTTCGAGTCGAGTCAATGGTACCGATATATGACGAATCCATCCAGGAGGAACTCCGCCGATTTTTCGACATCCAGTGGCAGGATAATGTCAAGGCTCGTCTCTTGACCTCGGCGTTAAACAACCAGTTCCGGCCGAACGGATCGGATCGTCGCATTAGATCCCAATTCGAATTGTACGATTACATCAAAGAACTTAACCGCGAAGAAAATGAAGAAAAATCACCCGTAGAATTTAACGGCTTTAGTTAATCTTAAAACACGTAACCAAATGAAATTCGCAGCAATTGACATCGGAACAAATGCCGTCAGGCTACTGCTTTCACGAGTTTTCGAAAGCGGAGACAAGGCCATCTTTAAAAAAGAAGCCTTGGTACGAATTCCCATCCGTCTGGGAGAAGACGTATTCACCTCCGGAAAAATTTCCGGTGAAAAAATAACCAGCCTGGTTCATACCGTAAACGGCTTCAAAAATCTGATCGTCGCCTATGGCGCCATTGAATACATGGCTTGTGCGACTTCGGCCATGCGCGAAGCGGATAATGGCACCAATGTGGTCGATATTCTAAAAAGTAATTGCGGAATCGATCTGGAAGTCATCGACGGACGCCGCGAAGCCGAAATCCTCAGTTTTCACCAGCCATTCACCTTTCTCGATAATAGTAAATCCTATCTTTATATCGATGTCGGCGGTGGCAGCACCGAGTTGGGACTGATAAGCCAGGGCCAGGCAGTGGCGTCAAAATCGGTTAATATAGGCGGCATCAGGATACTGAAAAAAGCCGTTAATGAACAAGAATGGGACGAACTAAAGCAATGGCTGAATGATCATGCCCGGAAATACAAATCGTTGATAGCGATAGGATCGGGAGGTAATATTAATAAGCTTTTCAGGATGGCGCGTAAAAAAGAAGGTGAAACGATTTCGCTGAAGAAAATCAAATACCTCTATGAATATCTCTGCACCTTTTCGGTCGAAGATCGTATCAGGACCCTTCATTTGCGGCCGGACCGCGCCGACGTGATTATTCCCGCGACCGAAATTTATCTGGCCGTCATGAAATGGGCGGGAATTAAGAAAATGCACGTTCCGCAGGCAGGATTGCCGGATGGCATGGTCAGGATTCTTTATTCGAAATACAAAAGCGGGGTACTCCCCGTAAAGGTTTTAAATAGTTAATTGGTATCGGTTTCAGTCATGAATTTCCCGGATTGTCTTTATGAATACTGCCGTAAACGCCTGCTAAGCGTGGAGGAACATTTCGCCGAATCGTTACACCATTGCAGCCGCGACAGCATCCACGATCTAAGAGTAGAAATCAAGAGGCTGAGAGCGTTTCTGGAAGCAATGGAAGGCATAAATACAAACTTTTCCGCCGGAAAAACCTATCGCCCGCTGAGAGACTTATTCAAAAAGGCCGGCAAAATCAGAGATTGTCATGTCCTGATGGAAATGGTGGAAAATGCCTTTGGGGAAAGCCGCCCGGTCCTGATCGAATATTACGGATACCTCAAAGATCGCGAATTGGAAGCCAGGCATAAATACCTGAGGTTTGCGGCCAAGTTCGACCTCGAAAACCTGGATGTAATATGGAAATCGGTCAATAACCATACCAGGTTTTTGAGTCTGGTTTATTTCGACGGCCGACTTAATGCCATGTTGAAAAGAGATCTGAACAAACTGGTGGCTCAGAAGAAATACGAGCCGCTTAAAGCCGAAGAATATCATCTAATGCGAATTAATATCAAGGCCGCCAGATATTTGGTTGAGATTATGCAGGAATGCCATCCGACTCATCCCCATCTGCAGGAATTGAACGAAGGCCTCAGGATTTGCCATCAGGCGCTGGGGGCTTGGCATGATTTTGAAGTCGGAATCGGTGTCTTGAAGAATTTCATCGAACAGCAAATCGGCGATTTGCCTATAAATCGCCAGGAATACGATAATTTCCTTAATATTTTAGACGAACAAAGGAAATCGAACCTTTCCCTCTTTGAAGCCCGCTGGGGACATTTCATTAAGCTCCTGGATATTTACCGCCTGATAAAATTTGATTAATTTTTTTGTTGATTCCTCCCCGTAAACCTCTTGATATTCGGCATATTTAGAAAAACAGTGACTCTTGGGCAACAGAGCATTGCCCGGCAATCTGGGAAATTTAACCGATCACTTTTTTGAGCAAGGAGTTTTACAATGAAGAGAGTTCTTTTGTCGGCGGTGGTAATTGTGTTCCTGATGTCCGGTGCTGCGATGGCAATCGATCAGGAAGGCAAAATGATCGCATCAGGATTTCTGGGATATACCTTTGGTTTTGGCGATGCCTTTGAATATATCGACGCCGGCTTGAATTTCGGCGGCAGCTATCATTATGGCATAACCGAGAAATATTTGGTCGGCGGCGAATTGAGTTTTCAAACCTATAAATTCGATTTGGGCCCGTTAGGCGATCATTCCGAAACCGAATTGAATATCCTCGCCACGGCATTAATGGACCTTAACACCACGGACGAGGGAGGACTTTTTCTCACCGGCGGAGTGGGAATTTATGGTGGAGAAAGCAGCTCTTTCGGAATAAACGGCGGTATTGTATATACCAAAGCGGTTGCCGAAACCATCAAATTATTCGGGATGCCGCGTCTGCATATAATACTGGACGATAATACTCCCATGATGCTGTCCCTGTCGGTCGGGGCGCAGTTCGGATTCGGCGATCGCTACTAATCCTCAGAATTTATCCAAAAATAAAAGACCCCGCTTCTGCGGGGTCTTTTCTTATAAGTCCGATTTCAGACTATCGACTACTTTTTCCTTAGTGGCCAGCCGCAATTGGTTACCCAGGTATTGCAATCGCAAGGGGCCGGGCCTCCCTTGAATTTGTAATTAACCAGGTATACAATATCGAGGATGTTGACCACGCAGTTGCAGTCGACATCAGCGCTGCAAGTATCGTAAGGAATCGGGGCCGGTCCACCCTTGAACTTATAATTAATAACGTACACGATATCAAGAATGTTGATCGGCGGGACACCATCGGCTTCACCCGGGACGCAATCACAAATTCCCTGGCCGTAAAGCGCGAAGGCCAAATCGATCGATTGCGGATGGTACGGATGCATATCCGGATACCGCAATTCGCTCCAGGGTCCCAAATAAGGCTCATTACCCAGACCCCAGACGGCATCGTCATTCCAATGAAGCATTGACGTTTTCCATCCGAACATCGCGCCTTCTTGAGGTAACGCCTGAACATCCAGCCAGTATACAACCGGATTATCCGGCGTTCCCATCTGGACAAGTTCACCTTCGGGAACCGGGAAGATATAGTGCCAGCACCTGGTATCGCCGAGCGGCAGATACAATTGCTGTGCCGGATCAAACCAGCCTTCGGCAAGTTCCTCTGCGTATGGACCAAACATAAAGCTTCCGGCGGCATAATGGCCGAGCCATATAATCTCACCGGGCATACTAAACGGTTGATCGGGCGGGTTGGCCGGTATGTCGGTATGGATACTCAGGACGAAATTGACATTGCCCGGGTCAATCGGCAAAATATCGTTCAACCATGAGCCCCAAACATGAATTTCCGTTATCGGGCCGGGCTCCGTGCAAAGGAAATCGTCTGCCAGAATCAAAGGTATCGTAGCGTTCACGTCCATTCCCATCGGGGTAAGATCCGGCGGCTGCAGCCACTTCTGACCCTGCGGCGTTTCGCAGGCATCGTCGATTCCGTTGGCAGGATTGCTATCGCCTAGACAGATCGTTCCGTCGCCCTGATAAACACCCCCCTGTAATCCGCAATTGATGGCGGTCAGGACCTGACAGGAACCATCGGTAAAACAGCACGCTCCGGTCGGCGGAGGAATCTCGCAGGCATCATCGATTTGATTGCCATTGAGATCGCCGAGACAAATTGTGCCGTCCCCCATATATTGGCCGCCCTGGTTCGAACAATCAATAGACGACAGGACATTGCAGGAACCGTCGGCAAAACAGCAGGCTCCAAACGGACCGGTTTCACAGGCATCATCAATGCCGTTGGCCGGACTGATATCGCCGAGACAGGATGTCCCGTCTCCCTGATATGCACCGCCACTGGCAGCACAGGCAGCGTTAGTCGTGGTAACGCAGGTACCATTTTGATAACAGCACGCGCCCGTCGGGTACGCACCTTCGCAGGCGTCATCGATCAGGTTGCCGTTACCGTCTCCAAGACAAACACTTCCGACTCCCTGGAATATACCTCCGGTCTGCATACAGGTATTGGCATCGGTCTGGACGCACGAACCGTCAGGCATACAGCAGGCTCCGAGTTCTTCGCCTCCGCCGGTAATGACAAATGCCATATCCATGGAGCCCTGGCAGATATGAACTATATCTCCAATCGGAATATTAAAATTATATCCCCTGACATCAACCGAAACCCAAATCGGGTTGTATTCCGGTATTTCGTAAGGGAGAATGTAATGTCCCGGGATAATTTCTCCCTGGAATGCCAGCAGGGATTTTCTGCCGATATAAAGCAGCTCATCGTCGCCCGGAAGCGGCGGCCGGGTTTCATCGAGCCAGAGATCGGTTGACCAGTTCACCGCGATTTCGAAATATTGCGGCAACCCTGGATCTATTGGGAAAACGTCGAATTCGATCCGTCCGATTTTCCTTCTTTCAGGATCGAAGGGATGGTCATAGAACCAGATATTCCACCATTCTTCCATTTCATAAAAATACCAGCCGGTCCCGTAGAAACCTCCTCCGCCACCGCCCAAAAATCCTCCCGAGGGGTTAATTTGGATAAAGAACGGATTTGTAAGAGGTTCGGCCGGTTCCCAGATTTCCTGCCACGGAATTCCGGCGGCATCGGTCCAGACAGCGTCATCGTTCCAATGGTCGAGTGTCGATTTCCACCCCCATTGATAAGCCGCGGGATCATCGACAATCGCCGATATATCCAGCCAATAAATCGTTCCGGCATCCTGCCAGAACCACTGTTGTTCGGGAAGGCAGATATCGTACTGGAAATACTGCGTATGGTTATTCCATAGCTCTTCGCCGGTAGCCGGGTTATACCATCCTTCCATGGTTCCCGGATCGAACATCGTCATTGAATAATCGGCAATTACCGCTTCCCAAAGCAACGGCCCCGGAATACTGTAATTGAAGGGATTTTGAGGATGCCCGACAGGGAAATCTTCATGAATGGAAAGCCTGAAAGCTGAAATATTTCCGGTCAATCCATCCTTCCATGAACCCCAGAAATGAACGTCTTTCACCCAGCCGGTTTCACTGCATTGCCAGTCGTCGGCAATAACCATCGGCTCCGTTGCCATGACATTCCAGCCGGTTTCGTTCGGCAACTGCGGATAATGCATTTTAAAGGGATCACCGGGCGCCCAGGAACAGCCTCCGCAATTCCCCGAAACGGTTTCGCCTTCTACCCAGTACATCGGATATCCCGGGGGCGGTGGATTCCAGACATCATACCATTCGTACCATACCCCATTCCAGAAGTCGTATATATCGCAGGTGGCCGGAGCTTGATCATCCGTAAGAATCGAGGGATATGGTCCGGTCCCATTATACTCGATACCTATAAAAAACGGTCCATTCACACAACAAGGTGTCGGAAACGCTAAGGTTCCGACTACACCGTCAAAATCGGCCTGGGTGCAAACGGCGCTGAAGCGGCATAATTCCGCACCGGGAACAGGGCAAGTTATACTGCTCAGGTCCGCTTCCAGAACCACGACATCGATCGTGGCCGGCCAGACCGCCCCGGCAAAGTCATACAGCGGAAATGATAATGCCGTTATTTCAAAAGGATAAAGCGGAGCGGCGCAGAAATTAGCCGGATCAAAAAACTCCACTATTATTTCGTCTGCGGTCCACCCCGAAAAATAACCGTCTGCTGTTCCGCTGTTCAAAGCCATAGTGCACGCCGCTCGAGCGGGGGTATACTCAAGCGGTAACAACTCGACAGACTTAGCTTCCCGCTTACCGTCCCCTGCCGCCATCAGGGACAAAACGAGAATCAAGATTACTCCAATAAGGAGCAACAGGGACTTTTTTAACATTGCACTTCCTCCAGCAATTCGTTAAGGGTAGAATTTCCGATTATGGGCATTATTCTTTTTATGGCTAAATGCAAACTGTCAAAACCCCGGCCCCGGGATTTGGCCTGTTCGAAGTCAGTTGTAAATTTCAAAGGACTTTGAATTCATAAATTTCGGAAATATTCAAATGACAAAGGGTTTGGAATTTCCGAAGAATTACAATTATAATGTACTGCTAAACTATGACAAGTCAACTACTTTCTCGTCCATTATTGCGAATTATGCCTTGTTTCATATAACATCGTTTTGATGCTTGCCACAAGAGCATCACGGACATAAATTTATGCCCCGGGACCAGCGCTGCGGCAATCCGGAAACTACAACTGATCGAATACTGCCGAATATTCCGGAAGCTGTTAAACGGAATGCAAAAAAACTGAGATTGGCACTTAAATTATTGAGAAATAGGGACTTATTATGGCGGGAATAATATTTTATGGTACGCGCGAGATGCAGGCTATCAAGGAATTCTACTGCGAAGTCATCGATTGTCAGGTTTGGTTGGAACAGCCGGACTGCATTATCTTGCAGCATGACAATTTCCTGATTGGATTTTGCCAGCGTGGACTGGTGGACGACGCCGGGACCATTACTTTCTTTTATGATTCACCCGGTAACATAGACCTGATCTACAAAAAACTTATCGACACCGCCGAAAGCCGTCCGGCAATGAATGAAAAATACGGCATTTATCATTTCTACGCCGCCGATCCTGAAGGCCGAAGGCTCGAATTCCAACACTTCGAACACCCGGTTCCGCCGTTTATCAGCGGTGAAAAGCTGCTGAAAAGCCGCCGCAGTCAGCGCAGTTTCAAATCAACCGAGGTTTCGGACGATTTAATCGGGAATATTATAGACAACTGCCGCTTTGCCCCCAGTTCGCATAATAACCAGCCCTGCTATTTCAAGGTAATAAAGGATCGCAATATGCTGTACCGGTTGGCGGAGCTGCGGAGTTCTTCTACAACTCCGATCGCGAAGGCGCCGATCTCAGTGGCGGTCATTTCCGATCCCGCGCAAACCAAACGCCCCGTTGAAGACGGCTGTATCATGGCCTACCATTTTCTTCTGGCTGCAAGATTGTACGGCCTGGGAACCTGCTGGATAGCGGCCATGGATCGCGAGGATGTTAAGGATTTACTCGGGATTCCTCAGTCGCATTATGTTGCCACCATCTCTCCCCTGGGTTATCCCGAAGACATGGAAAAAGCGGCCCCCTCAAGGAAGCCGCTTTCATCATACCTGCCTTAATCTCAGGATTACTTAAAGACTGCGCCGAAAAACTGCTGCATATCTTCCCAGGATCGTTTATCGGCTTTTTCACTATAGGCATACCCACTCGCAACGTCATTTCCGGCATGAGGGTTGGTGAAGCCGTGGACGGCGCCTCCGTAATATATCATCTCCCAATCCACTCCCCCATTCCTCATTTCATCCTGAAAGGCCGCGATCTCTTCAGGTTTTTCGTACGGATCGTCGGCACCGTGACAAACCAGCACCCGGCACTTGATATTCTTCGCGTCCTCCGGAGCAGGAGAACTTAATCCTCCGTGAAATGAGACCACGCCTTTAATATCCTCTCCGCTCCGTGCCAATTCCAGGACACCGGTTCCACCGAAGCAATAGCCGATCGCCGCCAGTTTGGTATTGTCGGTCATATCCTGTTTTTTCAGGACCCCTAATGCCGCATTTAGCCGCTGGCGGAAAAGCGATCGATTTCCGCGGTACTTCCCTGCCAGTTCGCCGGCTTCCTGGCTGTTTTTCGCGACCATTCCCTTTCCGTAAATATCCGCAGCGAAAGCCACGTATCCGAGTTCCGCTAGCATCCTGGCCCGCTCTTTGGCATACTCGTTTAAACCGTACCATTCATGCACGACCAAAACCCCGGGACGCTTGCCTGTAACGGCATCATCGTACGCAAGGAACCCTTCGAGGAGAGTACCGTTATCCTGGTATTCGATACTTTTCGTCACGACCTTGGCATCGATTGATGCCGCGGCCAGAAAAACGATCATCAAAACACTTAGTTTCAGCATAGAACATCCTCCATGATTGGTATTTTACTTATTACGGATGGATTTACGATATTATTGCCTTTCATTTCGTTACGACACCTTTTCGTTTCTTGATTCCCATGTGCAGACTTTGACCACTGCGCTTAAAAAGTTCAGAAAACAATTCCTCAGTTAGAGAGGTCAAACTTTTCTTCTCGGCCTCAACTTGCTGCAGCGACGGTCATTGCAAATTACCCCGAAAGTTGGACTGAAATTTGTCATGAATTTTGGTGCGATGTTAAGTTCACAACTTTTATAAAGGGGTTTTGCTTATGAAAAAGCGGGCTCAATTGAATTTTGCCCGACAGGATCGTCCGGCAACTTTCGCCATTTTTGCAGTCCTGGTCTTTGCCGCTATTCTTCTCGTTTACAACAATGCCCCGGCGCAGGATATCACGCCGACTTCGGTCACCATCCACTGGACTGCGCCCGGGGACAATGGAGATGAAGGAACTGCAAGCCAATACGACATACGATATTCCACCTCTCAAATTACCGCAGCAAACTACGCTTCCGCCACCCAGGCCAGCGGGGAACCGCTGCCGCGCGTCGCAGGGAGTGCCGAATCGTTCACCGTCACGGGGCTTCAGCCTTCGACGACCTATTATTTCGCGATTAAAACCGCGGACGAAGTTCCCAACTGGTCGCCTTTATCCAATATTATTTCGCGAACCACTCTCGCTGAACAGACCGCTCCCGGCAATATTGCCGACCTTGAAACCGCCACTCCCGGCCTGACCAGCATGACGTTGACCTGGACCGCTCCCGGTGACGATGGAAATAGCGGAACCGCGACCGTTTATGATATCCGTTATTCCATCTCTGCCATTAATGAGGCCAACTGGAACTCGGCAACGCAGGTTTCCGGCGAGCCGACTCCCAAGGTGGCGGGAAGCACTGAACAATTCGTTATTACCGGTCTGAATCAATCCACGACCTATTATTTCGCCATCAAGACCGCAGACGAAGTCCCTAACTGGTCGGGATTGTCCAATATTGCCAGCGGTACCACCGGTACAGAAGCGACGCCCCCTTCGAATATCGTCGATCTTCAAATTCAAAATGCTACCGCAACTACGGTAACTCTGGCCTGGCATGCACCGGGCGACGACGGCACGGTCGGGACAGCTTCGCAGTACGACATCCGCTATTCTACTTCTCCTATCAACTCCTCGACCTGGAACAGCGCCACCCAGGTAGCGAATGAACCGCCCCCGGCGGTTGCCGGTACAGCCCAGTCAATGATAATTTCCGGCCTTAATTCCGATATCCGCTATTATTTCGCCATGCGCACGGCCGACGAAGTCCCCAACTGGTCGGGATTGTCCAACGTTGTCAACACCACCACGCCCGACAACGTCTCTCCCTCGCCGATTATGGACTTGAGCGCCGAATCAGGAGAGGAATCGGGCGAATTGACGCTTAACTGGACCGCACCCGGAGACAACGGCAACAACGGAATTGCCGACCACTACATGATTCTCTTTTCGAAAGACACCATTACGACCGATAACTGGGAGCAGGCTGACCTCTGTGTCAGCCCTCCCGACCCGCTTCCGGCTGGCGCCGAGCAGGAATATGTATTACGTAACCTGGACCCCGGCACGGGCTATTGTGTGGCCATGATTTCGGTGGATGACGCCGATAATGCCTCGGCGCTTTCCAATACCGTATACGCGGTTTCTCAAACCGGATTCATTCTTGACACCGACGACGACCAGTACTCCGAATTGCCGGAAGAATTCGGACTTAATCAAAATTACCCCAACCCCTTTAACCCCTCCACGACTATTGAATACTCTCTTCCCGCCTCTTCCCACGTTAGAATTGAAGTTTACAATGTCCTGGGACAGCGCACGGCGATATTGATTAACGAAGTTCAATCCGCAGGTTACCATACGATCCGCTGGGACGGCCACGATGATCTCGGCCGCAAGGCATCATCGGGTATTTACCTGTATAGAATTATCGCCGGAGGGTTTTCCGATAGCAAAAAGATGGTAATGGTGCAATAGAAAAAGCCACCGAGCGGAATCGAACCGCTGACCTACTGATTACGAATCAGTTGCTCTACCAGCTGAGCTACGGTGGCTTTAGCCACTAAATTTACCTATTCCCCCCAAAATATCAATAGAAATGTTTTCGGAAACTGTGGTATTAACATTATTCCTTTCCCCGGCAATCGCCTAATATTTTCCCGATGAGATAAAAAAAGGGCAGCCTTGCGACCGCCCATAGACTTTTATCGTTACTACAACTTATTATGGACAAGCGAGTTCCGGTCCGCTCTTAAACTTAAAATTCACCATCGCCACAATATCGAGAACGTTGATAGCGCCATTGTGATCGACATCTGCTGATGCCAGAATCCGCGGTGCATCCCCGCCCTTAAACTTGTAATTCACGAGGGTTACGATATCGAGAACATTAACGGAACCTTCATCGTTCACATCACCGCATAAATACGCTTCGACATCAAGCGCGGCTGACCAGGGTGATTCGACATCCATGGCATCCTTGGCCTGAATTTTTACTGCATATTCACCTCTGGTTCCCCAGCTGTAATTCACAAGGCAGTCCTCGTCGTTTTCATAAGGCCCGTACCAATCCGAAATAAAGCCATTGCCATAATCCCAGCGGATGTACATATCCTGGTAATCGCTGTCGAAAGCATCTCCGTGGAATTCATAGGTATTGCCCATGGCGCATTGGGCGGTGTTGCCCTGAGGGGCTTCGTCGACTTCGGGAGCGCTATTGGTCCAACCGTTAAGGGTTATGGAATAATCCACCTGAATGGCGTTTCCGCCAAGGAAAGTCATGGAAACATCCAGGTCCAGGTCGGCCACAGCTCTGGCACCCGCCGCATTTATCATATTAACATAAGGAACAGTGTAAAAAGCACCATCCGATAAAACATCCATTCCGCCATCGCTGTAAACGGTCGGGAGCCAGTGGAGGTTATATTCTCCGATCCTCATATAAGCATCTGCCGGGCTGGCGGGACCGCCATATTCCCCGTCGATAACTATGGCCGCATAATGGAAATTTAGTCCCATATTGGCCTTTACATACGATAGCGAATAGTTCGCACCGGGACAGGAAGGACACCACGGAGCGGTCCCTTCTTCCAGAAACACTGTATGCGTATATCCCCCCGCAGTGCTGTTCGATCCCGCGTGCCCCGGAGTCGCCGCGGCACAAGCATCACTATAATACGCCGTAAAGGGATATCCGCTCGGAGGATCGGAATAGGCCGAATGCCCGGTCCCGTTAAAGACCACCCCGATGACTTCAATATTATTCGGGTTCAAGCCATATGCCGGAGTATAATCGTCGGCATCCCAAATCACGGAACCGGTCACAGTTTGATCGGTCAGAATAATTTCTTCGTTAACGGCGAATCCCAGGAAACCGTAATGGTAGATTTGGTTGTCATCGTCCTTCCACCTTGCTTCCGGCTCGACAACATACACCCTGAAATTCCCCAAATAAGCTCCCCTTTCTCCCGTCATTCCCGCGGTCTCGACCGGCGTTACCAGCTGGGTTGAGATTTCCGGGGCTTTCATATTGTCGGGTCGCTCCCAAACCGACAGTTCTCCTGCGAATACCATTGCTGCCAGCAGCAGAATTCCCACTATTCCGCCGATCCGCAGCCAAGTTCTGGATTGATGTTTCATGTTCCTCTCCTGATTTTAGCTATTGGCGTGCTCAATCATCTCCTATTATAATCTATTTTAAATTCTTTCATACCCTAATTTGCAGTAATCTCAAATCCCCATAAATCATTTTATTTTTAAAACCGGTAAGTAATTCCGGTGGAAAAAGCCCACTTATAATATTTAAACTGGTCGAAATTGGAAATGTTATTAGTGTAATCGATTTTCCAAAACGACTTCAGCAGGTCGGAATGACCTATCGCAACCGGGAGTTCCAGTGAAAGGTACCAGCGGCTGAGTTCATCAACCCTCCGTTCGGCCAGATCGACACGCGTCCGTTCAAACGGCCCGTCAAGCAGCCTTAAATATTTCTTGTACCAGTATCCAGCTCCGGTCGTCACAATCATATTACTGAACTGGTATGTCTTCAAATCCAATTCGATCGATTTCCCCTCGGAAACACCCGCAAACGGCGAAATATGCTCGAATTCCGATATTATGATCACGCTGTGGTCCTCATTGCTGAAACTCTGATAATTGAACTCCAGAGATATTCCTGTTTTTGGACCGATGGACCGGGAAAACCTCGGCGATACGTAAAAAGCCAGAAGATAGCCGTCGGTGAAATAATCGTCGACCGTCAAGTCCCGGTAAAGCGTATCTATGATTACGATAGTATCGGGCACAAACGAAAAGGCCGTTATCGAATAACCCAGTTCCAGATCGATGGTATTCGAGCCAAGAAAGGACCAGTTTCCGCCCATAAAAGTGCTGTATTTCAGGAGATCCGAAACCTCCGACCGAATATAGGTATTGGCATTGAAGCCGTAGCCCGTTCTGAAAGATAATTGATCCGCGACCTGCCATCCAATCGCAGCCAGCATGTCGTAGCTGTCATTGTCGAAGCTCATGGTCGATCGCTGATACCTCAACAGATTCAATCCGCCGCTTAAATATATAGTCCATGGAGATGTTTCACGCGTCGGTACAAATCCGAAAGAAAATTTACTGAGATTACTGCTTAAACGAAAAGTATTCTCATAATAGGTATACTCATCTTCAATACCGATTTCAAGCGCCGGATACGGGTTATACCAGATTGAAACCGAAGAGGTGTAATTCCGGTCATCGGTCCTGGTAACATCTCCCAGAAGATTGCTGCTGTATCCGGATGAAAAATTCAGCTCGAATTCGAGATTTTCAGCCAACCCAAGCGGATCATAATTATTCTGACTATCTTGCGCCAGGAGCACCGAAGAAAACAGCATGACCAAAACTGTAAAGGTAAATGTTCTCTTATTCATATATTGTCCAGTACCGTCTTAAAAGCAAAGTCCGCCGGCACAAGCGCCGCTTACGGAACCGCTTACCCCCTTCCCGGCATCGGCATCGCTGTTACCGAATTCACCGCGAGTCGAGGTATGCGCCCGGCAGGAGAATTTTCGTTTCTTGTACTGGACACGATTGGATTCTTCAATTCCAACAGCCGATCCCGGGTCGGCATCGCCGAAAGATATCAATCCGGTAAGTTCCTCCGAATTCGGATTCTCCGTTTCAAAATCGGGAATACCGTCAAAATCGGTATCGGCGGCATTGTCGCGGATTCCGTCTCCGTTCAAATCAGTGAACTTCCCCTGATCGCTTTGATTTTCCTGATTGTCGGCGAATGCGCCGGGAATCCAAAATAGAATAAAAATAACTGCTAAACCAATAACATACAGTCGACGGTTCACAGTCCTCCTCCTGATGCCAAAAATAGATGCTACCCAACGGCTTAAAATATAACCAATTTTATGATATTTTCAAGCACTTTTTAGGAGATATTGCAGGCTATACTCTGCCGGAGGCCGGACTCGAACCGGCACGGGTCTTACGACCCAAGGGATTTTAAGTCCCTGGTGTCTACCAATTCCACCACTCCGGCATGAATTGCAGGCCGATAATTTAAACCAATTCCGCTACTTACGCAAGTTTCTTTCCACGCCCTTTAAAAGATTTAAACTATCGCCCGCACCCGCAATTTTATCTTTTCAAAGGAACTTATCATGCGTTTAATAGGTTGATTAACGAAGGTTTTTATGCTGTTTTTATTAATTGTTATCGCGGTTTTAGCCCTGATGTATGGATATATCGGCTGGCGCTTGATTATCCCGGCCGCTCTCTCCTTGCATTGGAATATCATTTTTTGGGGCATTCTGGTTCTATCCTTATTCCTTCCGTTTATCCCGGTCATGATGCGATTCCGCGGAGCCGGCAGCTGGTGCCTGGATATTCTAGCCTGGATCGGCTATCTCAGTTTCGGATTTTTCACCCTCCTTTTTGCCTTCCTGGTCGCCAAAGATTTCATAACGCTTGTAATTACGGGTATTCAAAAAACGGCAATTCTCCTCGGCCTATCAGGCAGCGGGGGAAGTGATACGGTCGATCCCCACCGAAGGCAGCTTCTTGTAAATGCCGTTAACATCGGCGTCCTGGGAGCGACCGGGACGCTGTTCGGCTATGGGATTTATGGCGCGTTAAGAAAACCGAAAATCGTGCGGGTTGAAGTCCCGATCAGGAATCTACCCCGGGAATTCGATGGTTTCAGTATTGCACAAATAACGGATATTCATGTCAGCCATACCATCAAACGCCCCTTCGTTCAGGAAATCGTTGACACTGTAAACGAATTGAATCCGGATGCGGTAGCCCTGACCGGAGACCTGGTTGACGGTTCCGTGGATCAACTCGGAGCGGACGTCGCCCCGCTCGGAGATTTAAAGGCGCCTTTCGGTACTTACTTCGTGACGGGAAACCACGAATATTATTCCGGGGTAGAGCAATGGGTTAAAGAGACCGCCCGCCTGGGATTTACCGTCCTGAATAACGAGCATCGCATATTGGATAGAAACGGCAGCAAAATAATTTTCGCAGGCGTGACCGATTACACCGGCGGACAATTTTCGAAGACGCATACCTCCGATCCCCACAAAGCGATTTCAGGAGCACCCGAAGGCCTCCCCAGGATACTCCTGGCCCATCAGCCGGTCAGCATCCACGAAGCCGCCAAGGCCAAATACGATTACGTCCTTTCCGGGCACACCCACGGCGGGCAGTATTTCCCCTACCATTTCCTGGTGGCCCTCAGTCAGCCCTATATTTCTGGCCTGCATCGGCATGGTGAAACCATGATCTATGTCAGTAGAGGAACCGGCTACTGGGGTCCGCAACTGAGAATCGGCGCCCGCTCGGAAATTACCCTGCATGTATTGAAATCCGCCTAATAGTACTTCTGCGGTTTAAATTTTCCATTAATTCACATTGTGATTCTCCCACTCATTCTTTATTTTGGTTTCGCGATATATGCCAATTTATTCTGGAGGATAACATGCGCGATCCGAGAAACGACCGGCTTGCCGACATCCTGGTCGATTATTCCTGTAAGGTGAAAAAGGGGGAATACGTTTATATTTCAGCCAGAGGAATCCCTTCTCTGGAACTGGTGAAATCCCTTATCCGAAAAGTGACCAAAGTCGGAGGCGTCCCTGTCTGGCAATACAACGATGATTCCCTGTTCCGGCAGTTTCTGAATTTCAACAACGAAGAGCAGATCAAGCAATACGCGGCCTATTTTAAGCCGATGATGCAAAAGGTCGCCTGCTATATCAGCATCGCCGGAGGAAATAACCCCTTCGACCTCAGCGACATCCCCTCAAAAAAAATGGAAAGCTACAAAAAGCTGTTTTACAAGCCGGTTCTGGCCGACATTATCACGAAACATGCCCGCTGGGTGGTCCTCCGATTTCCTAACGACGCCATGGCACAATTGGCGCAAAAACCTCAGGAAACATTCGAAGATTTCTATTATGATGTCTGCTGCGTGAATTATCCCAAAATGTCGAAAGCCATGGACGGTCTGGTAAAGCTGATGAAAAGGACCGACCGGGTCCACCTGAAAGGCCCCGGTACCGATTTAAACTTTTCAATCAAGGGCATCGATGTCATTAAATGCGACGGCAAGCGGAATATACCGGACGGAGAAGTCTACACCGCGCCGGTAAGAGATTCCCTGAACGGCGTGATTAGCTACAATGCTCCTTCACTTTATGAGAGTAACATTTACGATAAAATCCGCTTTGAAATCAAAAACGGGAAAATCATCAAGGCTACCTGCGCCAGCAACGAAAAGAAACTGAATCAAATCCTCGACACCGATCCCGGCGCCCGCTATTTCGGAGAGTTCGCCATCGGGGTCAACCCGATGATAAAGGAACCGATGAAAGACACCCTGTTCGATGAAAAAATCGACGGCTCCTTTCACTTGACTCCGGGAAGATGTTACGATGCCGCCCCGAATGGAAACAAATCCGCTATTCACTGGGATCTCGTGAATATCCAGAGAAAGGATTACGGCGGAGGCGAAATCTGGTTCGACGGCAAATTGATTCGTAAAGACGGAGAATTCGTCGTCCCGGAACTGAAAGGCAAATTCACCAGGAAAGCACTCGGGGGCTGAACCCTCCCCGACAAAATGCCAATAATCATAGCCGGGCTTGACAAAAAGTTAAGCCCGGCTATATTCCTATTTGTAAGGCTGCTAATTTACTTTCCGACCGGATACGAGTATTGAATAAAGCGATATTGCTTCTACTTCTATTTTATTCGGTTTCCTTGGCCGACCCCGGCAATCCCGATACGCTTCGGATTGGCGAAATCACCGCATTTCCCGCCGGATCGGCGGTCCTCCCTGTTTATTTTTATAACGATGAATTACTGAGCGCCGTGGAAATCGTTATCCATTACAATCATCTGGAACTGCGTCTGGATTCCATTTCGACAGCAGGCAGCAGAGTCGAATACATAGATCCTTCTAATGTCATTCTCTGTGATTCCTC